>Ga0247840_10000315_pt1 | contig 101987 bp, 66 predicted proteins | sample LaCruzMarch2015__FD_192404 | JGI IMG/M metagenome (GOLD analysis project Ga0247840, IMG submission 192404) | Freshwater microbial communities from meromictic Lake La Cruz, Castile-La Mancha, Spain - LaCruzMarch2015_17m | ecosystem: Environmental > Aquatic > Freshwater > Lake | place: Spain... | reverse complement strand
AAAAATCTGAAGAATTTCTTCGGCAGTATATTTATCAACAGTCTCTATCATTATCTATTAAATTGATTATAAATACGTTTCATTTTGATTATTGCAGCTGTCGTTAACTTTAAAATAGGGCATAACGATTTAGCTTAAAACCAGTGCGGTGAGTGCGGTGTGGAGTATCCATTCTGGGATTTTGTAGCATTGGTTTTAGCGAAATGTTATAAGCCGTTATCATTTTTATATTCAATTTAGTGTTATTTATTAAAGTCATCTAAACCAGTCATTTTGATTAACAATGAAACCAGATATTTGCTGTTTGTCATTAAAAAATAGCCCAGGATTACTTTTATTGAATTGAGGATGAGCCAGGCTGAAGATGAGTTTTCAACAAATAAGTGTTTTTGCTGCCAATATGAAAATAGCTCCTTACAAAATCCGGATAAACTATCAACAAAAACAAGTCCTCCTATTATGATTATTGAGACACTTAATATTGTTGATCTTGGAATACTAAATTCAATTCTTTCTTCAGTAAATCCCCGCTCTAACTTCAATTTGCTTATTAGCCATTCCGTCTTGAAAACAAAGAGCCATAGGATAATGAAGTAAATTGCAATAGTTACTATTACTCCAGAAACAGCGGGGCCATAGTTTTCTATAGAGTCAGAGTTGGTAGCATAAAATATCATAGAAATAGACTGAGTAATAATTGATAAGCTATCTATTACTAACCAAATTCCCAATATTTTTATCAAGATAGTCCAGAATGTCTTTATTGTCATGGTTTTGTTTCTGATGGCTTATAACGAGTTGGGAGCCGCTACCATGGCGGGTATACGCGACTTATATTTAGGTAATCAGTTGCTTGAATAGGTGAAATCTTTAAACAAATATAAGGAACATAATTCAATATTTTAGGCAACTGTAAAAAGGTTTGTGAAAAATCAGAATGCTTTTCGACGAATTTAGTTGACTCTTAGTAAATATTGCATACCATTTTTCCAAAATTCTTCATAACTCTAATTTGTCCAATGGACTTTTTATCTGGTCAAATCCCTTGGTCGTAATGTGGGTGTAGATCTGTGTCGTCTTCGGACTCGAATGCCCCATCAAATGCTGTATGTATCGCAAATCTGTGCCATTCTCCAGCAAATGTGTTGCAAATGAATGTCTTAGGGTTCGCAACGTGACCGGCTTTTTTATCTTCGTCCGTGCTACTGCTTGCTTCAAGACGTTCTGGATGCTACGCTCACTGTATTGCCCCCCTGCTGATCCCTCAAATAAATATTCTACCGGTCTGCTAAATCTGTAATAGATTCGTAATTGCTCCAGTGCCTTGGTTGACAGCAAACTAACTCTGTCTTTATTACCTTTTCCGTTTTTTATGATCACCTGCATCCTGTCAGAGTCAATGTCCTTTACCTTTAAACGTAGCAATTCGCCAACACGTAAACCTGCTGAATAGGTCAACATGATCATTGCCTTATGTTTTGGGTTGGCGATACTTTGAATAATTGAGGCTACTTCTTCCTCGCTGAGCACATCGGGCAAGGATTTATCCTGCCGTGGCCGTTCAATATAATATACCTTCCGCTGACCCCGCAAAACCTTCTCGTAATAAAATTTTATGGCGTTAATGGCCTGATTTTGATATGATTTTGAGATGCAGCGCTCTTCTACAAGGTAACGGAGATAAGAAATGATTTCCGGCTGATTGATGTCGCCCAGTTCTTTGGTGTTGTAATAGTTGATAAACTCTTTGAAACAGTCACAATAGGTCTTTATGGTATTCGGACTATATCGCTGCACAGAAAGGTGCTCTTTATATGCCTCAGGTACGTCCCTGTAATTCGGAATGTCTGCCGGACTTATCCTGGCTTTGATGTTGACCCTATTGATGTCGTCAACAAATTTGTACTCCCATTTGAAAGTGGTGCAAAAATTTTGCAGGGTTTTCATAATGGACTCAGTATGAGGTACTGTCCACCAGCCGTTTTGCGCATCCCAACTGTGAAATGGCAGTAATTTTATCTCACTGATCAGGGCTTTGTTGTACCTAAATATCAATCGGATACGGCCATTATTGTACCGCACTATCATAAGGGTGTTCTCGTTTACGTCTATTTTTTTCCTGGCCTGGACATCAAGGGCTGCATCCGTATTACTATCTAGCCACACTAACCTATCACGGAAGTAATTCTTAATGCATTCGAGGTTTCCCGGTTTATTAGAAACAAGCCAACAAAAGGCTGAGTTGTCCCATCTGGCGTAATTAAGACCTCGTAAAAACATGATATCACCTTCATTTTTGGGTAGTTTCAGCATGATAAATTTCTCTGTGATGGTGGCGGTGACGGGGGCTGGCGTAGAATTGTTGTTTTCCATAGAAATGCTTATTGCGGGGTTTTGTTTGTTAGGGCTTGTAGCCGATTATAATGATCGGAAATGATGGCCGATATTTCATATAGACGTATTTTTGCAAAAAAGTGGAAAGAAAATCAGGAAAAAATTTGAGGCCCTTTTTGAATGCGAATGTTCATCTTTGGCCTTCCCTACAAAACTGACAGACTTAGCCTGAGAAAAAATGAAAAATATCTTAATCATCAACGGCAACCCTGACAAAGAAAGCCTGTGCAGCGAGTTTGCCCGGGCTTACCGCAAAGGGGCCGAGAAATCTGCTGCCAATTGTACTTTGATCAATCTTTATGACTTGGAATTTGACCCCATTCTGCGTCAGGGTTACAGAAAAAGAACGGAACTTGAGCCAGATCTGCTGAAAGCACAGCAGGCAATACTTCAGGCTGAGCACTTGATTGTCATTTATCCAAACTGGTGGGGCACTTACCCCGCCCTGCTGAAAGGATTTATCGACAGGGTGTTCCTCCCAAAATTCGCATTCAGTTACCGTGAGAATTCTGTCCTTTGGGACAAATTGCTTAGCGGGAAATCGGCCAGGCTGATTGTTACCATGGACACTCCCAAATGGTATTATTGCCTGATTAACAAAAGCCCCGGACACCATTCGATGAAAAAGGGAATTCTGGAGTTTTGTGGTATCAAACCTGTGAAAATTACCGCATTCGGGCCGGTAAGAACTGCAAAGGAAGAAAAAGTGCGGCAGTGGATCAGGGAGGTTGAAAAATTGGGGTTTGAGCAAAAATAAACAGCCTGGAAAATGAAACCTGAAATTGAGCCCGTATTTTTTGAATCCCCCGCGCATTTCAGACTATGGCTGGCGCAATACCACAACAAGGCATTGATTAGGACGGAATGAGCATGATGAAGAAACACACAGAAGGAGAGAAATTTGAAAGGATGGATTTTTCCTTGCAAGTCGAGATGGCAGCATCTTACGAAAATTGTGAATTCATCAATTGTAACTTTGCTGAGCTTAATTTGTCGGGCATCAATTTCATGGAATGTAGTTTTGTGGGCTGTAACCTGAGTCTGGCCAAAATCGGCAATACTGCATTCCGTGATGTGAAGTTCCTGGATTGTAAGCTGTTGGGACTGCATTTCCAGGATTGTAATAAGTTCCTGTTTTCTGTGGATTTCGAGAATTGTATCTTAAACCTGGCTTCTTTTTACCAGCTTAAACTCAAGAAAACAAGCTTTAAAAACACCAGTCTTAAGGAAGTAGACTTTACCGAAGCTGATTTGAGTGCATCGCTCTTCGACAATTGCGACCTGATGCTTGCGGTTTTTGAAAGGACGATCCTGGAAAAAGCCGACTTCCGTACTTCGTATAATTATGCCATCGATCCTGAGGCCAACCGCATGAAAAAAGCAAAGTTTTCTATGAGCGGCCTTCCGGGATTATTGTTTAAGTTTGACCTGGAAATAGAATAGGTGCTATTTCCCCAATCCCATGACAGACGAGCAAGTTCAGGAAGAACGTCAATCACTGAGTTTCACGGACCAGGAATTATTCCTTAAAATCTGGTCCAGACCACGTTTGGTATTTCAGTATTTAACGGAGACCAAACATGATAAATATTTGACTGTTTTGTTGATTCTGGCCGGCATTTCCAGTGCTTTTACCCAGGCCTCCAACCGGAATTCCGGCGACAGCCTCTCCCTGCTTGCAGTTGTTGCTATTTGCATCTTTGTCGGTGGCTTGTTTGGCTGGATATCCTATTACATCTATGCTGCTTTGTTGAGTTGGACCGGGAAATGGCTGAATGGCCAGGGGGATACTGATGCGATCCTCAGGCTTATTGCCTATGCCATGATCCCCTCTATCGTGGCCTTGCTCCTTTTTATTCCCAACATCCTGATTTTCGGGAATGAGACTTTTCAGAGCAGCCTGGAGCTGAGCGGCAGGGGCTTTGTCCCGATTTTTGTCTATTATCTGTCTGCTTTCCTGGAGGTGATGCTGGGCGTCTGGACCATCGTACTCCTCGTCATTGGAATTTCAGCGGTGCAGCAGTTGTCAATTTTAAAAGCGATCCTGAATCTGTTGTTGCCGGGCTTAATAATTGTGGTTCCGCTTGTCATCATTGCTTTTCTTCTGGGGGATTTCTTTAAACCATAATCCAGAGGGGTCGCCGCTGCAATTGGATATCATGACAACAAGCAGAAAAGTCATACTTTATATTGCAACAAGTTTGGATGGATACATTGCCGGACCTGCTGATAATCTTGATTTTTTGTCGGTCGTGCAAAAGGAAGGAGAAGATTATGGCTACCATGATTTCATCAAAACCGTGGATACTGTCATCATGGGCAGGAAGACCTATGATTGGGTCATGCAGCAGGTGACGGACTTTCCGCATGCCGACAAAATCACCTTTGTTATCACCAGGACTGCCAGGGCAACTGTCGGGAAAACAAGGTTTTATACTGAGGATCTCAGGGCTCTTGTCAAAAAACTAAAAACAGAAGCCGGACAAGATATTTTCGTGGATGGAGGCGCAGAAATCGTTCAGGAATTGCTGAAGGCCAAGCTCATTGACGAGTTCGTGATTTCAGTGATTCCGGTTTTGCTGGGTGATGGCATTAAGCTCTTCCAGGATGGAAGGCCGGAGCAAGGACTTCAGCTGATCTCTTCGAAACAATATGAATCGGGTTTGGTACAACTCCATTACAAAGCAATTGGAAATCCGCCGGACTTATTCCTTGAGTAAAGAAAAATTGTATGAAGAAAAAACTTTCGAAATATTTGAGTTTTACAGCAATCATGCTCGTTTGCCTGGGCTTAGGCTATCTCGCCGGCTCATTGGGATTCAATGCTTCAGCGAAATTGCCTGACTTTGTCTTGTATGCCATGCTCATCCTGTTTGTTCCGATTTTCTTTATTACCATTGGAATTCATGAAGGAGGGCATGCACTTGCCGGTGTATGGGTGAATTTTGAATTCCGGATGTATGTCATAGGTCCATTTCTTTGGGAAAAGGAGGTGGATGGCTGGCATTTTAAGTGGAACAGGAACGTCAATACTGCGGGCGGTATGGTGATCTGTTTGCCTTTGGGTTCTGACAGGCTCAGTCAGCGTTTCAGCAGGTATGCCGCGGGTGGACCGGTGGCAAGCCTGCTTTTGGCGATCCTGGCTTTTGTTGTGTATCGCTTATTGGGTACCATGGATTATACCCAGATGCAAGGCTTTCAGATACTGACCTATTTCTTTCTTCTCTTGTCTTTTTTTTCGCTTATCATTTTTGTCGTGACTGCCATGCCGATGCACAAAGGCGGTTTTTCTACGGATGGTGCACGGGTGATACGCTTGCTGAAGGGTGGAGATACCGCGAGATTCGAGATTCTGTTGTTAAAATTTATTGCAGGCAGTGCAAGTGGACTGCGGCCCAAATTGATCGACATGGCTGAGCTGCAGGAAGCACAAATCTTGTCGGATCGCCTGAACGCGGCCTTTGGCGTCTATCTCCATAGTTTTTTTCACCAGGCTGCCTTCGACAAGGGGGATTTCCCGATGGCTGAACAGCATTTGCTGGATTATATCAGGGAAGCCGATAAGATTCCGGCCGGCATCAGGAATGCTGTCTGGCTGGATGCTGCTTTCTTTTATGCCTTTGCCAAACACGACCTCAATGAGGCTCAGCGCTACTGGAGCCAGTTCAAACCCGCTGCCTTGATTCCCAAAGCTCAGGTTTTGGCCACTGAAGCCGCCCTGGCCATGCTGAACAAGGACGGAGAACTGCTTTCTGCAAAGATTGCCGCCAGCCTCCGTGAATTGCCGAATATGATGGACAAGGGCCTGGCGATTGCCTTGCGGGAGAAATTGCTGCAGATGAAAGAAATGATGTAAAGGCTTTTCCCGGGATTCCGCTGTTATGGCGACTCGGAAAGGCTTTGCTGTTGGCGGGGATCACCAGTTCATCAGGAAGGGATCGATCTGTATGAGTCCGGGCTTGAGGTCTATTCGCTTGGGCTGTCCCCTGCGACCGGTGATGTAATACCGCCTGGCGATGGGATCAGTGACTTTTTCCCCAAAGGCACTTTTTATCCTGGCACAGTTGACATGAATGGAATTGTCGCGCACGACATCGACAAGGCGGTCGATGTTGTCTTCGATTTTTTCTTTGTCGCCCAGGTTAGAGATGCGTTCGTAAATCTTCATGAGCTCAGCCCGGTGGTCTACGAGGTCTTTCAGCATGACCCCATCCGGGTGCCTCAGGAAGAAGAGGTAGAGTGTCTTGCAAAGGGGCGTCATCTGGATTTCGAGATCATAATCCGGCAAAAGGATGCGGAAGTCATAACCGCCGGAGATCTGTACCAGTTTCAGGGGGCTTAGTGCCTGGTTTTTGGGTTGGAGTTTGATGTTCAGCTCGGATTCCAGTAGCCAGGCGACCTTGGGATTGTCTTTTTTAAGGGTCGCCATGAAATCCATCAGCACATTCATGAGGATGGCTTCCTGCCCGGGTGCCAGCATTTTAGAAAGCTTGTCGCGCAGTTCCCTGGTCACTTTGGCCGATTCTTCCTGGAACCTGTCTTCAGGTGTAGAAATACGCGGAAGCCCGACTTTGGGCGGAAGGCTATAGGAGGCCTGGTCTGAGATTACATCGAAAGACTCATAGAGGCTGATGGATTGCTTCCTGATTCTTACCGGTGAGAGTTCATTGATGAAGAAGTTCAGCAGGCGTTTTAGAAGGTATTGGGAAGGATCCTGCTGTTCTTTGGCTTTTTGTTCTATCCAGGTATAGTTGAGGGTGCGGTATTGCGGTTTGCCCAACAAACTCATTTCTTCATCGAAGATGAGAAAGCCGGCATCAGGGTAGTCGAGGCGGCCCAGGAGCTCGGTGAGGCGTTTGTAGATGCGATGTCCCGGATAATGCTCGAACAACATACGGACCAGTTGGTAGAGCCCTTTTTCACGCAGGTTGAAATAGCGGGGATAGAGGTATTGTAACTGGTTCGACAAGCGGTCGAGGGCTTCAATCTGAAGATGTTTTGTGCCCGGTAAATAGATAAAGGTAAACCCATGCGATTCACAATGGGTTTTAAAGCTCTCGAAATGCTGACTTAGCACATCATTGAGAAGCGGATGTTCTTCTTTTTCGAAGTATAATACCGTACGTGCATTGATCAGGGGGGAATCCCCCGGAAAAAAAATGGACGATTTAATCATAGCATAAAGATAGAAATGCTTTGATTAAATCGTCCGAAGCGAAAAAAATATTGTCTCAGGCTGGACTGCAGCTTATTTCGACATTTCAATAACGAGGTTCATTGCAACCTCATTGCTGACAGTTACACCACCTGCCTCAAGGGCTTTGTTCCATTTGAGGTTGTAATCTGTACGGTTGATGGAGGCACTGGCTTTCCATACAGCAACGGTATTTCCCCAGGGTGATTTGATAGAACCATTGTAAACAGCATCGAAAGTAACAGATTTGGTGACGTCGCGGATGCTCAGGTTACCAATGATTTTGTAATGCTTTTCGTCGATTTTTTTGACAGCCACGCTCACGAATTTAATCTCAGGAAAACTTGCAGCATTGAAGAAGTCATCGCCGCGGAGGTGCTCATCACGCTGGGTATTTTCGGTGTTGATAGAGGCTACTTTGATGTTGGCAGTTACTTTCAGGTCACTGAAATCAGGTTTTGTGGAACTGACCTGGATGTCATAATCTTTGAAATTCCCGCTCACTTCTGAAATCATCAGGTGGGTAACGGTGAAGCCTACAGAACTGTGGCTTTTGTCAACTTTCCAGGGGGTCTCGGTACTCTGGGCGAAAATGAAACTGCTGCTAATGAGCAGACTAAAGGCGAAAATCAGACTTTTTATTTGCATGGTTTATAAGGTTAAATAGTTTTGTTTAATGTTTTGGATTGAAGGAATAAACAAGGGCTCAAACAAAAAGTTTTGGGATGATGGCTTTTTTTTCAGATTATTTCCAAAATCCTATGAAATTAATTCGGAGAAAAAGTACCTGAATTGCTGTAACTGCCTTAAACTGAATTGGCCAGGCTTATTTATACAGACTATAAATTGAGGTACTTTTTTACTTAAAATGTCGACACATCGAAATAAGTACATATACTTACCCCCCAAAATAATAATTTAAACCGACCGCTTTATGGAAAATAAGCAACCCTCATTTTATGAGGAAGTCAGGAGTGATGGGATATCCCGTAAGGATTTTCTCAAGTTTTGCACGACAATGGCCGCTTTTCTGGGACTAGAAGCCAGTGGTGTAGGCCAGATTGTAAAAGCATTAGAAACGAAACCACGACTTCCGGTTATTTGGTTCCATTTTCAGGAATGTACCTGCTGCAGCGAGTCTTTTATCAGGGCTTCCCACCCCATCGTAGCCACCATTGTCCTGGACAAGATTTCACTTGATTACCAGGAAACGCTGATGGCTGCCTCCGGTGTTCAGGCTGAAGATGCTTACAAAGCTGTGATGGCGAAATACCCTGGCGAATACATCGTCATGGTGGAAGGTTCCATTCCAACCGAAAATGAAGCTTATTGCTGTATTGGTGGCAGAAGCGCCCTTCAGATCCTGGAGGAAGCTGCGAAAAATGCCAAAGCAGTCGTTGCCTGGGGTAATTGTGCCTCTGCCGGCTGTGTGCAGGCTGCCAGCCCCAATCCTACGGGTGCCCAACCTGTCCATAAGGTCATTAGCGGCAAACCTATTATTAATGTACAGGGCTGTCCCCCGATCGCGGATGTCATGGCCGGTGTCGTCGTTCACCTGCTGACCTTCGACCGCATCCCTCAGCTTGATGAGCTTGGACGCCCAAAAGCCTTTTATTCTCGCAGGGTTCATGATACCTGTTATCGCCGTGCCAATTTCGATGCAGGCTTGTTTGTCGAGGCATTCGATGATGATGGCGCAAAACGCGGATATTGTCTCTATAAAATGGGCTGTAAGGGGCCTGTTACCTATAACTCCTGTGGCATTATCAAATGGAATGACGGTGTCAGTTATCCCATACAGTCAGGCCATCCTTGTATCGGATGCTCTGAAGCCGGTTTCTGGGACAATGGTCCCTTCTACCAGCATCTCCCAAGTGTTGAAGGCTTCGGCATTGAAACCACTGCCGACAAAATCGGTCTCGGACTGGGCATTGCCACCGCTGTCGGTATTGCCGGCCATGCGGTCGTGACCAACTTCCGAAAACACAAAGAGATCAGCAATACCCCTGAAACACTTACTGAAATCGAAAATCCTAAAGAATCATAGCCATGGCTGAAAGAATCGTGATAGATCCCATCACCCGTATTGAAGGACACCTGCGGGTCGAAATAGAAGTTAAAGATGGAAAAATCGTCGATGCCTACAGTGCCGGAACAATGGTACGTGGTATCGAAACTATATTGAAAGGCCGCGATCCCCGTGATGCATGGGCTTTCGTAGGTCGTGTATGTGGCGTTTGTACTTCGACACATTCGCTGACTTCTGTCAGAACGGTAGAAAATGCGCTGGGGATCACTGCACCACCCAATGCCGAAATTATCCGTAACCTCATGGCCAATGCCTTGTATATCCAGGACCATGTGGTGCATTTTTATGTGCTGCATGCCCTCGACTGGGTCGATGTGGTATCTGCCCTGAAAGCTGATCCTGCTGAGGCTTCACGGATCGCACAAAGCATCTCTCCCTGGCCCAAAAGCTCTGTGGGCTACTTCACCGACATCCAGAAACGCTTTAAGAACTTTGTGGAAAGCGGTCAGCTCGGCATCTTTGCCAATGGCTACTGGGGCCACAAAGCCTATAAGCTGCCACCCGAAGTAAACCTCATCGCTGTGGCACATTACCTGGAAGCCTTGGAATGGCAAAAGGAAATCGTGAAGGTGCATACCATCTTTGGTGGGAAAAACCCCCATCCGAACTACCTGGTGGGTGGCGTTCCCTGTTCTATCAACATCGAAGAAGCCAATGCCGTGAATGCGGAAAGGCTCGCCATGGTGGGCAAACTCTTTGAAGATGCCAAGACTTTTGTCGACCAGGTATACATCCCCGACCTGCTCGCCATCGCCTCTTTCTACAAGAGCGACTGGGGTGCCATCGGTGGTGGCCTCACGAATTATATGTCATTCGGCGATTTCCCTACCAATGGCTACAGCAACCCGGAGAGCTTCAAAATGCCGAGGGGTGTGATCTTAAACCGTGACCTGAGTAAGATTCATGAGATCAAAGCGGATGATCCGACACAGATCCAGGAATATGTCAACAACTCATGGTATGATTATTCCAAAGGCGACAAGGTCGGGCTTCACCCATGGGAAGGCGAGACCAAGCTCAACTACACCGGTCCAAAACCGCCTTACGACATGCTGGATGTCAGCAAGAAATACAGCTGGGTAAAAACTCCGCGCTGGAAAGGCTACCCCATGGAAGTGGGTCCGCTGTCAAGGATGCTGGTAGGCTATGCCTCCGGTCGTGCTGATTACAAAGAAGTGATCGAAAGTACACTGAAGACCCTGGATGTGCCGGTAGCAGCGCTCTTCTCTACCCTGGGCCGTACTGCAGCCCGCGGTTTGGAAACCAAGCTTTGCTGCGACTGGGGACTGGAGTTCTTCCAGCAGCTGCTGTCGAACATCAAAAATGGCGATACCCGCACCCAGAACAATGACAAATGGGATCCCGAATCATGGCCAAAAACCGCCAAAGGCATCGGAATGGTCGAAGCCCCACGTGGCGCCCTGTCCCATTTCATCGTCATTGAAGACAAGAAAATCGAGAATTATCAACTGGTCGTTCCAACCACCTGGAACGCCTCCCCACGCGACCTGGAAGGCAAACGTTCAGCCTATGAGGAGTCACTGATTGGAACCCCGATCGCTGACCCCAAAATGCCGCTGGAAGTCTTGCGTACCATCCACTCTTTCGATCCATGCCTGGCCTGTGCTGTGCATGTGTACGATGAAAACGGTAGCTATATTCATGATTTAAAAACATATTAAGCCATGAGAGTCAGAAGCGTCCCTATGCGTGAAGTACAGGTATGGGAAATGCCTGTTCGCGTATATCATTGGGTTAATGCACTTTGTGTAACCATGCTGTGCATAACAGGTTTTATCATCGGCAACCCGCCTGCATTTATGAATGGCACCGAAGCCTATTTTAATTATTGGTTCGGGACCGTGAGATTCATCCATTTTGTCACCGCTTTCGTATTTTTCTTCAATTTCGTTTTCAGAACGTATTGGGGATTCGTGGGCAATGAATTTTCACGCTGGTATAACTTTATTCCGCTGAAACGTTGTCAGTGGAAAGAAATGATCGATGAAATAAAGGTAGATATATTGCAGGTGACACATAAGAAGATTGACTCAATAGGACATAACGCCCTTGCGAGTTTCATCTATTTTATCACTTTCCTGTTTTTTCTGCTGCAGTGCCTTACCGGTTTTGGTATGTATTCTGCCATGAGCAGCTCTTTCTTCCCTAAGCTTTTCGCATGGATCGTGCCTTTCCTTGGTGGCGATATGAGTGTAAGACAATTGCACCATGTGCTCATGTGGGGCTTTATCCTGTTTGCCATGGTACACATCTACCTGGTATTCTATCATGATTACATTGAACGCAATGGAATTACATCTTCTATGATTGGTGGATGGAAATTCATCGAGGAAGATGTCATCGAACGCCACGAACAAAGAACTGAGGATTGCCCGAAAAACTAGCATTAAGACCAAGATTGAATTTTGACATCACTACAGCATAATACCCTGGTTCTGGGGATAGGCAATATTTTAATGAATGACGAAGGTGTCGGGATCCAGGTGGTCGCGGCACTGGAGAAGGAAGGATATACCGCTGCCGAACTCATGGATGGGGGCACCGGAGGCTTTCATCTATTGGGCTTTATCCAGTCCTATAAAACAATCATCATTGTTGATGCCTCTCTCGATCACCATCCTGCCGGTCATGTAAGGGTCTTACATCCGAAATATGCCGATGATTTTCCACCTCAGCTCAGCGCACATGAGATCGGGCTGAAAGACCTGATCGATGCAGCATGTTTGCTGGGGAATATGCCTGTGCTTCACCTGGTGGCCATTTCTGTCAAAGACTTTCAGGATATGGGACTGGAACTCAGCCCAACGATTGCGGCTGCCATCCCGGAGGCGATGAAAAGGGTGAAAGAATTGGTGGCCTTGGCGGGTTGACAATAAGTCTTTTTTTACAGAATAAGCACATATGCCACATAGGATAATTCTATGTGGCATATGTGTTTTAATAATGTTGCAATGCTTATGCCTGTGCAGCGAGCCAGTCGTACCAATCCTGCATCCCTTCCCCTGTTTTCACTGACATTACGATGAATTCCAGTGATGGATTGAGGGAACGTGCATATTGGATGGCCTTGTCCACATCGAAATCAACATAAGGCAATAAGTCAGATTTGTTGATGATGCAGAGGTGTGATGACTGGAACATATAAGGGTACTTCAAAGGCTTATCTTCGCCTTCTGTAACACTGATGACCACCACTCTTTTCTTTTCGCCCAGGTCGAAGAGGGCAGGGCAAACCAGGTTACCGACATTCTCAATAAAGAGGATGGAATGGGCTTCGATGTCGAGTTTTTTCATGGCTGATTCTACCATTTTGGCATCGAGATGACAGCCTGATCCGGTGTTGATCTGAATCGCCGGAGCCCCTGATTTCTCTATCCTTTCAGCATCCAGCAGGGTTTGCTGATCGCCCTCAATCACAAAGATCTTTTTTGTGGGAATCAGGGCCTTAATGGTTTTCTCAAGGATGCTGGTTTTTCCTGAACCCGGTGAGCTGACGAGGTTCAGGCAAAGCACATTTCTCCTGACGAAAAAGCTGCGGTTTACCTGGGCCAGGCTGTTGTTTCCGGACAATATGTCAAGGTTGAGATTGACAACTTTCTGGTGGCTATGGTCGTGGTCATGAGCATGATCATGGGAATGGTCGTGGGGATGATCATGCGCATGTGTATGAAAAACGCCATCATGTTGGTGCGCATGGCCATGATCATGCCCATGCTGATGAAGCCGGTCATGGATTTTTAATTCATCTGAGTCTCCGCATCCGCAGGTTTCGCACATCGTTTTGGTATTTTAATTTGTCTTGAATTATTTCTTATTTCTTTCAGTCGATTAACAGTGAAACCACCCTGAATTCTTCTCCCCCACTGATGGTTGATGGGAAGCACTTGCATTGCGGGCAGCTTGCCATCCGGTGCTGCATGGGAAAGGCCATATCACAAGTATTACAGTGTCCTTCCCCTGGAATTTTAATGATGTTGAGGAGGGCATTTTCGAGGGGGGAGTCCTTGACGAGCAAGGAGAGTGCTGTCTCAAAAGCATCTGCCTCCACACCGCTGAGGTCGCCGACTTCTATGGTGATTTCGCGGATGACAGCGGCATTGCGCTTCTCCGCTTCGCTTTGGGAAAGCCTTATTACTTCAGTGGCAAGGGAAAATTCATGCATGGGCTGAGGATTAACAGATACGGGGTAACTGGTCACCCGAGAGCGAATCAACGATACGGCGGCCACCCGTCTGGTTTTTCAACACAACCTTGCCGGGATGTTCACTTACGACTCGTCCGATAATGACGCTGTCCTTTCCCAATGCATGGGCTTTCATTATTTCAAGGAGGGCTGGTGCCTGGGCCTCATCCGCAACAATCAGGACTTTCCCTTCATTGGCGATGTGGAGTGGGTCGAAGCCCAGGATCTCGCACATGGCTTTCACGCCTTTGTTGATGGGCAAAGCAGCTTCTTCGATTTCTATGCCGAGTTGCAGTTTCTCGACGAGTTCATTCAATACCGTGGCAACGCCTCCCCGGGTGGGGTCGCGCATAAATTTCACTTTGGCCTTGTCCAGCATGTCATGGATGAGGTGATTCAGGCAGGCACAATCTGATTCCACTGTGGTTTTGAAATTGAATGACTCCCTGGCATTCATGATGGCCATGCCATGATCGCCTATGGTTCCGTTGATGATGATGACATCGCCGGCTTTGATGTGCTGAGCTTTGCTGATGTCGCGGTGTTCAGGCCGCATACGCCCGATGCCGGCGGTGTTGACAAAGACTTTGTCGCATTTCCCTTTGTTCACGACTTTGGTATCGCCTGTGACAATCAGAACGCCGGCCTTTTTGGCTTCTGTGGCCAGGGATTCCACGATCAGTTCGAGATCCCTGAGCGGAAAGCCTTCTTCGAGGATAAAGGAAACACTGAGATAGAGCGGCTCGGCACCTGAAACAGCCAGGTCGTTGACGGTGCCACAGACAGCCAGTTTCCCGATATTTCCACCCGGAAAAAACAAAGGGTCGATCACGAAGGAGTCGGTTGTAAAGGCCAGTTCATCAGCCCCGACACTGAGGATTGCAGAATCTGTCTGGGCCTCGAGGATGGGGTTGCTGAAATGCCTGAGAAACAGATTCCCGATCAGCTCGTGCATCATCCTTCCGCCACTGCCGTGGCTCAGCATAACTTTGGGTTCTTGCTGTTTCATGAACGGTATTTATAATAGGTGGCACAAGTTCCTTCGCCCGACACCATGCAGGCACCCACCGGTTCAGAGGGGGTGCATTTCTTTGCAAAGAGACCGCAATCCTCAGGTGTTTTCAGTCCCCTGAGGATGAGTCCGCAAATGCATCCTTTGGGTTCGGTAGATTCAGGCACCTCGACATGAAAGCGTTTTTCAGCATCAAAGTCTGCCAGGCTTTCACGTATTTTTAGTCCACTGGCCGGGATGATGCCCAGGCCGCGCCAACGGTCATCCCTGAGTTCAAAGACATCTTCCAGGACCTGTCGCGCCAGGGGGTTGCCTTCGCGATGCACCACGCGCTGATACTGGACTTCCACACTGGGTGTGCCTGCTTCCAGCTGTAGGCTGAGCATCAGGACAGCCTGCATCATATCCAGGGGTTCAAAGCCTGCGACGACGACACCCAGGCCGAGGACAGCAGCCAGCTCGTCGTAAATGCCGGTGCCGGTAATTGCGGTGACATGGCCCGGGGCGATGAAGCCATCAATTTTCACCCCTTCTGCCACCAGGGCTTTCATCACGGGCGGCATGACTTTGTGTGCACTCAGTACCGAGAAATTCGGGATGTTTTCTTTCTGTGCCTGAAGGATGGCAGCTGCCGTTAAGGGTGCTGTTGTCTCAAATCCAATACCAAGGAAAATGACATGTTTTTCCGGATTGCTTTTCGCGATTTCCAGGGATTCCAGCACAGAATACACGATCCTGATGTCGCTGCCATTGGCCCTTTCTTTTTCCAGGGAGGTCAGGGAACCCGGAACCCGGATCAGGTCGCCATAGGTGGTGGTGATGACACCCGGCAGCTTGCTGTATGCCATGGCGGTGTCGATGAAATGCTGGCTGGAGACACAAACAGGGCATCCCGGACCGGAGATCAGGCGGATGTTGGCCGGCAGCAAGGCGCTAAGACCAAAGCGGTGAATGGCCATGGTGTGGCCTCCGCAGACCTCCATCAGGGTGATTTCTTTCGTCGAGACTTCCTTTAGCTTCTCGGAAACGGAAAGGATGAGCTCTTTTTTGCGGTATTCGTCTATGTATTTCATCCTGCTTATTCTGGCCTGTTCTTTTCCATTTCTACCAGCAGGCGTAGGGTTTCTGCGGCATATTCGGGATCTACTTTTTCGATGGCGAAACCGGCGTGAAGCATGATATAATCGCCCGGCATGACACCGTCAAGCAACAGCAGGCTGGCAGTATATTCGACCTCTTCAATGCTGACGACAGCACTGGCTCCCTCAACGCTGAGGACTTTGGCAGGTATGGCTAAACACATTGTAATTCCCTTCTTTTAGATGCAACAGCGAGCTGGCCAAGTGCAATTCCGCCATCATTGGTGGGCACTGCTGCGTGTGAATAAACTTCAAAATGATCGTTCTGCAATATTTTTGTAACACCTTCAAGCAGGTATTTGTTCTGAAAAACACCCCCTGATAACACTACTTTGCTGATGCCTTCCTGCTGACGGATGGCATTGGCAGAATCAAAAATAGCGATAATTATTGTGTTGTGAAATTTTGTTGCGATGCTAGCCTGATCCAACCCGTTTTGGAGATCTGCTACGATGCCTGTGATTGTTTTGTCGAATTTCAACGTTTTTCCTGCTGTATATTCATAGTAATCAGTACAATCTGCTTTGACAATGGCTTCCAGACGCATAGGTCCTTCTGCCTGGAAGGAGGCAATGTGAACCAGTCCCAGCAGTGCGGCCACGGCATCGAAAAGTCGGCCGGCACCACATGTCAAAGGGCAGTTGATTCCTTTGTCGATCATGCCTGCTATTAACCTGGCCTTTTCCGGATCAAGCTGTTGGATAAAGTTCATTTCAAGGTCTTTATAGCGTTCTCTATAAATTTTATAAAGGAGGGAAAATGCCATCCGCCAGGGTTCTTCGGTAGCCAGGTCGCCACCCGGCAAGGCCATGTATTCAAAATGGGTAAATCGTTCAAAATCAGTAAGATCACAAACAAAAAATTCAGATCCCCAGGTATTTCCGTCAGTGCCATAGCCTGTGCCATCGAGTGCAATGCCGATGACTTTTTCGTCCAGGCCGTGTTCTGCCATACAGGCCGCAATGTGGGCGTGATGGTGTTGTACCTGAACCAGGGGGATGTCGCCGAAATGCAGGCCGGTCCTGGTGGAGATGTAGGCAGGGTGCATGTCCACAGCCAGCAAGTCCGGCTTCAGCCTGAACAATTGCAGGAACTGTGTGATGGTATTCTCATAAAATGTCGTTGTCTCCAGGCCCTGCAGGTCCCCGATGTGCTGACTCAGAAAGGCCTTTTTCCCTTTCCCGATACAAAAGCAATTGGTGAGTTCTGCGCCGAAAGCCAGTATGCCTTCTGTGTTTAATGCCGTGCGAACAGGTGCTGGAACATAGCCGCGTGAACGGCGGAAGAGACGCGCTTTACCCCCGATGACCCTGACAACAGAATCGTCGGTGCGGTTGTAGATATCGCGGTTGTGCAGCAGGATGGCATCGACATGCGGAGAGAATTGTTCCAGTGCCAGCTGGTTGTCGATCAGAATGGGTTCACTGCTGAAGTTGCCGCTGGTCAGCACGATGGCCGGTGTTTTTAAGGCCTGGAAAAGAAGGTAGTGAATGGGCATATAAGGCAACATCACACCCAGCATATCCAGTCCTGCATTCAGGCTCATGGCCAGGCCCGGCAAGGCATCTGGCGTTTTTTTGCGGAGGAGAACGATGGGTCTTTTCCATGATGACAATGACTGTTCCTCCACAGCATCCACTTCCGTATATTGTTTCAATGTTTCAAGGTCAGGGAACATCACAGCAAAGGGTTTTCCTTCCCGGTTTTTAATGTCGCGCAGGCGTTCCACTGCCGATTCCTGAAAGGCATCGCAGGCCAGGTGCATACCACCCAGCCCTTTCATCATCATCACCCCGCCATGATCCAGGCAGGCTGTGACTTTGCTCAGGATCGTCTCCATGGTGTCGGCCACCAGCTTGTTTTCTGTGTAGAGCGCATAATGGGGGCCGCAATTGTCGCAGGCAGTGGGCTGTGCATGAAACCTGCGATCGGAGATGGTGTCGTATTCCCCTTGGCATTCCGGGCACATCCTGAAATCCGCCATCGTTGTTTTGGCACGGTCGTAGGGAAGATCACGGATGATGGTGAACCTGGGGCCGCAATTGGTACAGTTCACAAAGCCATAATCTTTGCGTGTACCGGCTTGCATGATGTCCTGCAGACAGTCCTCACAAACTGCAATATCCGGACTAATCTCAGTGATTTCATTAGAGAGGTCGTGACTGTGGCGGATGCTGAAATCTGAAAAGGAGCTTGTCTCCATTTCCAAGGTTGTGATGGCTTCAATCACCGAAGCCGGAGGTGCCATGGTTTTCAGATCATGCAGAAAGCCGTCGATGGCTGCAGGCTTTCCAGTAAGCTGTATCCTCACATTTTCGTTGGTGTTCTGTACCCAGCCTGTCAAAGCGTATTGTTGGGCAATCCTGAACACAAAGGGCCGGAAGCCAACTCCCTGCACCAATCCGGTGACAACGACCTGCAATGATTTCGCTTCGACTATGTCCTTCATCGTGGGGGGATTGGGCTGTTTCTCAGGATGATTTTTGTATTCCTGTTCTATCGGGCATAAAAGTATAGATATTACTATTTACATTTGTTTTTAAAAACAAATCCATGCTTACATTTCTGACTGGCTTTATTGCCAGTATGGCGCATGTCGTCACAGGGCCGGATCATCTTGCTGCAGTGAGCCCTTTGGCCATTGACAGCCGCAAAAAATCGTGGATTATTGGCCTTGCATGGGGGCTGGGGCATACCCTCGGGATGTTGTTGATTGGTTTGCTGTTTGTGCTTTTCAAAGAATTTCTGCCAATTGATGCCATTGCGAAATACAGTGAAACGGTGATCGGCTTTTTGCTCATTGGCATCGGGATCTGGGCGCTCGTACGCATTTATTTACGGCATTCTCATGGGAACCGGCCCCATGGTCATTTCCATGACAAGCCCTTTCTGTATGCCCACATTCACAAGCATACACATGAACCCAAGCCGGTCCACGAGCATCATCATCCCCACGCGCCTGCAACTGAGCATAAGCACAGTCATGTTCACCCTCACCCTCATGGACATGGCCATGAGCATGAACTTCAGCCTGCACCCAAGGTGGGACGCAATGCAATTACCGCATTATCCATTGGCGTTATTCATGGTTTTGCAGGATTCAGCCACCTCTTCGCCCTTTTGCCTTCGCTGGCACTTCCAACTGTCATGGCTTCTGTTATTTACATTACTGCCTTTGCAGCCGGGACCATCGTAACCATGATTATCTTTTCCTTTATCATGGGTATGGTTGCCTTCCAATCCTTTGTGAGAAACAAACAGCTATTCCTGAAATGGTTCACCTTTGCAGGTGCCATGCTTGCCATCGCCATCGGGATTCTATGGCTGGTTCATCCATTTTAGGGACAGAAAAATCCGCAGTGTAATGCTATAATGCTTTTCTCTTTACGGGCATGGTCATACACCTTGCGCCGCCACCACCGCGGGAAAGCTCACTGCCTTCAATGGTGATGACACATTTTTTATAATCAGCAATGTTGAAATCACATTTGATGATGGACTTGGCCTTGAGAATTTCAAAGCCGTGTTTGGAGAGTTCGTCGAGGGTATAGGTATTGCGTGCATAACCAATGACTTTTCCCGGTGCGATGGCAAAAAAGTTGGTCCCACTATGCCATTGTTCGCGTTCCTGGGTCCAGTTGTCGGCAGTGCCGCCACAAATGACAGGTTCAAGGTCGATGCCAAGCTTTTTCAGGGCAATGATGAGGTTTTCTTCGTTGAATATCGACACTACTTTCCCGGCTTCTACGATGATGTGTACGGTTTGTAATTTGTTGGGTTTCAGGATTACCGGCTCATAAACCATGCAAGTGTCGCGGTCGAGCAGGGTGAAAACCATGTCGAGGTGGATGAAAGACTCAGGTTTGTATGGGAGTTCCTGGACCAGGATGTGTTTGGAAAGCTTCTCTTTTTTGAAATAGCTGAGCAGGAAGTCGATGCCCTGGGTGGTAGTGCGTGCGCCGGTTCCAATCAACAGTACATCTTCCCTGGCAACGATGACATCACCGCCTTCAATGGAGATGTTCTGGGCATCTGCTGAGAGATTCGGATTGATGGTATCTACCCCAAAACGGGGATGATGCTGGAAGATGCTTTCCATGATGAGGGATTCTCTTTCCCTTACTACGCTGGCCATCTTGGAAATCACGACTTTGTTGGATAGGCAGACTGCAGGGTCGCGCATGAAGAAGAAGTTGTGCAGGGGCATCAGCTCATAGCGGCCTTTGTGCAGGAACTTGGTCAGGTTGTCTTTTTCCATCAAAACGCCCTCGATCAGGGCCGTTGAAAGCTGCCTTGCCGGTAAATCGCAGAGGTAGTCGCGGATGCTGGCATTGTTTTCGTTGCTGCAGATCTTTGCCACCAGGTCTTCCCTGACACTCGGAATCTCAAGGATGTCTTTTAAAAGATCTTTGACTTCACAGGTCTCTGTGACTTTAGAGAGAACGCCCTGAAGCTGGCTATACTCTGCCAGGCCAATGTTGAGGTTGAGAATGTCACTGTACAAGGCTCTTTCTGCAGTTTCAGGGGTCATGTTTTCCACCTCTGCACCAGGCGTATGGAGGATCACTGCTTCAAGTTCCCCGATTTCAGAACGTATGTCGACTGAGAATTTTTCCGTCATAATTTGATTTTTGCAAAGGTAAGCAAGAAAAGGGACAAGCCGGAATGCAAGCCCCGCCTTGCTGAAAGATGTTGGGATTACGTTGAATAGGGGAGCTAAATCTGTTAACTTTGCTATTCCTTTAACATTCAATTTTCATCACCATGAAATCTTCACTACTTTCAAAACTCGCACTTGCCCTATTCTTGATGGTTCTGACACTCGGAAGCCATGCACAATGGACCCCTCAAACCGACATAAACACCATGGTTTCGAATGCCCGAACCGGTGATATTCAATCCGTGGGCACATCCGACGGGAAGACCTGGGTTGTCTATTGGAAAGAAATGCCTGCCCCTCAGAACTATGAAATGCGTTGTCAACTGCTCGACGCAAATGGGATTCAGCTGTTTGGCCCGGATGGGATGCTTGTCAACAATGTAGTACCCATGAGTACTTACACAACCCTTTGGTCTATTGCAATAGGTCCTGAGGATAACCTCTTCATTGGCATGAATGGTTCAGATGTTGGGAATACGGCCTATGTTCATAAGATTTCCACGGCAGGAACCCAATTGTGGGGTAGTACAGGTGTTGTTATCGGAGCCGGTTATGATGTGAGGCTGTTGCCTTTGAGCAATGGCGGCCTTGTTGTGCATTGGTCTCCGGGGAACCAGGGCATGCTGCAGAAATACGATGCAACAGGTCAGGCTGTATGGCCATCCGCTGTGATGATCAATCCACTTGTCAGCGGCCACAAGACAAGTGCAGGTGAGATGGCTGAACTTTCAAACGGAGATTTTGTGGTCCTGGTCCATGACAGGGGCGGCTTTTCCCCAAGTTCAACTTTTCACGCCATGCGTTATACCGGAGCAGGAACTTTGGCATGGGCCGCTCCGGTGCCCATTGCCAATGCATCTACAGTTTTCAACAGACGTTATACCCTGGTACACGATCAGGATACGCTTTACCTGGGCTATACCTCTTCCATCGGAACGGATTTTCAATCCTATTTGCAGCGGATCAACCCGGATGGCACACTCCCATGGGGCATCAATGGCAGTGACTTTGCCATACAGTCCAACTATTTTGAAATGGATACCAAAGCTGCCTTCAGCGGGGGCTCTGCCTATGTCTGGGCGATTTGTCAATTTACCGACTTCGGCCAATCCCTGACCGGAGAATATGTCCAGAAATTCGACAAACAAAGCGGCGCACGCCAGTTCTCCATTAATGGGAAAATGGTTTTCCCGGTGGATGCCAATATGCAGTCTCACAAAGGGGATCTGCAGTTGGTCACTGACAATCCCTTCTTTGTTACCTCCTACGGTTTAAACAATGGGGCTTCTCCTATTGATTTTGTTGCTACTTTACTCGATGGCAATGGCGATTTTGCCTGGCCTGACACTTCTCGCGCTGTGGCCACCTCACTGGAGACTAAATTCCGGGTGAACTTTACCACCCCTGTGCAAGGTCAGAGTGTCTGTGTTTGGGTTGAAGATCGCGATATTATTGGAGAAAGCCGTGCCTTTGCACAGAATGTAATGGCTGACTTTTGCCCTCCTCCACTTGCAAACTTTAGCTATACCATTTCCGGTCTGACAGTGAATTTTACCAGCACAGCCATCAACGTTGATACCATCAACTGGGTTTTCAGTGATGGGGGCATCGCCAACGGCAATGTGGTTAGCCATACTTTCCCTTCAACAGGGGTGTTTGTCATTTGCCAGGAAGTTGGAAGTGATTGTGGATCAGATCAGTATTGTGATACCATCACGATTGTCAGCATCGGCATCGAACAGCCTGATCATGCTGCTTCATTCAGTATTTATCCTAACCCCAGCCATGGTCAACTGTCCATCGATTTTAAACGCACAGATGCAGTAGTATTTTCCTGCCGTATCATGTCAATGACTTCCCAGTTGCTGTATGAATACCCTGCAAGCACGGTCGATGGTTCTTCTGTCCTGCGTTTTCCTTCCTTAAACCTGAAACCGGGAATCTACCTGATTTCCTATGTAATCGATGGAAAACAAGGAGTTCAGCGTTTTTCAGTAACAAAATAAAGCGTCCTGATATTGCCTTAACAGCTTAGTTAACAATCATCACGGTTCCCCTTAGGGTATGTGTTGTGTTGTTGACAGGTGTACAGATATATCCGGCCTTATAGAAAATCACGTAATCATAAACGCCAACAGGGCATAATTCCCCGTGGTAGGTGCCATCCCAATGCTTATCCTGGCTATGTGATTCGAAGATGACTTCACCCCAACGGGTGTAAATCATCATCTGGAAATCATCGAGACGTTCACTCACCACCGGGCCAAACAGGTCGTTGAGACCGTCACGGTTAATGGGTGTAAAGGAGTTCGGTAACCACAAAGTCGTACCCAATCTGACCAGGACAGATGTCTGAATAGAACATCCTTCATTGCTGATGGTGCAGGTAAAGACCTTCTCTGTAAAGGGATATATGTCATAAATCTGAACAACAGAATCCGGGGGGAGGTTTCCTGACCAGGCATAAGTCAGATCATGGCCACGCCCTGCCTGTAAACTCAAGGGCAAGCCGCTGCATAAATAGGCTACATCAGGTAAGAGTGTGACAGGTGGAGGAAATACCTTTACCACTTTGGACAGAGTGTCTTTACAATTCCACTGATTGCTGCCAATTACGCTATAACTGTCAGTAAAATAAGGCCTTACGTCGATACAGCTGTTGTCGGTGTTAAAGCCGGTGATGGTGGAATCCGGAAGCCATTCATAGAGGCTGGCACCCGAGGCACAAAGTTGAATGGCAGAATCAATGCAAATGCTCGCTTCGGTGGGCAGAATTTCCAGAGCGGGTTTCCCATGTACGATGACAAGGCTTGAGGCTGTATCTGAGCAGCTTGTGGTGTTGTCGGTCACTGTTACTGTATAGCGGGTAGTGGCCTGTAGGCAAGGATGCAGGGAGGCCGTATTGGCAGCCGTATTCCAGGTATAGCTCGTCCCTCCGGATGCTTGCAATAATACGCAGTCGCCGATACAAATGTTGGTATCAGGTGAAGGGGAAATCAGGGCCTGGGGTGGTATTTTTAGGCTTACTTTCACAGAATCCGAATTGGAACAACCCAGATAAGTCACAGTTAGGTAGTACATACCAGTTAGTGTTGGCCATGCCTGGGGATCAGGGACCCTGAAGGAGGACATAGCTTCCCCTGTCCATGTATAGGAATGACCCGGGAGGTAGGCTGCGTACAGTTGTACCTGATCCCCCGGGCAAATGCTTGTATCCTGTATCATCTGCGGCATCAGCAGTTGTCTGATTTTTAAGGTCATACAACTGGTGTCACGGGAGCATGCCGGGTAGGCAAGACTGGTGTCTTCAACACTAAGGCAAAGCTCTACAAGGTTGCCTGCGGCTGAAAGTGAAGGCGTAAACGTTGCTGCCAAAACAGTGTCAGAAGGACTAAAGATGCCCGCATTGGCTGGAACAACATCCCATTTGTAACGGTTTGCATGCTGAACCGAAGGATTCAGGGCATAAGTCATTGGATAGCAGATAGAATCATCAAGGCCTGCATTGGCAGTAGTGCGTGGGTAAATCTTGATCCGGATGGTATCATTGGCATTTCCACAGGTATAGTTCCCATTGACCCGCATCACCAGGATTACGGAACCAACAGTGATGTCGTTGTTGCCGGGGATATAAGTCGGATTTAACACATTGTTCGGCAGAAAAGTGCCACTACCCAGACTCAGCCAGCTAATGGTATTTTCACCCTGTGCTGTTGCTTCTACAAAGTTGACAGGATCTCCGGCACAGATGGTGTCATCAGGACCGCAATACGCCATCGGTACAGGGTACACAGTCAGTAGGAACTGAATTGTGGTGTCCAGCATGCAATTGGGGGTATGTGCCGTGACCGTGATGGTGGCATTTTGTGTGACAAGGGGTGTCGATGTCACAAAATGGATGTCACCTGTGCCGGAACTGGCGAGGCCAATGCTGGTATTGTTGTTTGTCCAGTTGACGATTTGCCCGGTGATGGCCGGAGAAAAGAGGATGTTACAAGAGTCATTTGCACAGAATTTCTGATGCGCCACAGGGCTAAGCTTGGGACTGGGTTCCACCGTGACTTGAAACTGTGTTGAATCCCCGATACAGCCGTATGCCTGGGGAAAAACAGTGATCGTTGCCGTCCGTGGTGTCGTTTCATTGCTGGCTGCGATGAAGGCCGGGATGCAGCCGGAGCCCGTAGAAGGAGGTGGCGGAAATCCAATGGTCGGATAATAGATGTTAAAAGTGTCGGATGATGAAGCAGAGGCCGGGATCACATTAAAGCACAAGGGCCCGAATACCGTCCCCTGGCAAATGATGGTATCCTCAGTGACATTGCTGATGATGGGCTTGGGATTGATGGTGATGGTAAAGCTTTTGTACAGGCCTGTGCAACTACCTGCATGGGGCCATACTTTGATGGTGGCTGTGATGGGGGCATTGGTGGAATTGAGGACAGTAAAAGCGGCAATAGTGCCTGTCCCGCTAGCCGGCAAGCCAATGCTGGGTTGGTTGTTGGTCCAGGTATAGCTTGTCCCTGTCACAGGACCATTGAATTCCACTGCCGGAGCTGTCATGCCATGACAATAAACTCTATTCAAAATGCCATTTACGACAGGAGCCGGATTAACTGTGATGGTAAATGACAGGACAGGCCCATCGCAATAGTTGGCATGTCCAATGACACTAATCGTCGCGATGATTGGAACCAGACCTGTGTTGATGGCCGTAAAGGTCGGAAGGTTGCCATTACCGCTGGCCGCAAGGCCGATGCCCGGCAGATTGTTGGTCCAGCTATAGGTCGTGCCGCTTGTCGTACTTGCAAAAGGCAATGGGCTTACTACATCTCCATTGCAAACATCCATGTTACTGAAAGCGGTTACTACCGGCGAAGGCATTGCTGTAATCGTGAAAGTTTTGGGTAATCCATCGCAGCCATTGGCATGTGGAGTCACTGTAATCGTGGCAATTAGCGGAGCCGGATTGGTGTTGATGGCGGTAAAGGCAGGAATGTTACCTGTTCCGGAAGCAGCTAAACCAATTCCCGGGCTGTTGTTGACCCAGGTATAGGTAGCCCCGCTGACAGTTCCCCCAAAAGTAATGGCTGTTGTTAAAGCCCCATTACAGGGAGCTTGATTTAAAACAGTATTGACAACAGGTGTAGGATTGACGGTGATGTTGGTACTAATTGAGCTGCCATCACAGGTGATTCCTGCATTGGTATACTGTGGGATTGCAGTAATGGTAGCGATCACAGGACTGTTGGAGAGGTTGACGGCATTAAAAACGCCGATGTTCCCTGAACCGTTGCCGGCCAGTCCAATACCGGCTGTGTTGTTTGACCATGTAAAGCTGCTTCCTGTTACGTTTGCCACAAAATTGATGGCTGTCGTGGGATTTCCGTTACATACCTGCTGGGGATTGACAGGCGTTGCAAGGGGCGTTGGGTTTACAGTGAAAGAAAAGGTCTTGACAGGGCCAGTGCAGCCATTGGCCTGTGGTGTCACAGTAACGATGGTCTGGATGGCTGTATTCCCGCTATTGGTAGCAGAGAATGGTAATAGGTTGCCATTCCCGGAAGGTGCCAGTCCAAGGCCGCTGGTGTTGTTGGCCCAGGTATAGGTCGTGCCATTCACGGGGCCCAGAAAAGAGACTGTTGTTGAAGATGTCCCATTGCAAACGGCCTGGTTGGCAATGTTGTTCACGCTTGGCGTGGGAAAAACGGTGTAGGTATAGCTGCCGCTTGGCCCGTCACAACTGAGGTTGGCGTTGAAATAATGAGGTGTTATTGTGATTGTGGCAGTGACAATGGCTGTTGTCGCATTTAGTGCTGTAAATGCAGCAATGTTGCCAGTCCCGCTCCCCAACAATCCGATGGAGGGTGTGTTGTTCACCCAGCTGAATGTAGTCCCTGTTATACTTCCTGAAAAGCTGACGGCATTGCTCGGATTGCCATTACACCGCTCCTGGTTGGAGACGCTATTGACAGTAGGTGAAGGATTCACAGTGATGATGAAAGCCTTGATAGTCCCGTCACATGTAACGGTATTGTTTGTGAAATGGGGCGTAACAGTGATGTTGGCAATGGCAGCTGTGATGTCTGTGTTGATCGCCTGGAATGACGGTATATTGCCTGTTCCGGTCGCCAATGTACCAATGCCGGAGTTGTCGGTAGCCCAGGTGTAAATGCTCCCTGCTACGGGTCCGTTGAAAGACACCAGGGTCGTATTTCCTCCGTTGCAGACCACCTGGCCGGGAATGGTATTAACACCCGGACTGGGATTCACTGTGATGGTGAATGTCTTTGGCCCTCCATTACAATTGATGTTATTGTTCGAATAATGAGGTGTCACCGTGATAGTGGCAACAACCGGCACATTTCCGGTATTGATGGCAGTAAAGAGGGCAATGTTGCCATTTCCATAGTTTCCAAGTCCGATGGTGTTGTTGCTGTTGGTCCAGCTAAAGGTAGTTCCGCTCACATTCCCGTTGAAGTTGATAGCGGGAGTGGAGGCTCCGTTACAAACTGTGATGCTGGTGACGTTATCGACAGTTGGTGTTGGATTTACGGTAATGGTAAAGGTGATGGGAGGTCCGGGATTGCCGTTGGCTGTGGGGATTACTGTGATGGTAGCAACAACAGGCGAGTTCCCGGTATTGAGTGCCGTAAAAGAAGGGATATTCCCCGATCCTGAGGCTCCTAAGCCAATGCTGGTGTTGTTGTTGGTCCAGGCATAGGTAGTTCCTGCAACCGTCCCGGAGAAAGTGACTGTTGTGGTGGAAAATCCATTGCAGACGGTTTGGCTCGTAGGCACATTGGCGGTAGGTGTTGGGTTAACGGTGATGTTAAATGTCTGTGGACTTCCTGGGCAGTTGTTGGCATTGGGTGTCACAGTAATGAGCGCCGTCACCGGTGAATTGCCATTGTTGATGGCAGTAAAAGAAGGGATATTCCCAATTCCATTCAGACCCAAACCAATAGAAGTTGTATTGTTTGTCCAGGAATAGCTTGTCCCCGCGACAGTCCCGCCGAAATTGACTTCGGCAGTAGTTGCTCCGTTACTGACCGTTTGTCCGGCAATTGGATTCACAATCGGAGCCGGATAAACTAAGATGCTCACGCTGCCGGATTGTACGGTCGAAGTATTGTCGTGGAGGCTCACCGAATAGGTGTATATCAGCACGCTGTTGCTGTTGTTAAGGATGGCGGCTGTGGCAGGATTCGCAGTACTCGAAAATGCCGGGCTTGGCGCCACACTGGTCCACTGCGTGGTATATGGAGGCGTTCCGCCATGGTAATAGGCTGTCAGGAGGACATTATTTCCTGAACAGACTGCATCAGGTACGGCAGTCAAACTATCCAGTACAAAAGGATTGTTTACTGTCACGGTACAACAGCTTTTCGCCCCGCAATTGTGGAGAGGCTCCACCACTGAATCACAATAAGTTGTGTTGGTGTTGATGGCATTGCTGATGACAAAGGGGTTGGTATTGCCGCCACCCGGACTCCAGTAATGCGCTGTAACAGAAGGCGTTGTAGTAGCGGTCAGTGTTGGGAAGGCCGGCGCCGTCAGCGTGGGACCGCATGAAACATTCACATTGGGTTGGCAATGTATTGTAAGGTAATAAGTCATTGTTGGCCCTATGCAGTTATTTGCTGTGGGTGTGACATGGATTGCCAGTGTAGCACTGGCGTTGTTGCAAATCAGCATGGGCGTAAATGCCGGAATATTCCCTGAGCCTGAAGCCTGGAATCCTGATACCGACGGGCCTCCCACCTGTGTGATCGTCCAGCTGAAAGTGGTCACGCTGAAAAGGCCATTCAGGGTTTTCCCGGGATAGAGCGTTCCGGCACACAAGGCTGTATCTGCAACGGAAACAGCCCCTGGTGTTGGGTTTACTGTAATCGTAAATGCCTTTGCACTCCCTTGACATCCATTGGCATAGGGGATAACACTGAGGTTGGCAACGACTGGTGTAAGATCGTTGTTAATCGGGGTAAACATGGCAATATCTCCGGTGTCAGTGGCTGCCAGTCCGATGCTTGTCTGGCTGTTAGTCCAGACAAAATAGGACCCTGTAACACTGCCTGTTAAACTGATGGTAGTGGTTTGTACTGCATTGCAGAAATTGTAATTATCAACATTTGTCACCGTAGGTTTTGGATTTACAGTGATAGTGAAAGTCCTGGAAGTACCGGCACAGCCGTTATAATAGGGTGTCACTGTGATTGTTGCAGTTAGGGCTGTAGTGCCGGTATTGACTGCCATAAAGGAAGCAATGTGACCGGTATTGCTGGCCCCCAGGCCGATGCCGGGTGTATTGTTGGTCCAACTGAAGGTAGTTCCGGGAAAGGAAGCATTAAAATTTACAGCTGTTGTCATGGTTCCGGCACATACTGTTTGACTGATAATGGTATCCAGGACCGGCGTGGGGTTGACAGTAAGTGTAACAGTCTTGGGTGTCCCATCGCAGGTTCGGCCGGCATTGGTAAAATGGGGCGTTACAGTAATTGTTGCAGTAACAGACGCGCTTCCTGTATTAATGACATTAAATGGCCCGATATTTCCTGTTCCCGAAGCCCCGATGCCGATGGTAGGATCACTGTTCTCCCAGCTGAAGCTTGTGCCGGTGACAGGTCCCGAAAAGTTAATGGCAGGCTGAAGATCACCATTGCATCTTGAGGCTAATGTGCCAAGGTTGTTGACAGAAGGCTTTGGATTCACGGTAATTGTGAAGGTTCTGGGTGTGCCCGAACAACCATTGGCAGAAGGAGTTACCGTGATGGTGGCCACTTTTATGTTGTTGGTGGCATTGGTCACCATGAAGGCCGGGATGTTCCCGGAACCTGAGGCTGCCAGGCCGATAGAGGTATTGGTATTGGTCCAGCCAAAAGTGGTTCCGCTGATAGGGCCACTGAAAACTATGGGCAGTGTGGTTTCGTTGGGGCAAAGCACCTGGTTGGGGATGGAATCCACTTTGGGCTCAGGCGATAAGTTGAAGGATATTGTATCCTGGTCGCTGCCACATTCATTGCTGACGCTGGCAATCACATAATTCGTCCCAAAATGAGAACACCAGGCAGCAGGTGGCAAGCCTGCCGTATCCCCGTTCGACCAGAACCCATTCCCTCCCCATATCGTATCCCAGCGGTAAGTGTCGATGCCATCATCACAATCCCAAAAACTCACCCTGGGCTTTCCGGAACTGATAGTCAAGGGTTTTATTTCTACACTGTCCAGGCAACTAACCAGGGGCATAATAGGCGAGAGTGTGACTCTGGGCGGTCCTTTAATATTGACCGTGATGGTGGAGTCGGAATTACAGGAATTCGCACTGTGGAGCCGGATGGTGTAGGTGCCGGGTTTTTTCAGCACTACGTATGCCAGTGGACTTGTTTTGTTCGTTCCGTTTACGAAGACCGTATCTGGTCCGGGGTAAGGCGGACATACCGTCGCTAATGGTGCGGCATAAGTGATATTCCATTCCAGTTTGTCAGCTGAGCAGGGGGAGTAATCAGTCTGGTCAAGGAGTTTCAGCGTATCAGGGAAGCAATGCAAAGGGGAACTGTGTGTGACCGTAAATTTCGTCTTTACCTTAGGACGGATACACAGTGTACTGCAAAAGGTATCAGATTTGCATTCATTACTTCCTGTATTATAAGCGGTTACTGCAATCAGGCAGATGTTGTGGGTGCCGGCTGAAAAGGCCATGTCCAGATCGCCACAAGGAGAAGAGACTGGGCCAATACAGGTGAGCGGACCGGCAACAAGTACGCCATTGTCTTTCCACCAATAGGTAGTTTTCTGTTTACAGCTGTCGTTGAACACACCATAACCGGGAATCGTGGTATTTTTGATTTTCTTGATCTGGGAGCCGCCACAACTGTCAGATATAAATTGAAAATCTGCCTTGGGTTTTTCCAGGATGAATATCTTTCCAAAAGTCTGGTGGCCGGTACTCGGGCAGTTGTTGTCTGCTACCACATTCACATTATAAAACCCGGTATTGTCCGGGCCAAAGTTCGGGCAACTGGGTTTGGTATATTCATAGCAGATCACAGTGTCGTTGCTAAGGAGTTTGGGGATCGTAATTTTGGTAAAATCTCCGAAGTCGATGTCGATGTGGGCCCAGGGATAATACATGGCCAAATCCTGGATGTGGAAGCAGATCTCGTTGGGGACACATTGGGTGAGGTCACCGGGGTTGGGCACTGTAATATGTGGGCTGTTAAGTGTTGTAACTGTCTTGCGTAAGGTGTCTGAACATCCTGAAATGGTGTCCAATGCAATAAAAGTCAATGGGAATACGCCGTGCGGATAAAAGTAAGAAGGGTAAGGGGAAGTACTTGGAAAGTTCGGAGATGGTCCCCAAGGGTCATTTCCGATCCCCCACTGGATTTCATAAGTGGTGCTGGGCCAGGCCAGGCTGCTGTTCATCACCCCCAGGTGATAATCTCCTCCTCCGCAAAAGGTAAATGCTTTCTCGTTAAAAAAATACTCTGCTGTGTCTATCAATCCTGCGATAGGACCAGGCAGAAAAGTGACCTTCACAGTGTCGCTCTTTGCCCAGCAGCCGCCCTGGTTTGTAATTGTCACAACATAATTCCCGGCAACAGGTACAGGGCAGCTGGCGGTAGTGGACGTGCCAATGGACCAATGGTAGGTGTATCCATTTCCATTTGCCGGGGTACATGTCAGGGTGTCCATGGGACGCGGGCATTGCAGAATGGGGCCTCCGGGAGAGATGACCGGAACAGGTACATTATTTTGAACCACATTCAGCATAAACATGATGGATGCGAAGGTATTGGGTAAATCATAATCAGTAATCGTGACAAAATATGGACCAGCATTGGTGGAATTTAGGGGGTTTAGTACAGGATTGTTGAGTGTACTTGTAAAACCGCCCGGTCCGGACCATTCATACAGATAGGTTTGCGATCCTCCTGTTACACTGATCAGGGTGCTGAGATCCAGCGATGAACTTTCGCAACGTAAGACAGGATTGCCATGTGGTAAACTGATATTTATGGGTTGACTGTATGCACTATTCACAGCACAGCAAGTCAGTAAAAAGGTAATGGCGAGTAAGATTGTCTTGGGTAGAAGTTTTCTCATATTTCTTCAGGTAGCAGGGTATGGGGGATAGGTGTTATGCCGCGACCAAAAGCATACGGATTATCGCAAGCATTATCATCTGCAGTATAAGTCACTGGAAATCATGCCAGATTTTTTTGACTACCCCGAATCAAAGTTAAAAAAATATGGATATCATACCCTTTTCTACCTGCCTAATTTCGTGAATGGTAGCCATTATTGTATGAATGGTTGGAAATGTACGGTGAACGTGATTCTTCCCATTGGGTTTTGGGTGAATTCCTACCCCACTTTTACAAGCGAATTTTTATCTATCAAAATTTTAACAGCCAATGAAGCAACCATTTTTTGGCTTTTGGTATCTTAATCCCAATCATAACTAAATCTTAACATATTAATCGCAACCAAGTAGGTCCTGCATTGTTATTCATTGAATATTCCTTCCATTAACATGATAATATTATGAAATCCTTACACAAAATATCAGGCAAAGTGCGTGGCAAAAAGTCCGGTACTTTTCTTCCAGGCCTTGTTGTTGAGGCCTGGGACAAAGACGCGATGATCGATGATTTTCTCGGCAAAGCGATAACGGATGCACAGGGTAATTTCATCATTGAATTCAAACCCGGATATTTTAAGGAACTCTCCTTTGATCGTAACCCTGATATCTATTTCAAGGTTTTCCGGGAAGATGGAGGTCTGCTTTATGACAACAAGGAAGTGCGTTGGAATGTGGGTCAGGATTTGGCAGGTATATTGCTTGAAGTTGAGGAGGATGTGAAACGTTCGAATGCAGCCGGGCCGGGCATTGTAAGGGGTACTGTTGCCAATGACATAGGGCTCTTACTCCCGCAAATGCGGGTGGTCATGTTTGCCAAAGGCATCACCGGTGATAAACAAGTCGGAGCCGGCATAACCGACAGCAAAGGCCAATATCTCATTCATTATCAATGGGAGGCCGGCTTCAGGGAATTGGGCCCTGACCTCCTGCTGAAGGTATTCAGCACAGCAGAAGAAAAGACAGAGATCGGCAGCGCCCCGGTCAGGTACAATGCCTCCCTAACAGAAATCATTGATGTGATAATTCCTGCCGCCAGGGTGCCCAGACTTTCTGAATATGAACGCCTGTTGTCAGACCTGCGTCCCCTGGCCGGGAAAACCGGACTGCATGGACTGCGGGAGAACGACAAAAAGGACAACATCACGCTACTTTCAAATAAAACCGGCTGGGATGCCCGCATGGTGGCCATGGCAGCCCAGGCAGAAAAACTCGGTCGGGAGACTGGCGCCGACCCCACGCATTATTATGCCCTTTTCCGCGCTGGTGCTGCTTCTGATGCAGATTCTATCAGCAGGCAATCCCCTGCCTTCCTGAAAAAAGTTCTGAGCGATGCCGCCGCATCCAAAGTCATACCCGAAGGCAGTGACATAGAAAAAACACTCAGAATTCAGGCTGCTCTGCATACTGAATCTCTTCTGAAACGCCCCCATGCTGCCGCAGTCTCTACAATGGACAGCATGCTCGACATCCGCTTGAAAGCCAATGAAAAGAAGACTTTCACGGAATGCTTTAAAGATGCCGGAGGGGATATGGCGAAATTCTGGGAAATGCTCCCGGCCAAAGGCATCGCAGCCAAAACAGTAGAACAACTCAAACTCGATGGCAAAATGGGTTACCTGACCCAACACAATGCCCCGCTCATCAAAAAACTCTATCAGAAACACAAAATTTCTGACCCTGCCGAGCTTGTCTCAGCCGGTTTTTACAAGGCAGCAGCCTGGAAGGAATTTGCCGGGAAGGACATCCCCACAGGAATGACTGCAGAGGACTATACTGAAGGCCTGGCCAACATGATCAAAATGAGCTATCCTTCAGCAGTGACAGCAGAAATGGTTTTGAATGATGAAGTAAAAAATGTCCGCAAAGACCTTAAAAAAGAAGTGCATGCTTTTCTGAAAAAAGGCAGCAATGCTTTTACCATCGGCCTTAATCCTGTCGTCCAATGGGAGGGGTTTGCAGCCCTGAAACCGGAAGTCCGTGCAGCAGTGAAACGCGTGGAACGCCTTTACCAGCTTACACCCTCCGATGAAGCCATGACTGCACTTTCTGCTACAGACTTCAACGCCGCTTACGATGTCATGAAGTGCCAGCGTAAGGAATTTGTGGGGAAATATGTCGCTGCTGCAGGCAAAGCGGAAGATGCGGAAAAGATTTATTCCCGCTCCCATGAAGTCTATAGTGCTTCCCTCAGCCTGGCTACGATGTACCTGACACACAAGGCCAGTCCCAATGTCTATGGCATCACCGGAAAGACTGAAAAACAACTGGATGAAATCATCGCCTCTCCGACACTGGAAGAACTGTTCGGCAACATGGACTATTGCAGCTGCGACCATTGTAAATCGGTGCTCAGCCCGGCTGCCTATATGGTGGATATGTTGCAATTTCTCGATCTCAGCGGGCTGACCTTTGAAGGTAAAAACCCCCTGGAGGTATTGCTTGGACGCCGCCCTGACCTGCAGCACATTCAGCTTAGCTGTGAGAATACAAATACTGTTTTGCCCTACATCGACCTGGTAAACGAAATCCTGGAGCATTATATCCTGCATGGCGACCTCAAAACGCTCATGGGCCATGACGTTACTGAGTTCACAAATGCTGCCGACCTCCTGGCTGATCCGGAATGGGTAGAGGAAAATGCTTATGCCCCGCTCAAGTCCGCAGTTTATCCCTATGCGCTTCCATTTGATATGTCGCTGGAGGCACTCAAAATGATTTTTAAAGCCTTCGATGCTTCTCTGCCTGAAGCACTGGACATCTTCGGGAATCCTTTGTCTGCGCGCAAAGCATGGCTGGGAGTCAATCCTTTAGAATATCAGATTCTCAGCAATAATAGCCTGCATCAATTGCCGGAATATTTTGGAGAACCTGCTGCTGTTACCATCGATGACCTCAACTGTTCCATTGCCAATGCAAAAATCTTCTGCCGGCGAATGGACATCTCCAATGAGGAACTCGTCGCCTTGCTGAAGACTACTTTCATCAACCCCGGCATCGCCTTGCTGCCTTTGATGGAAAATCTGGCACTTGACTCAAAAGATGTGATTGCAATGTATGAGGGCAGCATGCCAGGCCCGGCCTTGAGAGCCAAACTGCCGGCAGGGTTTTCGGAAGTAGATTATGGCGGGGATGTGATTGCCTGGCTGAATTCAAACAAAGAACTCATCGGGGGGCTGATTATGCTCACCGACATCAGCCTCAATGAGGTAGAATGCAATTTCGCAGAAGTCCAGCTCAGACATTTCCTTCCTGATAAAACCAAAACCAGTCTTTGCAAGGATGGTCTCAATGCCATCGACTATCACCGCTTTCACCGTTTTATCAGGCTGTGGAAAAAACTGGGATGGACCATCTCTACCCTTGATGCTGTCATCACCACATTCCTGCCCAACCCCCCTGCAGCGCTTACGGAAGCCAACATCGATGCAGCCTTCCTTATCCTGCTTGCCCGTATGGCCAATTTCAAAAAACTCTTGGCAGAACGTGGGATTTCTGACAAAAAAATCCCTGCCTGGCTCGCCATCTGGAATGTCTCTAATAGTGAAGCGCTACGCACTGAAGCACTCGCAAAACTGATTAAGATGCGGGTTGAGGACATCCGTAGCCTGGCAGAAATCAGCGGAATCGACCCCCTGGCTGCTGATATGCAGGCGGATTCGCCCTCCTTGCTACGTTTCCTAAAAGCCATTGCCGGTTTGAAACACATCCCTGTCAAGCTGGCTGACCTGGACTACCTGCTTCGCAGCAAAGATGAAAGCGGAAAGCTCAGCCTGTCGCATGAGAAAGTCCTGCTGATCCTCAAAGCCCTGCGGGATGCCATGAATGCAGTGGATGCAGACCTTGGCACGGCTTCTGCGGATACAGGTCTCAGCTATGCCCGGATGAAGCTCTCCCTGGTGTATGATGCCAGTGTCATCGACAATTTCTTCAGCCTCCTGGGCAATAGCAAGTTATATGAGGTTCCTTTCCTGATGGAGGAGGAATACCTGCCTTCAGTGCTCAGCGACAAAGACCCTAACCTTGGCTATGACCCTTTCCGTAAACAATTGACCTATGCAGGGATTCTTAGTGATGCTGCGAAGCAGGAGCTGAAGAACCTGACGGAAGCACTGTTGCTGGCAGACATGGGGACGATCACTGTGCAAGCCGGCCTCGACAGTCTGAAGCTGGCAATCAAAGCTGCACTTGATGAGGTACAGATCGCAGGTCTTGCTGACCTGACAGCCTTCAGCCTGAGCTACCCTGAGCTGAAAACAGTGTATGATATCGTAAAACCAATCAGCGATCCTGCCGGACAAAGCGAAGCCCTGCTCAAAGCCATTCTTCCGGACCTTGCCCATAAGCTGAAAGTCAATGCTTTGCAACAGATCCTGACAGCCCAGCTGAAATGCGATCCTGCCATCACCCTGGCACTGACAACACGGCCGGAGGTCATCGCTGCAGTTAGTGATGGAGCCAAACCTGTCCTGGATGACTTCCTCAGACTGGACAGGGCACCCCAATTTAATGACAACAAAGCCTTCAACTTCTATCTCGATCCACCGGCCACAGATGATTATATCCTTTATGTCAGTGCCCCTGCCGGAACCCTTGTTCAACAGCTAAACCTGGGTGGGAATGTGGTTATCACAGCAAAGACAATACCGGCAAGTGGTGTGGTACAGAATGACATTGCGGTCAGGTTGCAGGCCGGGATTCCTGTGCGGGTCACCCTCGAACTGGCCGCTCTTCCTGCCGGACAGTCAGCCAGGCTGCACTGGCGCACCAAAGGCATGGCAAAAACACCGGTGGCGGCAGCAAGGCTGTATGACAGCGCCCTGGTCGACACTGCCAAAGCTTCGGTGATACGGCTGCAGAAGGCCGCCTTGCTGCAGAAGCTACTGAAATTCAGCCCTGAAGAATATGCCTGGTTCGCGGCTGACAGCCCTGAAACAGCCACTTTCCTGAATGCCCTCGATACGGATGGCAGCATCACAGCAGCCGGATTACATGCGCTCTGGGAGAAGTTCTACCTCCTGCTGTATTTTACCGCCCTGAAAAACAACAACGAGCCGGAAGAAAATACCTGGTTGCAGATTTTCCGTAACCCCAATACTGTAACACCTGCCGGCAACCTGCTACTGGCTGGTCTGCAAGGCTGGGATGAATCAGAATTTAACACTGCCCTTGGCGCTTTAGGACTGGTTTTGAACGATATGACGAAGCTAAGGGCATGGCAGATCCTCATCCCGGCCATGGATCTGGTGTCTAAAATAGGTTTTCCGGTAGCTACTGTCATTGGCTGGTCAACAGATGCGCCTACGTATGACCTCATCCGTACTTGCAAAAACCAAATCAGGGAAAGGACAGAAGGTGCTGCCTGGCTGGATACCATGCAAAGCATCAGCGATCCTTTGCGCAATATGCGCAGGGATGCCTTGCTCAGCTATATCCTCTTCCACAAAAGACCGGCGGATGAAATCAATACTGCCGACAAGCTCTATGAGTATTTCCTGATCGATGTGCAAATGGATGCCTGCATGAAAACCTCACGCATTCGTGGCGCACTTTCAACTATCCAGCTTTTTGTCCAACGTTGCCTGATGAGCCTGGAACCTGAAGTATCTGCCTCTTCCATAAACTCCCGGCAGTGGGATTGGATGAAACGTTACCGTGTGTGGGAAGCCAACCGTAAGGTCTTCCTCTATCCCGAAAACTGGCTGGAACCTGAGCTGAGAGATGGCAAATCCTCTTTCTTCAGCGAACTGGAAGCCGAACTCCTGGGAGCCGATATCAATGAAGAACTGGCCGAAAGTGCGTTCCTCAGCTACCTGAAGAAACTCGATGAAGTGGCAAAGCTCGAAATCGTTGGTACTTACCTGCAGGAAGATCCCAAAGGAAACCAGAATGACGACATCCTGCATGTCTTTGGCAGGACAAATGGCATGACACGGCAGCATTATTACCGCCGTTATGAAGCCGGGTACTGGACAGCCTGGGAAAAGGTGACCGCCAACATCGAAGGGGAATTGCTTTATCCTGTCGTGTGGAGAAGCAGGCTCTACCTGTTCTGGCTTAACATCCTTGAAAAACCTGCGGATGCTGCTGCCGGAAAGCCGGCCAGCATCGCCAACCAGACCTGGAGTCAAAGTGCCAAAAAGAACATTGAAATCAACATGTGCTGGGCTGAATATTCTAAAGGGAAATGGACTGCTCCGAAATCCTCTGAACTCAGCGATCCCATGCGCATTTATGGCCTCTCTGCTTTTTTCCCGGCTAAGCTCATCCTTGTCGGAAGGAAAGAAGTTGTGAACAAGCGTGAAAGATTGGTTTTCAATATTTTCTATAACAAATACCCATACAGCGAATTCAAAATCCTGTATACAAGTAAAAATGTACCGCCAAAGGTATATGCCGATACGAAAGATGATGTCTTGTATGATGAAATCAGGCAATTCCTCTATGACCAGTTTTTGAATGATTATTATGTACAGGATGTCCCGGCAGAACACACCTTCAACAAATTCAAAATTTTATCCAGGGAGTTCAATGTGGGCATCAACCAGCCCTTGCTGGCAGAATCTCCTGTGATACGGCAACATCTGATCACACAAGGGAGTGAATTGTTTGGCGGTTTTCGCCTGCTGCCGACCCGTCACATAATAAAAAACCAATGGGAAGCTCCACTGTATTTCAGTGATGAGCACAGTACTTTTTACATCAAACCGGATGAGCAGCTCACACTTGCCATCTGGGGGTATGAAGATTATTATGACATCGGAATCCACGATTTCACTGAATATCCTGTGTTTGTTCCACCGCTGCGGGAAGAACCTCTGATTCCGGATTTCTCAGGACCTGTTATCAATCCTGTCGATGAAATCCTGGATCGTAAAAATGTGAACATCGACAAGGTCCTGACGACTGGCCTGACCTTCGCTTTTGACAAGGCGGTGTTTGGCCCCGGAGGCAAGGTGGACATAAAGACCGGCCTCAATAAGACCGGGATTCAATAATCGATTTAAAGTAGCATCGCCATGAAAACAAAAAATAACATACAGAAAGACAATTTCCATTTTCAGGGAATCCTGCAACAGGCAGAACACATGCGTCCCGGCCACTGGGTCATAAGCCGCAAGGCAAAAAGGGAGCTGAAGTATAACTTCTCTGTCCTGTATCATCCTTTTGCTGATGAGCTCATAGAAACCCTGAATACCGGCGGCATGCCTGCACTCTTCGATGCCAAACACCTGGCATCCCTGAAAGACCCGCTTGCCAATACGCCCTATGTCCCCAATGCCGCTTATGTCAGCAACTTCCCTTCGGAAGAAATCGATGTCAGTGACCAGGGTACCTATTCTATTTACAACTGGGAACTCTTTTTTCATGCCCCCCTCGCCATCGCTGTACACCTCAGCAAAAATCAACGTTTCTCTGAGGCGCAGCGGTGGTTCCACTATATCTTCGATCCCACCTGCAACGACATGGATGTCGACCCTCCCCAGCGCTTCTGGAAATTTCTGAGGTTCCGGCAGGAGACGTCCACGGAGTTCATCGGGGAAATGATGAAAGCCCTTAGCGATACTGAGGATTCTACGCTGAAGGGGCGTATCGAACTCAGCATACAAGCCTGGCGGAACAAGCCATTCCAGCCGCATGTCGTCGCCAGGGGCCGTTACCTTGCCTATCAGATCAATGTGGTGATGAAATACCTCGACAACCTCATTGCCTGGGGCGACAACCTCTTCCGCCAGGATACCATCGAGACCCTCAACGAAGCTACCCAGGTCTATGTGCTGGCGGCGAATATCCTGGGACCCAAGCCCCAGCCAATCCCCCCCAGGGGCAAAAGGAAAGCCATGACCTTTGCCCAACTCAAGACCCAGGGCATCGACAAATTTGGCAATGCCATGGTCGAGATGGAAAATGAATTCCCTTTTAATACGCTGCCGGCCTCGGGTCAGACTGTCGACGAACATGCCACTGCCGCCATCTTTGGCATCGGAAGATCCCTGTATTTCTGTATCCCCCCGAATGACAAACTGCTGGCTTACTGGGATACCGTGGCAGACAGACTCTTCAAAATCAGGCATTGCATGAACTTCGATGGTGTCGTGCGCCAGCTGCCGCTCTTTGAACCCCCCATCGACCCGGGCATGCTGGTGAAGGCTGTGGCAGCCGGACTTGACATCGCCGGTATCGTCAACAACATCAACCAGCCCGTCTCGAATATCCGCGGCCTCATCCTCGTCCAGAAAGCCCTGGAGACAGTGACAGAGCTGCGGGCCATGGGCAGAGACCTGCTCAACGCCCTCGAGAAAAAAGATGCAGAGCACATCGGATTGATGAAACAACAACAAGAGACAAGGCTGAGAACCCTCGTCCGCGAAATTAGCTTCCTGAGCTGGAAGGAATCAGAAGCGGCCACAGAAGCCCTGGTCGCAGGTCGCAGAGTGGCATTCGAAAAATATCGCCACTTCCAGACAATACTGGGCACAAAGCCTGCCGACATAGATCGGGTGAAAAGCCTCGAGTTGATTAGAACAGAGCTGAATGAAGCGTTTTTCGACAGCCTGTATGATGAACTGATGCAGCACTACGGCAAAGAGCTGCCAAGGGAGGCTTACCGCAAAGAAAATGAGGTGGGTGGCATCATGGCCTTTGCAGGCAATGTCGTTACTGCTGTCTTTGGAGGAGAACTTGGAAAGACGCTCCCCCTCAACAAAAATGAAAATGCCCAGCTTAACATATTCTTACCGGCTTCAGATACTTTCAGCACCACTTCCAGTGTGCTGAAACTGGCTGCACCCATACTCGCCCTAATCCCTCAGTTTGATGCCCATGCTACCCCCCTAGGCGTTGGTCTCAAAACGGGATTTGGCGGGGTACAGCTTGAGAAAACAGCAAAAGATGCTGCTGAAATCCTTACCGATGTCTCAAATGCCTTCAAAGGCAGCGCAGACAGGGCTTCTCTCATGGCTTCCTTCTACCGCAGGGCTGAGGAGTATGTCATGAAATCCAATGTCGCGGTCAGCGAAATCCAGCATTACAACCGACAAATTATGGCCGCCCTCATCCGCGAGCAATACCTGAAGAAGGATTATGAAAATACGGTTTTGCAGATCGAACAAGCCCTGGAAAATGAAGCTTTCCTGAGCGACAAATTCACCAACGAAGACCTCTACACCTGGATGAAAGGAGAGCTGGCAAAGACCTATTTCGACACCTATAAGTTCGCCTTCGACCTGGCCAAACGTGCCGAACGCACCCTGAAACATGAGCTCATGCGCAACGACTTTGAAGAGATGAGTTTCATCAAATATGGCTATTGGGATAACGCCCGACAGGGCCTACTGGCAGGGGAGTCACTCTATTTCGACCTCAAACGCCTCGAAATGGCCTACCACGACCAAAACCTGCGCGAATTCGAGCTGACAAAACATGTCGAGCTCAGTCGCCTGGATCCCATGGCTCTGCTGAAACTCAAAGCCACAGGCACATGCCAGATCAGCCTGCCGGAATGGCTCTTCGACCTTGATAGCCCCGGACATTATATGCGTCGCATCAAAACTGTTGCACTCTCGATACCCAGCGGAGCCGGGCCTTATACCGGGATCCATTGCAAACTCTCGCTACTGCGTAGCAGCATCCGCACTTCTCCCCTCATCGGCGATGATGGATATGGACGCATCACAGAATCAGATGACATACGTTTCAGGGACTTTAGCGGGGCCATACAGTCTGTCGTCACCAGCAATGCCGTCAACGACAATGGTCTTTTTGAACTCAGCTTTGCCGATCCACGCTACCTGCCCTTCGAAGGGGCCGGCACCATCAGCAGCTGGCGACTGGAGCTTCCCAACGACATCCCGCAGTTCGACCACGACAGCATCACAGACGTGATCCTGCATGTCAGGTATACCGCCAGAGATGCGGCAAACCTCAGGCCTGATGCAATCCAGTACCTCATGGAAAATGTCATGCAATCTGCCGAAACGCCTGATAAAAGAACAGATCCCCTATTGCAGATGTACACACTCAACACTGAGTTTGCCCCCGCCTGGGATGCCTTTAAAAATGCAGTTAACGACAACATCCGCAGCCTTGCAATCAGCGTGGTCAAAGACAAATTCCCGTATTGGGTAAACTCCCTGGGAATGGCCTCTGATCTCAATGTGGTGTTTGCCTGTATCGACTGGGATAAGAAAAAACTCTCACTCTCCTCAAAACTCAAAAAAATCAGCGGGGATATCGGGGGAGGATGGCCTCTGAACATCAACAAAACCAGTGACCCCGAGATATTCAGCTTCCTGAAGAAGAATAAAAACAACAAAGTTCATATGCTGGTGTACTTCACAACGGAGTGATGACAACAGAGCCAATATAGAGAATTGCCCCTATCTCTACTTTGTGCTGTTGGATTTTATGTCCTTCAATTCATTCGTGATAACACTTTCTTCTTTGTTCAAACTCGCTTGAAAATCAGCCCACTTTTGCTGCATGGCGGCCTTGTAGTCGTTCATTTTTGTGCGCAAGGCCAGGTTGTCCTTTTCGAGCTTTCTGATCCTTCTGAATAAACCGGCATCCGTGTCGGGAAGACCTTTGATTTCTTTGATGAGGTTTTCGTTGTTGCGGATCTTTCGCTCGGTTTCATGTTTAAACACCGTCCAAGGATCCTGCACTTCGTTTTTCTTTGCCAGGGCTGATTTCCTGGCCGCCTGCAAACTGTCTTTCAACAGACTGTCACTGTCTTTGACTTGCATTCTTTCCTTCTTGACACTGTCAAATGCATCCTCGTTTTTTTGTCCGGAAGGACTACAGGAGAGGAGCGCAGTTAGGCCGAAAAAACAAAAGATGAGACCAACATTTCTTTTAAAAATCATATGCATAATAATTTAAGATGGTAAGTACATACATAATGAGTATTTGTTCATGTAGATTAATCACCATGGATTATCAACACAGTATAACAACAAACATGATTGAGATAAGCATTTATGTTATTTTGAATTATTTGTCTTGGGTGAATGAAGTTCCTCATCCCATTGCTCCAGTGTGAAAATCTGTTTATATGATTGTGGTTCTATTTTCAGGCTGCCTGTAAAGGGATGGTCGAGTGTAATAATTGTAAAGAGAAACATCCCGATAAACATGCCCAGCAAGGAATTCAGAAAAACATGGACTTTGAAATGCTCGATATCCAGCAACATCGCACAGATGATTGTAATGAGCGCCCCTAGTAATATGGGAAACCACATGGGCGCCGGAATCTCTGTCCCCAGGGCATTGGCACGAAGCCCCCTGTAAGTCGCCAAAGCGTTCAGGTGATTGAACATTTCCGCTACCAACTGCACCTGAAAGGGATTCTTGGGATTTAGGTTCTCCATCGTATAAAAAACCTTGTTAAAGGATTCGGGCGTTTTTCGGCCCGGCTTGATTTCCGCCATGTTTGGCCATTCTTCATCAACAACATTAAAGACAAAATCAAGATAAACCTTCATGAGCATTTTGGATTCAAGGGTATCTGGATAATACTTGATGTCGCGGTAAAGTCCCATGGCAGAACTCCCTTCTTTGCTCACATTTCCCCGGGTGTCGTTGTATTGATTCCACACCATGAAAATGATAAAGCTCAGCAGGAGTGAATAGAAGCTGGCCAGGGCCAGAAAAAGAAATCCTGTAACCTCATTGTGTGATCTTAATACCTTGATGTTGATGTATTTGCGAAACATATATGTGCCCATTCCCCCAATTAGTCCACCCACAAAAAGGGTCAGGAGAAACAGCAAAATCGGCGGCATTTGTAGCAAATGATAAGTAATTGACATACAATCCGGATAAATGAAAAAGAAGATCAGCCCACAAAGGTGGCGTCCCTTTGGCCGGAAAATGTTACACAACTATTGGGATTTCTTGCAAAATTCCCACATGGAATAGGCAAAGGATGCAGGAGGCCTGAAATAGTCTTAAATTTACACGGAAATCAGAAGAACTGCAGGAATGCTGTTCTCTGTTTCGCATGGCCTTTCTTCTTCTGTGTCTTTTAATTTTTGAATTATAATGAAAGCCGGGTATGCTTTCTTCTTTGTGTTTATCATTCTGCTAAAAAGCCACAGCCTTTTTGGTCAGGCAGGACAATGGACCTGGATGAACGGAGATACCATGAGCAACTCCCAGGGCCATGGCGGCAGTCAGGGTGTGCCCGGACCGCTGAATACCCCCCCCGCACTCGAAAGGGTGAATAGCTGGATCGACCTTGAGGGGAATCTCTGGCTCTATGGCGGTGATGGCGTTTCGGGGCATAGCGGCGACCTTTGGAAATACGACATCCCTTCCAATATGTGGGCCTGGATGAATGGCCCGGGTGCAGGCGGACAAACCGCAGTCTATGGCACAAAAGGAATACCCGCACCCAACAACAATCCGGGTTATCGCCTTTTCTCTTTTTGCACCTGGACTGATTTGGCCGGAAACTTCTGGCTTTTCGGGGGTAAGTCAATGACAGGATATACCAATGATTTATGGAAATACCAACCCCAGATTAACCAATGGGCCTGGATGAAAGGGGCCAATTTCCCCAACGATACCGGCAGTTATGGGCAAATCGGGATTCCCGATTCACTCAATAACCCTCCTCCCAGAATGGAGACAAGCTGCACCTGGGTCGATGATGACGGAAACCTATGGCTTTTTGGAGGGATGTCAGCCACTGGCGCTTACAATGATTTGTGGAAATATGACGTCCTCACAAACAACTGGACCTGGATGAAAGGCAGCAAACTCAAGAACCAGGCCGGGACCTATGGCACCAAAGGCATTCCTGCCCCTTCAAACTCACCTGGCGGTAGGGCAGTCCATGCACATTGGAAAGACTCCAAAGGCAACTTTTTGTTATTCGGTGGATTTTCAAATGCCACGAATTACTTCAACGACCTTTGGAAATACAATGTTGCCACCAACAACTGGGTCTGGATGTCAGGCAACAACCAAAGCAATGCCCCCGGTTTATGCGGGGGGATGTGCGACACTTCGGCAACGAACATTCCATGCGCCCGCGCCAACAGTAACCTATGCTGGGTCGGTGAATGTGGTGATATTTATGGCTATGGTGGGAAAACCAGCCCGGCTGGCAATGGCACTTATGGCGTTCTTGGAGACATGTGGAATTACAGCCTGAATACACAAAACTGGGCACTGATTGAAGGTGGTTTGAGCCAGGATCAATATGCAGTTTATGGAACTAAACTGCTTGCTTCACCACTCAACAGCCCCGGAGGCAAATCAGGGGGATGTTCCTGGACTGATCAGCAAGGCAACTTCTGGCTGTTCGGCGGCGGCACCCCAACGCACAATTTTGATACGGTCTATCCTCCCCAACCCAAAAATACACTCTGGAAATATACAACCGATACCAATTGCCCTTATTATCCGGGTCTCAACAATATCGTTGTCACTGCTGATACCACCATTTGCCGTGGCGACAGCATTCAGCTTTCTGCCTCAGGAGGCATGTACTATTCCTGGTCGCCGGATTCGACCCTCAGCAACCCGGACATCCCCAATCCACTGGCATTTCCACTCAATAATGTCACCTACATCCTGACCATCTCCAATGAAGGATGTTCGAAACGCAGGTATATCCACGTGCATGTCGCCAGTGATTCCCTCATGAAAATCGACAAGTCCGACACCGCCATCTGCATCGGGGAAGCCATACAGCTCAATGCCGGAGGAGGTAACAATTACCTGTGGAATACCAATGAAATTACGCCCTCCATCAACGTCCAGCCCGAAGTGCAAACTTCCTATGCCATCACCATTACCAATGCTTTGGGTTGTGTGAAAAAGGATAGCATCAACCTGGCTGTGAATCCCTTGCCCGTCCTGCAAATGCTGCCATCACCCCAAAAAGTTTGCAAAGGGGACTCAATTCTGTTGACGGTTTCAGGTGCCCAGACCTATGAGTGGGCTCCTGCAACCTGGATGTCTGGTATTTATGGTGCTGCAGTAAGCGCAAATCCACTCTCAAACATTACCTATTATGTTACTGCCACTGATGCTTTTGGCTGCCAGAATAAGGACAGCATCCGGCTCATCGTTGCTCCCTTGCCAATCGTCACAGTGAGCCCCTTGCAGTCCAGTATTTGCAGCGGAGAGACTGTCCTGCTCAGTGCTTCCGGTGCCCTGACCTATGCCTGGAGTCCGGCCCAATACCTTTCGGCAAACACAGGAAGTACTGTGATTTCCTCCCCCTTACACGACATCATTTATACTGTGACAGGTTCCAACGCAGATGACTGTCATGGTACTGCCCAGGCTGCCATCCAGGTTTATTCCTTGCCCCTTACCCTTCCCGACACACTCATCCTTTGCCTGGGCTCCGTCATTAACCTGCATGCCTTAAGCATCGACAATTGCGAGTATGTCTGGCAGGATGGACAAAAAGGCCAGGATTATACAGTCAGCAAACCGGGCAGATACTGGGTGACAGCCTCTGCCAGCAACTGCCGCCGCATCGATACAGTGCATGTCCTGCCCTGTACCGACCTCTGGATACCCAATGCCTTCAGGCCTTCCTCCGACGGGGAAAATGCGCGCTTTCTCGTCAAAGCATCCTCCGAACTGAGTGAATACCACCTGAGGATTTACTCCCGATGGGGAGAGTGTATTTTTCAGTCTGACGACATCAACAAAGCATGGGATGGCAATTACCAAAATGTTCCCTGTCCGCTGGGTGTTTATACCTGGACCATCATTTATGAAGGCATACGGTATGAAGGGAGAAAAGCCCTGAAAGGGACAGTAACCCTCCTGCGATAAGCTCCGCTTGCATCCATCACCCCAATCCAATAAAACCTTATGACCCCATTCGAACGCATCACCACTGCCTTGCTCAAATTCCGCGATGATCGCGACTGGTCGCAGTTTCATGACTCCCGCAACCTCGCCCTCGCACTGTCCATCGAAGCAGCAGAACTCAATGAGCTCTTCCTCTGGAAATCGGCAGCAGATTCCGAAGCAGTGGACAAAGAAAAACTAAAGGAGGAATTGGCAGATGTCTTCGCCTATGGCTTCCTCCTGGCCCAAAAACATGGGTTCGACATAGAGTCGATGGTTCTGGAAAAAATCGCCAAAAACGCAGAGAAATACCCTGTCGCAAAAGCAAAAGGGAATGCGAAGAAATATGATGAATTGTAAGGCATCAAAATACCCTTGCCGATCAGCAAACTGAAGAATTTTCTAAGCTAGCCCATTCCTGGTATATTTGGAAGGAATACAAATCTCCCCAATGAAATCATTTTCTCTGCTGATTCTTTTCTTTTTCTCCATCCAGCTTTCCTTTTCCCAACAAGAGGCAACAACGGCGGATGGCAAAAAGGTCATCCTCAACCCGGATGGCTCCTGGCAGGCGATTGCTGCTGATTCGACCACCACCACCCATTTTAAAAACCTGGAACTTCCAAAACCATGGCCCGGGGATGTCCTCATTACCCATTTGGCTTATACTGTATCCTATAAGACCACCTACAAACTCGCCAATTGGGTAGCCTATGAATTGACGGCAGCAGAGACCAATGCCATCGTAAAAAGAAACGACAACTTTACCCCTGATCCACTTTTAAAATCAGGATCAGCAAGCCTGGCCGATTACAAAGGCTCAGGTTATGATCGGGGTCACCTGGCACCGGCTGCAGATATGTGTTTTTCTTACCAGGCGATGCAAGAGTCCTTCTACCTAACCAACATAGCGCCCCAGGATCAGTCGTTTAACCGTGGGATTTGGGCAAAATTAGAGAAACAGCTCAGACAGTGGGCCATTGATGACAAAGCCGTCTACATCGTCACCGGTACCTTGGCATCAAAAGGTAATGCCACTATCGGAATCAACAAAATCGATGTTCCTCAGTCATTTTATAAGGTTGTCCTGGATTATACAGCGCCAGAAATCAAAGGGATTGCCTTCATAATGGCAAATCAGGGTTCAAAAGAAGATTTACAGCATTTTGCCGTCACCATCGACAGCCTTGAGAAGCTGACAGGAATCGATTTCTTCTACCAGATTCCGGAAAAGCAACAACGTGTTTTTGAGAGTGTTATCGATCCCGGCAAATGGTCATGGAGCAGCACTTCAACAAAGGAGAGCGGCGATAAAGCCGCTACTTCAACCCAATGTCAGGGCAAAACCAAAGCCGGGGCACAGTGTAAAAACAAGACTTTAAATGCCAATGGCTATTGTTATCTGCACCAAAACCAAACTGCAGGTTCTGTTAATCAGGAGAATAGCGTCAAAAGCCCGAGTCCCAAAAGATCCGTTTCTGTCAGGTGTGGCGCAACAACCAAAAAGGGTACCCAGTGTTCCCGCAAAACCTTAAGTCCCAATGGCAGGTGCTGGCAGCATGGTGGTGATTAAAGAGGGGGCAAAAATGAAAGTCGGGTGCCACCCACATTCTTGCATTTTTGCAATCTTGCATCCGGCACCCGACTTTTGAGCCTCTCAGCGGAATCGAACCGCCGACCTACTAATTACGAATCAGTTGCTCTACCATCTGAGCTAAAGAGGCTTATGATATTTTGTAAGATGTAGCTCCTCTCCCCATCTCCCCATCTCCCCCTCTCCGCATCCCCCCATCCCCCCATCTTCTTCAAGAAAAAGCGAAGGGTGAGTAAGCTGAACTGTCGGGATGACTGGATTCGAACCAGCGGCCTCTTCGTCCCGAACGAAGCACGCTACCAGGCTGCGCTACATCCCGTAACCATCGTCATTGCTGACGTAGTCTCCCTGCATGGACTCGAACCATGGACCCATTGATTAAGAGTCAATTGCTCTACCAACTGAGCTACAGAGAGATTCGGACGGCAAAAGTAGTAATTTTTTGATATAGGGAGCCTCAAGGGGTATTTATTTTTGAGATGGTCCTGGGCCGGGAACAAGGGGAATGGCTTAGCAGGGGAGGTGTTACGGAAATTATTACTTTTACATGGCGTATGGAACAAGCACATCACAAGGATCAATCGGCACTGAAGGTCATGGAAGGCGTAGACCAGCCCTCACAAGTCAATGAGCAGGCTGTCAGGCAGATCCGCAAGGCCGGGAAAAGGACTTTGTCGAAAGATGAATTCTTCGAAGGCATACGTTCGGGAAACCGCGCTGTCCTGGGCCAGGCCATTACGCTGGTGGAGAGTACGCTGATCGCTGATCAGGCCTTGGCGCAGGATCTCGTTGCCTCTTGCCTGCCTTTTGCCGGGGAAGCCCTTCGCCTGGGCATTACCGGGGTTCCGGGTGTCGGGAAAAGTACGTTTATTGAAGTGTTTGGGAAGTACCTCACAGCTTTGGGTCATAAGGTGGCTGTCCTTGCCATCGACCCCAGCAGCCAACGCTCTAAGGGCAGCATCCTGGGCGACAAGACGCGCATGGAAGCCCTGGCCGTCGACCCCAATGCATTTATCCGGCCTTCGCCCTCGGCAGGTTCTCTGGGTGGTGTCGCCCGTAAAACACAGGAGACACTCATCCTCTGTGAAGCTGCCGGATTTGATGTCGTCATCGTGGAAACAGTGGGGGTTGGACAAAGTGAGACTGCCGTGCATGGCATGGTCGACTTCTTCCTCCTCCTCATGCTGCCCGGCGCCGGTGATGAACTCCAGGGCATCAAACGTGGCATCATGGAAATGGCCGATGCGCTCCTCATCAACAAAGCCGACGGAGACCAAATGGACCTCGCCAGCCGCGCTCAGGCCCAATACAAACATGCCCTCCACCTCTTTCCCCCTGCGGAATCGGGATGGCCTCCTGTCGTGGAGACCTGCTCTGCCCAGACAGGTGCCGGAATTCCTGCGGTATGGGAGATGCTGGGCGATTACCTCAGTCATGTTCGCAACTCAGGCTACTTCCTGGAGAAAAGACTGGCTCAGAAAAAAGAAAGGATGCTCTCTGCCCTCGAGGACAACCTCAAACAACAACTATTCCAGCATCCTGCCATCAGTATCCTGCTCCCGGAACTGGAAAAACAACTGGCCGAAAACCGCATCTCTCCCTATGTTGCCGCGCAACAGCTGCTGGATGCCTACCATGCTACTAAAACTCACTGACATTGGCACAACAACTCGATATCATCACTTTCCTGGAAAAGTCACGGGACAAACTCGTCATTGACGTCAGGTCGCCCATTGAATACCAACATGGCCATATTCCACATGCACAAAACCTCCCTCTGTTTACGGATGAGGAAAGAGCAGCAGTAGGGAAACTCTACCGCATGCGGGGTCGCGAAGAAGCTGTAAAAGAAGGACTTCGCCTGGTAGGCCCGAAGCTGGAACAGATGGTGCATTCGGCAGAGGCCCTTTCCCCCCAGAAAACGGTCATGATCTACTGCTGGCGCGGAGGGATGCGCAGTTCCTCCATCGCTTTCCTGCTGGAGACTGCAGGCTTCGAGGTTTGTATACTGCACAAGGGGTACAAGGCTTACAGGACACATGTACAGCAGAGCTTCCTGCAGCCGGCAAACCTGAGGGTTTTGGGTGGGATGACGGGAAGTGGTAAAACAGAGATATTACTTGAAATGAAAAAGCAGGGCCTCCAGGTCATCGACCTCGAACGCCTTGCCAACCACAAAGGCTCGGCTTTCGGGCATATCGGACTTGCAGAACAACCCTCTACTGAATCCTTTGAAAACAATCTCTTTGAGGCACTGAGGCAAGTCGACAAAAACCGGCCTGCCTGGATAGAAGATGAAGGCATAGAAATCGGGAGGGTGCATGTCCCAAAGCCCTTCTACATACAGAAGATGCAGGCACCCATGCTCTTGCTCGACATGAAAAGGGAATTGCGGGCAGGAAGACTTGCCATCGAATATGGCCAGGTCAATGATGTTCAGCTTGCGATCTCCATCAGGCAGATCGAGAAAAAACTCGGCAACCTCGACATGAAACTTGCGCTGGATGCGGTGGAGCAGAGAAACTATGCCAGAGCTGCCATGATCCTCCTGGTGTATTATGACGAGGCTTATGGCTATATGATCGCAAAACGCTACAAAGACAGCATCACTAAGCTGGAGCTGGACTCAGCTGACCCGCTTGTCAATGCCACAAAATGTATGCAAAGAATTCAGGAAATGTAATTCATGGAAGACATCAGATTAACTCAGTTTAGCCCGGGTGCAGGATGTGGTTGTAAGATATCACCGATGCAGCTGGATGTGATTTTAAAATCGGCATTGCCCGTAATCCATGACCCACGCCTGCTGGTGGGCAATGAAAGCCGCGATGATGCTGCAGTCTACGACCTAGGCAATGGCACTGCTGTCATCAGCACCACCGACTTCTTCATGCCCATCACCGATGATGCCTTTGACTTCGGGCGCATCGCCTCTGCCAATGCCATCAGCGATGTCTTTGCCATGGGTGGCAAGCCCCTGATGGCCATCGCCATACTGGGCTGGCCCCTGGAGAAACTGCCTGCTGAGCTGGCAGCCCAGGTGCTGGAAGGTAGCCGCAGCATTTGTCGTGAGGCCGGGATTCCCCTGGCTGGCGGCCATAGCATCGACAGTCTTGAGCCGATCTTCGGTCTGGCTGTGACAGGCCTGGCTGATTTAAACAAGATCAAAAGAAATGATACCGCCACACCCGGCTGTACGCTTTACCTCACGAAACCCCTGGGTGTCGGCATCTTTTCCACAGCCCAGAAAAACGGGATCTTAGCCCCTGAACATGCCCTGATGGCCAGGGATTCTATGATCATGCTAAACTCCATCGGGCTGAAACTCGCTGATTTTGAATCGGTAAAGGCAATGACAGATGTGACAGGCTTCGGACTTCTAGGTCACCTGGCGGAGATGTGTGAAGGCAGCAATGTGAATGCGGAAATCGAGTTTGAGAACATACCCATCTTCCCCGGCATAGAGACTTACCTCGAACAAAAAGCAATCCCCGGAGGCAGCAAACGCAACTGGAAAAGCTATGGACACAAAGTTAGCCTGAGTAGTGATTTTCAACGGAATATACTATGTGATCCCCAAACAAGCGGAGGATTACTGGTGGCTGTGGAGGCAGGTAAAGAGACGGAAATAGAAAGCCTTTTCACAGCTGAAGGGCAATTCTACAGGAGAATTGGAAGGATTTGCACCTTTGTTGAGGGTGAAGTCAGGATAGAAGTGATTGACCCGGCCTAAAGCGTCTCCTTTATCTGCTTAGGAAACATAATCGACAACAAGACACTTGTGCCTAATATGCCCAATACGGCAATCAAGGAATGGTTGGTGGTGAAGCCAAGGTTGTCGAACTGGGTGTGCAAGAGCATCTTAACCCCAATGAACATCAGGAGTACGGCCAGACCTTCTTTGAGATAATGGAAATACTTCATCATGCCGGAAACCAGGAAGAACAAGGAACGTAATCCCAGGATCGCGAAGATGTTGGAGTAAAAGACAATGAAAGGATCTTTGGTGATAGAGAAAATGGCCGGAACCGAGTCAACCGCAAAGATAACGTCAGTGAACTCTATGATAATCAGGACGATAAACAAAGGCGTCATAAACCATTTCCCGCCTTCTTTCACCATAAAATGCTGTTCTCTGGCATCAGGTAACACCCTGAAATGTTTGGAAGTAAACTTCACAATGGGGTGATTGGCAGGATCTATCTTTTTCACTTTGTTTCTTTCACGGAACATCTGTAAGCCGGTGATCAGGAGGAAAGCCCCGAAGACGTATAGGATCCAGCTGAAGCGGGCGATCAGGCCTGCACTCAGGAAGATAAAAATGAATCGCATCACAATGGCACCCAGGATTCCCCAGAACAGGACGCGCTTATAATACTTGGTGCTCACACCGAATGAGGTGAAAATCAATAGGATGACGAAGACATTGTCGACAGATAGAGAATACTCTATGAGATAACCTGTCAGGTATTCAAGAGAAAGGTTGTTGCGGTAAATGGACAAAGCTTCTTCCAGGGTTTTTCCGTCGATGTTTATGGGATGATTGTAAGTCACTATCCTTTCCCGCAAGGCTTCAAGTGTGTTAATGCCATGAATGGCATCCCCTTTCCATTGGAGGATAAAGAAAAAGAGGATGGCAAAACTGACCCATATCCCTGACCAGATCGAGGCCTCTTTGAATGAGATAACATGGCTGTTGCGCCCTACTACCTTCAGGTCGAAGAAAAGGACACCGATGATAAAGACCAGGAAAAGGCCAAAAAACAAAATTTCGTTCGGATTCATAGTATAAATTGAAGTGCAAAAGTACGCTAATTTGATGGAACTTAAAGTGCGAGACTACGTATATAAACACTTGGATCTGCAATAGTTCATGCCTGCTGGGAGAATTTTCTTAAATTTGACGCACTATTCAGATACTCAATCTACTAATTGTACTCTTTTATGGACAGCTTCATCGAGATGAACCCCAATCCACTGGTTCAGTACTTAAACAAACATCCTCAGGACTTTACCAAGGCCGACCTGGTCAAATACATTCAGGATCACAACATTGAAATGCTGAACTTTCGCTTCAGTGGTGGTGATGGACGTCTGAAATGCCTGAATTTCGTCATCAACAACAAGAGCCACCTCGAAAACATCCTCACCACCGGGGAAAGGGTCGATGGCAGCAGCCTCTTTTCGCACATCGAAGCGGGTTCCAGCGATCTGTATGTCGTGCCCCGTTACAAAACTGCTTTTGTCAACCCCTTTACTGAGATCCCGACCATGGAGATTCTTTGTTCTTTTTACAACAAAGATGGTGAGGCGCTTGCCAGTTCTCCGGAATATGTGTTGCGCAAATCCCATGAGGAGTTAAAGCGGCAGACGGGTTATTCTTTTGAGGTGATGGGAGAGCTGGAGTATTATATTATCAGCAAGAAAGGCCATCTTTTCAATGCCACCGACCAGAAGGGATACCAGGAAAGCGGCCCTTTTACAAAATGGGAGGCTTTGCGTTCTGAAGCCATGCAGGCCATCGCCCAGGCAGGTGGAAATATCAAATACGGACATTCTGAGGTGGGCAATTTCAGCCTGAATGAGCTGGAATACGAGCAAAATGAAATAGAATTCAACCCCAGTCCGCTGGAAGAAGCTGCTGACCAGCTGGTGATCGCAAAATGGATACTGCGTCAGCTGGCCTACAAACACAATGTCACCATTACCTTTGCACCCAAAATCACAGTCGGCAAAGCCGGCAGCGGATTGCACATTCATACCCGCCTGATGAAAGACGGCGCCAACGCCATGGTGGAAGATGGAAAACTCAGTGATGTCGCCAAAAAAGCCATCGCCGGATACCTCTCACTGGCGCCATCATTGACTGCCTTTGGGAACACCAACCCAACTTCCTATTTCCGCCTGGTGCCTCACCAGGAAGCTCCGACGAACATCTGCTGGGGAGACCGTAACCGCTCTGTCCTCGTCAGGGTGCCCCTGGGCTGGTCTATGAAAGAAAGCATGGTGCATGATGCCAACCCCAATGAGCCCAAACATGATGTCAAAGGTGTCAACAAGCAAACGGCGGAGTTCCGTTGCCCGGATGGCTCCGCTGACATTTACCTCTTGCTGGCCGGGCTTACCGTCGCAGCCAGGTATGGCCTTACCATGAAAAATGCCTTGTCTTATGCCGAGAAACGCTATGTGGATGTCAACATCTTCGACCACAAGCACCAGGACAAATGCGCAACTTTAAACCAATTGCCGATTTCCTGTGCCGAATCAGCGGATTGCCTGGAGACACAACGCAAATTTTATGAGGAAGGCGGCATTTTCCCTCCTGCCATGATCGATGATGTGATCCGCAAACTGAAGGCCTATGATGACCGGGAGCTGCGCAGCAGAATCGGGAAGAGCCGGGATGAGATTCTGAAGTTGGTGGAGACTTATTTTCATTGTGGATAGTGGGGGAGTCGTGAGCCGTTAATCGTGAACCGTTAATCGTGAGTCGTGAGGGAAAGATTTGCTTCCTAGCGAGGAAGAAGAGTCGTCTTTGTAATCTTGTAATATACTTATAATAAATTGATTAGCTAGTTTTTTGGCATTTAATTTAAATTGGTGTGCGCCAAAATGGCATGCTGATTTTTTGTGTTTTATGTCAAAATGGCTTGTTTTTATTGAATTTTTGCTTGGGAATGGTTTTTGAAATGCCCTCTTCATTATTAACCTTAAAAATGGAGGATAAAACCATGAACTACACAAAATGGAATAAGCACCCGATGTTCACACATCCCTTTGACCCGTTCTTAGAAAGAGAAATTTTCCGTGGACACCAGAAAAGCTGCAATTGCAACCCGGCCACCAACATTATGGAGACCAACGAATCTTACATTGTTGAAATGTATGTCCCCGGCATGAGCAAGGAGAATTTCCAGATCAAACTGGAGAAAGAAACCCTGACGATTTCTTCTGAGAAACAAAGTGAAGTTGACGAAAGCATCCGTTACACCCGCAAGGAATTTGAAATGCAGTCTTTCAGCCGTTCATTCCTGGTGCCAAACACAGTTAACACTGAGAACATCCAGGGCGTTTACGAAAATGGAATTTTGAAAGTCGTGCTGCCCAAAAAGGAAGAGTCAAAAGAAGACCTCATCCGTCAGATCAGCGTGAACTAATTGGTATTCAGCTTCATCTGAATCGAAGATGCCCCTTCCCCAGGCCATTGCCGGGAAGGGGCATCTTTTTTTTTGCTTAGAGATTGCGGATCATTGTAAAATGTAAGCGCAGCAGGAAAGGCTATCAGCCTTGGAATCAGCGCTCATAAAAGTGCATGTCCTGGATATAGCGGTAGACCGGCTCCGGCAACCAATAACGAACATCCTTTTTATTCTTTATGGCATTGCGGATAAAACTACTTGAAATCTCGAGCAATGGCCCTTCGGTAAGTTTGACCTTCGGATGCTGCGCGAACGCTCCCAAATCAGCGCCCGGCCTGGGATACAGGTAAATTTCGTAATATTCAAGAATCTGTTCATAGTTCTTCCAGCGGCTGAAGCCCGCCATCTGGTCTGATCCCATCAACAACACAAATTCCCTGTTTGGGTATTTCTCCTGTAGCCAGGTGAGGGTATCGATGGTATAGGAGGGCTGCGGCATCCTGAATTCTATGTCGCTGGCTTTGAAATGGGGGTTGTCCTCAACAGCCAGGTTCGCCATGTAATAGCGGTGGTTGTCGGCCAAGAGGCTCTCTTTGGTTTTAAAGGGATTCTGTGGGGAGATGACAAACCAAACCTCTTTAATGTCAGTAAATTCTGCGAAATAATTAGCAAGGATGAGGTGCCCGGTATGGATGGGGTTGAAGGACCCGAAAAACAATCCGGTTTTATGGGCGTGCTGCATCATTCCGGGTTTAAAAATTCATTGACAACAGCATAGGAAGCCGATAGTGCCAGCTCAAGGTCCTCATTGACCACAATTTTGTCGAAAAGATGGCTTTGTTCCATCTCCAGTATGGCCTTGTCGATGCGTTTCTGCATGCTCTCCTCGGTATCTGTGGAGCGTTTGCGCAACCTTTGCTCCAGGGCCTCCACGGATGGAGGCATGATAAAGAGGCTGAGGGCTTTGTCGCCAAAGATCTTTTTCAGCTTTAAGCCTCCAAAGACATCCACCTCAAACAATACAAAATGCCCGTTCGACCAGATCCGCTCCAATTCTGAATGTAGCGTCCCATAAAAACTCCCGGGATAAACTTCTTCCCATTCCACAAATTCTCCTTTTTCTTTTCTGGAACGGAAGTCATCTTCAGTGAGAAAATGATAATCATGTCCGTTCACTTCACCCGCACGCAAAGGCCTGCTGGTGGCCGAAATAGAAAATTCAAGGTTTAATCCTGCTTTCAATAAATGATGAACAATAGTTGTTTTTCCGGCACCCGATGGCGCAGATATAATCACACATTGTCCCAATTTCCTCTCCGCATTCATACACGGCTTTTTTTTATGTTACAACCTCCCCCCCCCCCCCTTTATTCCCCCCCTCAAGTCCCCATCTAAGGACTCACACCTCACGCCTCACACCTCACTCCTCAATACTCACGGCTCACGACTCACGGTTCACGGTTCACGCCTCACGCCTACAACGCATTCGCCAACTGCTCCTTGATCTTCTCCAACTCATCCTTCATCTGAACCACAATCTTCTGTATATCAGCATCATTTGCCTTGCTACCCAAAGTGTTGATTTCACGTCCCATCTCCTGGGTGATGAAGCCCAGCTTACGGCCATTCCCTTCATTCTCCAGCATAGTGGCAAGGAAATAGTTACAGTGTTGACTCAGCCTCACTTTCTCTTCCGAGAAATCGAGTTTTTCAATGTAAAAGATCATCTCCTGCTCAAAGCGGTTGGCATCGATAGGTGCTTTCTCGCTGAGTTCTGTCAGCCATTTCTGCAGTTTTTCTCTTTTGGCTTCGATTCGTTTGGTTTCGTAGGGAGCTACTTGTTCCAGCAAGCTGACAATGGTGGCAACCCGCTTGCTTAATTCGAGGCTTAAAAGCTCTCCTTCCTGCAGCCGGAAACGGTCGAGTGCATCTACAGCTTCCAGGATGGTTTTTTCCAGGGCTTTCCATTCTTCCTCTTCCAGGGTCTCGGTTTCTGAGCCTATCACATCAGGCATCTTGAGAATCATTGAGAGATAATCAGGTTCTGTAGGTTGGCCGATTTCTGCGGATAAGGCTTTGAGAATGCCTGCATATTCAAGTGCCAGTTCACGGTTCAGATTGAAATGGTTGGTACCACTGCCTTCAACAGAAATATAAAGGTCGATTTTGCCGCGTTCCAGCCGTGACGAGATGAGGCTTCTTATTTCGGACTCCTTTTCACGGTAAAGTGATGGGATTTTGGGAGAAAGGTCGAGTTGTTTGCTGTTCAGCGCACGGATTTCTACGCTGACTTTACGGGAGGGGAGCTCAAGCACTGCTCTGCCAAAGCCCGTCATGGAACGGATCATCTTTTTTTTACAAAGATAAGGTTCTCCATTCCTGTCTTCAACATCAAAAGATTTTTCTTTATTTTTGTTTGGAACACCCCAACACCAATCTGCCAATACCAAAACTTTGCCCAACAAAGACAATAGCATCCTGACTTACCACCTTTTCGATGACCCCATGGATTTTTATGCGGCTCAGCTAAGGGATATAGAAGCGGCCCAGCGGTACATCTATATCGAGACCTATCGGTTTGGAAATGACGCGATTGGCAAAAAGTTCAGGGGCGCCCTTACCCGTAAGGCAAGGGAAGGTGTAGAGGTAAGGTTGATGATAGATTCCTGGGGATCACAGGTCAACCAGGGCTTCTTCCAGGAGCTGGAAGAAAACGGGGGCAAAGTCAGGTTTTTTCGGAAAATCGTCTATACAGTCGACTTTTTCACCAAAAACCACAGGCGCAACCACCGGAAAGTCATCCTTATCGATGATAACATCACTTATATGGGTTCTGCCAACATCACCGGGTATTCTCTAAACTGGAGAGAAATGGTAATCAGGATCGGTGGCGGGCTTGCCTTCCCCGTAAAAAAAACTTACCTGGAAAGCTGGGATTCCTATAACAAATACATTTACAACAAGTTCTCCTTTAAAAAGACCATCCATTACCGGAATTTCGAGATCATTCAGGACATCCCATCTATCTACCGGCAACAGATCAAGAAGAAATATGAAAGACTGGTAAGACTTGCCGAAAATGAGGTGATCATAGAGACGCCATATTTCCTGCCGGGATTTATGTTGCGCAAAGAGCTGATGGATGCTGCCCGCCGGGGTGTGGATGTGAAAATCATTATCCCCAAACACAGCGATGTAACTTCTGTCGACCTGATCCGCGGACGATACCTGGGCATGTTGCACAAAAGTGGGATCAGGCTGTTTTTTTATACGGCAGATAACCTGCATGCCAAATGTATGACCGTGGATGATGATACTTTCGGTATCATGTCTGCCAATGTTGACTACCGTAGTTTCCGCTACCAGCACGAAATCGGTTTGTTTGGCAATGAGCCTGAGATCATACGCGAGCTCAAAAATCACCTCTCGGTTACCCTTACAGCTTGTGTGGAATTCGACTACAACAAATGGATGAAGAGGCCGCGTTTCGAAAGATTTTTGTCGTGGCTATTAGTACCTTTCAGACACCTGTATTGATCCTTTAGGGGCTTTCTTACTTACCAGGTAAACACCTGTAAAAATCATCATTGCAGCGAAAATCTTAACAATGGTGATGGTGCTGTTGTAAAATATAACACCGGTAATCGTCGCCACAAAAGGTTGAAGATAAATATAAAATCCTACCACTGAAGGTGTAAGGTATTTCAGGGAGAAGGTAATCATAATATAGGCAATAAAAGTCGACGCAATTACAACATAACTCAATGAAAACCAGATAAATGGGGTGATAATTTCCCAGTTGATGCGGGCGAAAGAAGGGCCGGTGATGGGCGCTGCCGCAATAAATCCGAACAAAAACACCCACTTCATAATGGTGATGGCATGGTATTTACTCATCATGGGCTTGATCAATACCAGGTAAAGGCTGTAACTCACGATGTTGATAAAGATGAAAATACTCCCCAAAACGTTGCTGTCGGAAAAGGAAAGGCTTTGCCCGTTCAGCACGATGGTTAAGGCACCCAGGAATCCAAAAGTAATGCCCCAGGCTTTGGCATTGGTCACCCGTTCTTTGATAAGCCAGTGCGACATGATCAGCACCATGATGGGGCTGGTGGTATGCAAAATGGCTGTCTCGACTGGTTTTGTGAGTTTTAAGCCTTCAAAAAACATGATCTGGTTGATGACGACACCCAGCATCGCGCAAATTGCAATCAGGACAAGGTCTTTGCGATTGATCTTTTCTTTGGGGATGAACAGCGACATGGCCCAGAAAAGCAAGGCTGTCGTACTCAGGCGGATAAAGATGATCTGAAAAGGCTCAAAATAGACTGGCATCAAACCCTTGGCAATCCAGTAATTGGCACCAAAGATAAGACTGCTGCCGAAAAGCGAAAGATGGGCCTGGAGGTTGCGGGTCATTGTCAAAGCACCGCAAAGGTAATTATAATATGTCTTTTGTTTTGGGTCTTCTCAGGGATGTCCAGGCATATGTCAATCCACAACTGCAGCCCATCACCACGACAAACCATGCCCACAACTGCCAGGTTGCCTGCGTTTTATAAAGCCAGGTTCCCAGGTTCCCGATCAGCAGCCACTGAAAGACATACATCGCAGTAACATTGCGGCCGCACCAGGTCAGAAAGTTGACAATTTTTAACAAGGGTGCCCATTGGGAAACAAGAGAAACCAAAGCTGTATAAAAGGATAAAAACAAGAGTATCCACAAGAAAAACAAGATTCCATGGTGATAATACCGGGGAAGATCGTGGCTTATACCTATTGCATAATTCAGGCTCAAAAACACCAGAATTCCTGAGCCCGCTGTAAAATCAAACATACGTCTCTTCCGCTGGAATTGTGCCAAGAGCCTATCCTGCAAAAGATAAAACAGATAGCCTGTCAGCGGATAGGCCAGCCATGGGAATACTGGGAAATAGGACCAGGGATAATCCCCTCCAAACAAGGCAAGGACATATTTCCAGGAGGAATCTGTGATGAAGGATGAGCCAAACTGTGAGATGAGAAGGACGAGCATCAATGTTGCTATCCAAAGCCATAGCCGATCCCGGAAAACCCGCTTCAAAGCAGTAAGCAGGATCACACCAAATCCGGCCAGGAAGAGAATGTCGGCACCAAAGATGTAATCAAGGGGTTCCACAGTACTTTCTCCGGTAAATATGTGCAGTAAGAGGTGGAGGTTGATGCCGATGTTCAGCAACAATCCCCACAACAGTAGTTTTGCACCCCTGCTCAATCCTGACAAGAAAGGTCTTTTCGTGGAGGCAAGATAATACCCCATCACAACCATAAATACAGGTGCTGCAGGCGGACCTCCCAGGAAAAGCGACAGCCTTCCCAAAGGTCCATCAAAGACTTCCTGCCTGGCAAAGAGTTCCATCAGGTGAACCTGAACCATGAACACGACTGCCAGGCCTTTCATTACATCTGCCAGGGTATTTCTTCGCAATTGTTATGCTATATTTGTGAGGTATGTATATTTAGGGCTGGAGTCCGGTTTTTCCAGGCATTCTCCGGGCCCAAATATACAATGGGTAGTTTTCAATTGAAGAAAAGGGCTAAAAGATTTTTTAATCCCCGTATCTCTTGAGGGCAAATCCCTGTGTGATTGGGTGACAAAAACCCGCTTATGGGTGATAAGTGACAAGAAGTGAGTGAATAATTTTTTTTCAAAGGCCTGGCGAATTTATCTTTGCCTTCAGAAATTGGAAAATCTGCATTGTACCTGAGGAATGATGCAAATGTCTTAGAAACAATTATACCAATGATGAAAATAAAATCAAATATAGCCATCAGTGAATCAGGCTTTGTTTTCAATCCTTCCACGGGCGAGAGCTTTTCTGTCAACCCGATTGGCATTGAGTTGATTCACATGATCAGGAGTAACAAAAGCTTCTCAGAAATCTCCCGGGAGATTCTCCTGAATTATAAAACTGATGAAATCACTTTCGAAAAGGACTACCACGACTTCATCAAACAGCTGGAATACAACAATGTGATCGAGAAGGAGGGAAATGAGGCCTAAGCTCACCATCGGTGTCACTGCCCTCAATGCCATCGACAGTCCGGGCCCGGGAGTGCCCGTGATTCGTGCCCTCAAAGAAGCTGCTTCTTTTGATGTCCGCATCATTGGACTGGCCTATGAGACCCTCGAGCCCGGGATCTACATGCATGAGCTGGTCGACAAAACCTATACGATTCCATATCCTTCTGTTGGCATGGACATACTCATGGACCGCCTAAGCTATATCCATGAGCAAGAAAAACTCGATGTCATCATCCCGAATTTCGATGCAGAGCTTTTTGCCTTTATGAAGCTGGAAGGCCGCTTGAGGAAAATGGGCATCCATACTTTTCTGCCAAGCCTCGAACAGTTTGAGGAGCGACAGAAATACAACCTCAGCGATTTTGGGAAGAAATACCATTTTCATGTTCCTGAGTCTGTGGCCATCAATTCTCCTGCAGAGATCCACAAAGCAGGCTCCGAATTCGGATATCCGATGGTGGTGAAAGGTAAGTTTTATGATGCCATGATCGCTTATGACGAAGAACAAGCGAAGATGTATTTTCATAAAATTGCCGCCAAATGGGGGATGCCCATCATTGTCCAGAAGCATGTACAAGGTGCTGAATTCAATGCAATCGGACTTGGCGACGGAAAAGGGAATACCATTGCAGCCGTTGCCATGCGCAAACAATACATCACCGACAAAGGCAAAGCCTGGGGCGGCATTACTGTGGATGATAAAAAAATGCTGGACCTCGCCCATAAATTCATCAGTGCTACAAAGTGGCGCGGGGCCTTCGAACTGGAACTCATCAAAGCACAGGACAATGAGTATTATATTTTAGAGATAAATCCCCGCATTCCGGCCTGGGTGTACCTGGCTGTCGGGGTCGGACAAAACATCCCCGAAGCACTCGTGAAGCTTGCCATGGGAGAAGAAGTGAAAGCCTATCAGGAGTATGAAGTCGGCAAAATGTTTGTTCGTTATTCCTATGACATGATTGTAGATCGTTCAGATTTTGAAAAAATTTCAATGCTGGGCGAGCTTTAATAATATTAACAATATCAATGTATGACATCTATGTTAAAAGCTGAAAAACAAGCCTACGAAAGGCCCGTCATCACGAGGCTTGAAGGTGGTATTCCGAATAAATTCGGCGTTAGGACTGAATATTTGCCACTGACTCATATCGATGGAGTTTCAGTGAAAGACCTGATCGAAGAATATGGATCACCACTTTTCGTAATTTCTGAGCAGGCTATCCGTTCTACTTTTCAGAAAGCCCAAAAGGCCTTTAGCACACGCTATCCCAAGGTACAGTTTGCCTGGTCCTACAAGACGAATTACCTGGATGCTGTCTGCAATGTTTTTCACCAGGAAGGCTCATGGGCTGAAGTCGTGTCAGGTTTTGAGTACAACAAAGCACTCAACAATGGTGTTCCTGGGAATAAAATCATCTTCAACGGCCCCGACAAAATCGAGGAAGACCTCATCCAGGCCATCAAAAATGAGTCTTTGATCCACATTGACCACCTCGATGAACTTTACCTCATCATGGACCTGGCCGAACGCTTTGGTCTGCGTCCTAAGGTTGCCATCCGTGTCAACATGGATACAGGCGTTTACCCAATGTGGGACCGCTTCGGCTTCAATTATGAAAACGGGCAGGCCTGGGATGCCATCAACAAAATCCTGCGGAATGGCAGGCTCGACCTCATGGGGCTGCATACTCACATCGGCACATTTATGATGTCACCGGGTGCTTATGGCGTTGCTGCTTCAAAACTGGCCGACCTTGCCATCGGGATTCAGCAGAAATATGGACATACCATTAAGTACATTGACATGGGTGGAGGATTTGCCTCCAAAAACACCCTGAGAGGCGCTTACCTGCCGGGCCACGACACCAATCCCTCTTTCAATGATTTTGCTGAGACCATCACGACAAGTTTGTTAAATGCCAATTTCAATGCAGAAGAAATGCCCCTCCTCATCCTCGAGACCGGGCGTGCGCTCATTGATGAAGCCGGCTACCTGCTCGGAAGTGTCATCGCCAACAAACGCACTTCGCAAGGGAAACGAATTACTGTCATCGATGTGGGTGTAAATATCCTGTTTACAGCATTCTGGTATGAACACAAAGTGACGCCCGCACAACCCTTTACCCAATATGCCGAAGACACCATGCTTTACGGGCCTTTGTGCATGAACATTGATGTAATCCGCGACAATGTCAGCCTGCCCCTGCTCAACAAAGGCGACAATTTCGTGATCCACAGTGTAGGGGCTTATAATATGACGCAATGGATGCAGTTTATTACCCTCCGCCCGAATGTGGTGATGATCGATACAGAAAGGAAAGTCCACCTCATTCGCGCCCACGAAACCATGGAGACGCTGACAAACCTGGAAAGAAAACCGGCCCACCTCAGCAAATTTGAACTTTGACCCCTGCCAGCCAAACCGTATTGCCTTGCCATTTAAAAAGATAAAACAACGTTTTCCGCATTTCTTCTATAGCATAGTCAATAGCTATACGCAGGTCTATTTCAGCAACAACCTCATTTTTGGATTGATGCTGATGCTGGTCTCCTTTTTTGATGTCTGGGCCGGCCTGAGTGGATTACTAAGTGTATTGATTGCTAATGTACTGGCCTACATTATCGGTTTTAATCGTCAGCATATCAGGGCGGGTTATTATGGCTTTAACTCTTTGCTGGTTGGTCTGGGTTTAGGGTTGTATTTTCAACCCGGTGCTGAGTTCTTCCTGGTATTGGGATTTGCTTCCATGATGACTTTGTTTATCACCATTACCCTCGAAGGTGTCATCGGGAAGTATGGCTTGCCCTACCTGAGTATTCCCTTCCTTTTTGCTTTCTGGATGGTCACGATTTCTTCGCGGCAGTTCAGCAACCTCCTTGTCTCGGAACGGGGCATATACCAATTGAATGAGATGTATGCCATGGGCGGACAGCGCATGGTGGACCTTTACAACTGGTTCAATGAAATTCAACTGCCTGCTTCCCTGGTGATTTATTTCCGCTCATTGGGAGCCATCTTCTTTCAATATCATCTTTTCCCCGGACTTATTGTTGCCCTGGGCCTGCTCATCTACTCCCGCATTGCCTTTGTGCTGTCTTTGCTGGGATTCTATTCTGCCTATCTCTATTATCATTTTGTCGGGCTCAATTTCGACCAGTTGAATTATGCCTATATCGGGTTTAACTTTATCCTGACAGCCATTGCTTTGGGTGGATTTTTCGTGGTGTCGTCCCGTTATTCTTTCCTATGGGTGATCCTGCTGACGCCCCTGATCTCTTTCCTGATTGCCAGTACAGGCGCTATCCTCAGCCTGTTTCAGCTTTCGATATTTTCATTGCCTTTCAACATGGTGGTGATTTTGTTCCTTTATGTGATGAAGTTTCGCGAACGTTATCATCTCAAGCCGGAACTCGTTTTGTATCAGCAATATTCCCCTGAGAAAAATCTCTACACCCAGCTTAACAACAAATCCCGCTTTAAGAATGCAGGATTCTTCCCGCTCTCCCTGCCGTTTTTTGGAGAGTGGACAGTGACCCAGGCCCACGACGGTACACATACCCACAAAGGTGACTGGCGGCATGCCTGGGATTTCGAAATCTATGATGAGCAAAAGCAGGCTTATGAAAACAGGGGTACTGAACTCCAGGACTTTTATTGCTTCGACAAACCTGTGCTTGCCCCTGCTGATGGCTGGGTCACTGAGGTCGTAGACCATGTGGCGGATAATGAAATCGGGGATGTTAACACGGCCCAGAACTGGGGGAATACGGTGATCATCAAACACATGGAAGGACTGTACTCCAAAATTTGTCACCTGAAGCAATTCAGCCTGAAAGTCAGCAAAGGAGATTATGTTTACCGGGGCACGGTCATTGCCAGTGCCGGTAATTCTGGCCGCTCACCCCGTCCGCACATCCATTTTCAATTACAGGCAACACCACACATAGGCTCAAGGACATTGGATTATCCCCTGGGAATTTATATGATCCATGCGCAGCAACAGGTCAGGTTTCAGTCCTATCATCGCCCCGAAAAAAACCAGGTAATCAGCAACCTGGCGCATAACAGCAGTCTTGTGAAGGCATTTAATTTTATGCCGGGACAAAAACTCAGGTTCGAAATTAGCAGTCCGGATGCCCAGAAAGGACAGAAGTTCGAATGGGAAATCCAGGCCGATATTTACAACAATACATTTATTTACAGCAGCAGTTCGGGGTCCAGGGCCTATTTTAAGAACGATGGCCATGTCTTTTATTTTACCCATTTTGAGGGCGACCGCCGCTCCTTGTTGTTTGCCTTTTACCTGGCCCATTATAAGCTGTTGTTGGGCTTTTACAAAGGAATGCAGGTGAAGGATTTCTTGCCCCCCTATGAATTGACGAACAAGGCCCTGCTTACCGTTCAGGATTTTGTTGCTCCTTTTTTCCGCTTCATCTCTAATACCTATTGTATGGATTATGTACAAATCAATGAGGGACTGGAGAATAGCAGCATTCAGCTCACATCACAGGTGGAGGCTAAAATGGGAAAATACCTGCTGAAACGCATCAGTTTTGAAACGAGGATTGAAGATGATCGGTTCACAGGCTTTACCATTACCAGCAAAAAGGGGACTGTGGAAGTAAGAGAAATTTCTTCACGATGATGTTGACTAGAGGGGAGCATTATGAGTAGAAAGAAATCATTCCTGATCGCTTCTTTGTTGTGCCTGCTCTTTGTGTTTGGCATGAATACCAAAGGCAATGCCCAATCTCTTAATTTTCGCGAGATTGATGAGATTTCTTACCGTCTTTTTTTAGCCCGGCAATGGGATTCTCTGATCGCTTTTAACCAGGAAGCAATTCAGCATGGTCATGAATCCTATTACCTGTATTTGCGTTCAGGGATTGCCTGGTATGAGAAAGGCAATTTCAGGAATGCCACTTCAGCCCTTGAGAAGGCGATGGTCTTGAATTCCTGGGATCCTTTGTGCAGGCAGTATCTTTACTGGAGTTATGTGTTCTCCGGAAGGCCTGGGGAGGCAAAATTCCAGGCAAGGAGTGCTACGCCCGACTTCAGGAAAAAGGCGATGATCCCCGATCCGCATTTTCTTGAGAGTGTCAGCTTTGAGGCAGGCCCTTCCTTTTCGGATAATCTTAAAAAAGTGTCAAAAGGTCCGCTGATAGGGCCTGCCGGAGTTTATGGAGAAAGGAATTTGTATGACCAGGGTTTTTATACCCATTTTGGGATTAAGCATCATGTCGCGAAAAGGATATCCTTCTACCAGGGTTTTTCTCATGTGGGAATCGACATGCGGAAAGACATGCAGTTTAATACTTTTGATTCCCTGAATACTTTTGCTGATACCTCCGGATCATACAGGATACTGCAGAATTCATATTATCTCAGGGCTGACATCCGCGCAGGAAAGTCATGGACAATTACCCCGGCCTTTCATTTTATTTCGGCCAAATCAGAAAGTTATGGGCTGGAATACCAATCGGATACCAGCTGGTATTGGGACAATCCGGATGAGGATACAGTCCAGCTTATGAAATATGTTTACACGTATACTATGCCTGTTGTCCGCCAAAGCTTCAGCAATTTTGTGCTGTCACTCGCACTCAGCAAAGACATTGGCTTGATCAGCATACAAGCCCATGCCAGCATCTCCAACCTGAATGACTTGAAACAAAGTGTTGTCGGCGCTGCTGTGGCATATTTCCCTTCAGGGAATTTAAATCTTTACGGATCAACGGCTTTGTCATGGTTTACAACGGAAACCAAGATTGCGGAACAATACAGTACGCCGCCCCTTGACAAGATTGATCAGCATTTGATCTTTAAGCAAATGATTGGTTTCAAACTTCTCTCCAAACTCTGGGTCGAAGCAAATTTCAGCTGGGGAGAACTTACCAATTACAATGACAACAATGGCTTTCTGGCATACAACATTCCTGACCGCATCAGCACTCGCCTGGAATTGGCCTTGCTCATGCCCTTCAGCAAACACCTGGATGCATCTTTACGTTATATGCTAAATAACAAGACAACACAAACGCTGCGATACACAGATCTTACAAATTATATCATCAAAGATAAAAAATACATCAATCATAATATCATAGGAGGTATACAATGGAAATTCTAACTAAAATGTTAGGCAAAACGATGATATTGCTTGCTGCTTTTTTCCTGGTTCAGCCGGCTGTAGGGCAAGATAACAAGGTGATTGTGCAGGCTTTTTCCGACAGCTATGCCCTCGAAAAGAAGAGTGAACACAAAAAAGCAGTAGAGGCACTGAAGGCTGTATACGATGTAAATTCATATGAAATCAATGTGCGTTTGGGCTGGCTTGCCTATGCTTCCGGCCTTCACACAGAATCGATTTCTTATTACCAGAAGGCCATAAGCCTGAAGCCCTACGCTATTGAACCTAAGCTCGGGTATGTATATCCTGCTTCTTCCTTAGGGAATTGGGATCAGGTGCTCAAGAAGTACCAGGAAATCCTGGCCATCGATCCGCAATATACCACGGCCAACTACCGCTTGGGTTATATTTATTATACACGGGAAGATTATCCCAGCGCCCTGAAATACTTTGAAAAAGTGGTGAATTTATTTCCCTTCGACTATGATTCAGCCATCATGTATGCCTGGACCAATTACAGACTGGGCAAACTCCGCGAAGCAAAAGTCTTGTTTCAGAAATGCCTGATGATGTCACCCGGCGATGCTTCTGCCTTGGAGGGGATTGGCTTAATAAAATAAAGGCTTCAGCCTAACATTTGGTTATTCTTTGATCACCTTATACCGGGCGTGTTGCCTGGATGCAGATTGGATCGTAAGGAAATATACTCCCGATGTTAGTTGAGATAAATCCATTGAATAACTTGTATTCAACACTGGCTTTGCATTCAACAGCAGTCTTCCATAAATATCATAAACACTGAGAAATACCGGCCCTAAGTCCTGGTCAGGTTCTATCCTGAGGACATCGGTAACAGGATTCGGGAAGATGTGTGCTAAGCCCGCCAGGTTTTCAGTTAGCCCTGTACCCAATATCGTATAACAGCCTGAAGTATCAGAACACCCATTTTGTGTGACGCGCACTGCATAGGTCCCACTGGCTGTTGGCTGAAAAGATTGTGAGGTTTCTCCATTGATCCAGGAATAGCCGGTACTGCAATTAAGCCATTGGTATATTGCACCGCTTGCTGCAGCTGTTAAAATGTATTGTGTTGTTGCCACCGCAGTGTCTACGGCAATCACTGTCAGTGTGGTGATGATGTTGCTGTCGCATCCCTGGATAGAACTCAGCTGACTGGTGTGAATCACGGCAGTTGAAGAAGTCGTTGTATCCGGGAAAATATAGATTTCGCCGGGGCAAATGGAAGCTGCCTGGGGGATTACATAAAAAGTAGGATCGCCAAAGAAGACTTTGTCACCATCGCTGCCGAATTCCCCCATGAATGTATCGTAGTATTGGTCGTTGTCGATGAGGCCGACATCAAAACCATGAGAATAGGTTTCCGGCATGGGGTTAAGGTTTTCATAGCAAAGGCTCAGGTTGCCTTCTCCGTCGTTTCGCCATACTTCCAGTCCGTGACTGCCATAGCTGGACACAAACACATCAGGATCTCCGTCATAGTCATAATCGACCAGTTTCATGTGTTTGTCATAGTTCCCGCTGGCATACACTGCGAAAACGCTGAAAGTGCCGCCCCCTGAGTTTTTCAGCACGGTCAGGGGTGCATACATCCCGCCGAATACCAGGTCGACAGTTCCGTCTTTGTCCATGTCACCGGCGGCGACAGTGTAATAATTGTCATTCGTATTGCCAAGGGTCACGCCATTGTCGGTAAAAGTCCCGCTGCCATTGTTGATCAATACACGTCCGCCCTGACTGCTGGAAACCACCACCGCATCCTGGTCACCATCCCCGTCGACATCTCCCACGGCAATGTCATTGCTGCTGCCGAAATTGATGAGTGTCAGAAATGAAAACTGCGTGAAATAACCGACTCCGTTGTTTTTGAAAACGCTGACATTGGAGGACATCCAACCCGCCATGATCACATCCAGGTCACCGTCTCCATCCAGGTCTTCCACACCGGCATAATGACAGCCCAGGTTGGACGAAACAGTCTGGAAAAGTGTAAAGCCTCCGACACCGTTATTCTTGTATATTTTCAAACCGGCAGAATTGTAAAATGGGATCACGATGGCATCAAGGTCATTGTCGTTGTCGACATCTTTGAGATAAACTCCAAAATTGTCCTGTTCCCCGGAAGCAGGGGTAATGGTCTGGTTCAGGGTATAGCTGCCGCTTCCGTTGTTTTTAAAGACTTTCAGGTTCTGGTAGGCCTCTACTGTGAAGGCATCGATGTCACCATCACCATCTATATCACCAAGGGCGACACCAAATGTCGGCAAAGTATCGAGGTTCTGCCCGGAATTGATGAAGTTGCAGCATTGGGCATGCACATTGGACGAATATGCCAGAGCGACTACGATGATGAGCAGGGATAAGGATTTCAGTATTGAAGCAAAGGAGAATTGTCGGTTCATAAATGACTTTTTAGCGTTCATGATTATTGTTTTCTATGATGGGAAAAGAGCCATTGCAGGAATTCCGGTTCTTTGTAGGCATAATCCCAGGCATTATGACCCAGCTTGGGATAAATCGTAAACCGGGGTGTGCCTCCTGCTGTTAGTATGGCCTTCATGAGGTTTTCGTCGGCAGAAAATGGAACGACTTGATCCTCATCTCCATGAAATGCCCAGAGGGGGACGTCTTTAATAAGTGGGGCAATCTTAAGATCTGCACTACCACAAACCGGTGCTGCGGCAGCAAATTTTCCGGGATATCTGTACAGAAGGTCAAAGACACCTCGTCCTCCCATAGAAATACCGGTGACATATATTCTGTCGATGTCGATGGGGAGTGCTGACATCAGGCTATCGGAAAGTAATGATGTAAGTAGGAGCGGATTTGAAATATTTTCGGGTTGTACAGGAACGGGGGCTGACCAATCTGCTTCTACCCATTTGTGTCCTTGCGGACATTGCGGGATCACCACATAACATGGGTATGCGGCGATGCTGTCTGCAAACAATGCTGTTCCATGAATCAGTTGTTTTTCATTGTCTATGCCTCTTTCGCCTGATCCATGCAGGAATATTACAAGCGGATACTTTTTCCCGGCTTCTTGTTTAAGGGGCTTTAACAAACGATAGGGCAGACTGTCAGTTCCATGAACAAAAACATGCTTTTCAAATCGTTCATATTTGCCTGATGCCCCTGACATTAGGAATGTTGAAACAAAACTGAGGACAATGCAAAGGAGCACAAATTTCATCATTCATTGTGGATTTCAAAAGCTGTTCAGGAAAGAACATGGCCACAGCGAAAATAATGAAATTTGTGCTACCATTAAATATACAAATAATATAGATTAATTAATTTGGTTTAATCTATGGGGCGGGTATATATGATCCATTCACATCTCCGGTACAAAGAACATTCAGATTTACAACAAATGTTCCTGGTGCCGACACGATGGTAGAATTTGTTTCTGTAATCCAGTCACCCACGGCAAAACTACTGATTGCATCTACAAAGCGTTTGGTAACCAGCAAAGCATCAAGCGCATTTACAGATATGGAATTGTTGACATCTGCTACTTTCAGGTTTAATCCTGACAATGGAGTCACAGCAGCAAAATGTTTCATGATCAACAATGCGTCATTGGAATTTACACCACCCCAGGGTTTTGTAATGTTGCATACGACGTTGTAAATGCCATTGCCTACGTTGGTAAAGGAATATTGGCCTGAAGCATCTGTTGTGGTCTGGTCAATGACAATGCCGTTTTGCTTCAGGATTACAATTGAATTGTTGATAGGCGTATTCAGTCCGTTTTTGTAGGTGATACTACCTTGTATCGTTGCACTTCCTGCAACAACAGTAATGAGGCCTGAAGTGTTGGCTGTAAGGATACCGGATGTAGCTTTGATATTGGCCGTTCCGCTGGCATTCCCCGTGAAGGTGGCACTTTTGTTGTCGGCTGCTGCAAGCAAGTCAGCTGCGACCACACCTCCGCTTATGTTTTCAAGACTCCATGCTGTAGCAGCGGTATTTGCTACGAAGTTGTTGGCTGCATCCCTGGTAATGGAATACACTGTAAGCGTTGATCCGGAGGGGAGGGATTGAGCAGCTAGCAAGGTGCCACTGCCATTTGCGGCAGTTTCAACATTTACTTTTGCAGCTGGACCTGCAATGACGGTCAATACGCCGGAAGATGTTGTGGAAAGCGCTGCAGAACTGGCTTTAATGGTGGCGGTACCAATCACCTGGCCGGTAAAGCTTGCACTTTTGTTATCAGCAGCAGCTACGAGGTCTCCTGCAACGACACCAGCTGTGATGTTTTCCAGGGCCCATGCACTGGCAGCAACATTAGCTACAAAGTTGTTAGAAGCGTCTCTTGTAATAGAATATACTGTGACTGCAGCTCCAGATGCCAGGGATTGCGCAGGGACTATGGTTCCTGAACCGTTGGCTGCTGTTTCAACAAGTACTTTGCTGGCAGTTCCAGCGGTTACGGTTATTAATCCTGAGGCAGTGGCAGTAAGGGCCGCAGCACTGGCTTTGATGGCGGCAGCACCAATCACATGGGCTGTAAAAACAGCGCTTTTGTTGTCGGCAGCAGCGATTAAATCACCGGCAACAACACCACCCGAAATCGTTTCAAGGCTCCAGGCAGTTGCAGCGGTATTTGCTACGAAGTTGTTGGCCGCATCCCGTGTAATAGAATACCCTGTAACAGTGGATCCGGATGCAAGGGTTTGGGCAAGCAGCAAAGTGCCACTGCCATTGGCTGCAGTTTCAACCCTGACTTTCGCAGCAGGACCGGCAATGACGGTCAATACTCCGGAAGATGTTGTTGAGAGCGCTGCTGAACTGGCTTTAATGGTAGCGGTACCAATCACATGACCAGTAAATGTTGCACTTTTGTTATCGGCAGCGGCCAGGAGGTCACCGGCCACAACACCACCAGTGATGTTTTCCAATGCCCATGCGCTAGCAGCAACATTAGCTACAAAGTTGTTGGAAGCGTCTCTTGTAATAGAATATACTGTGACTGCAGCACCGGATGCCAGGGATTGTGCAGGGACTACAGTTCCTGAACCATTGGCTGCTGTTTCAACAAGTACTTTACTGGCAGCTCCTGCAGTCACGGTGATTAAGCCGGAAGCAGTGGTTGCCAGGGCAGCAGCACTGGCTTTGATGGTTGCGGCTCCAATGACATGTGCAGTAAATATGGCACTTTTGTTGTCAGCAGCAGCGATTAAATCACCTGCGACAACACCACCAGAGATCGTTTCAAGGCTCCATGCTGTTGCAGCAGTATTTGCTACGAAGTTGTTGGCAGCATCCCGGCTAATGGAATATCCGGTAACAGTGGATCCGGATGCCATGGTTTGGGCAAGCAGCAAAGTGCCACTGCCATTGGCCGCAGTTTCAACTCTGACTTTCGCAGCAGGGCCTGCAATTACAGTTAAAACTCCGGAGGAAGTTGTTGAGAGCGCTGCAGAACTGGCTTTAATGGTAGCGGTACCAATCACATGGCCTGTAAATGTTGCACTTTTGTTGTCGGCAGCTGCCAAAAGGTCTCCGGCAACGACACCAGCTGTGATGTTTTCCAGGGCCCATGCGCTGGCTGCAACATTAGCTACAAAGTTGTTGGAAGCGTCTCTTGTAATAGAATATACTGTGACTGCAGCACCGGATGCCAGGGATTGTGCAGGGACAGTGGTTCCTGAACCGTTGGCTGCTGTTTCAACAAGTACTTTGCTGGCAGCTCCAGCGGTTACGGTAATTAATCCTGAGGCAGTGGCAGTAAGGGCCGCAGCACTGGCTTTGATGGCGGCAGCACCAATCACATGGGCTGTAAAAACGGCGCTTTTGTTGTCGGCAGCAGCGATTAAATCACCGGCAACAACACCACCAGAGATCGTTTCAAGGCTCCAGGCTGTTGCAGCGGTATTTGCTACGAAGTTGTTAAGGGCATCACGGCTGATTGCATAAACAGTAAGGGCTGATCCGGATGCCAGGCTTTGCGCTGATACCAGGCTGCCACTGCCATTGGCTGCAGTTTCAACATTAATTTTTGTGGCAGGTCCGGCAGTGACGGTTAACAAGCCGGATGAAGTAGGGGTTAAAATTCCGGATGTTGCTTTGATACTCCCGGTACCTGTTATATGTCCGGAGAAAGTGGCACTTTTCCCATTGGCAGCTGCAACAAGATCTCCTGCAACAACTCCTCCTGTAAGATTCTCTAAAGACCATGCAGTTGCTGCAACATTGGCAATGAAGTTGTTCAGGGAGTCACGTGTAATGGCATACACAGTAAGGGTTGAGCCAGAGCTAATTGATTGTGCCGCAACAACACTGCCTGTTCCGTCTGCTGCAGTTTCAACCCTGACCTTGTAAGCTGGTAAAGGAACCACTGTAAATGTCTGTGCATTGGAAGAACCTCCGCCATTCGCGTTGAAAACACTGATGGGGAAAGAGCCTGCTACGAGTAAATCAGCAGCCGTGATAACAGCAGTTAACTGTGAGGCATTGACAAAAGTTGTTGTTCTGTTGGCGCCATTAAATTGTACTGTTGATTTGCCATTCACGAAATTACTGCCGGTTACAGTTATCGTAAAGTTTGAACTTCCAAGGAATTTCGAGCTTGGTGAAATACTTGTCGTTGCAGGCACAACAGTATTGCCAAGGCGGTTGCTGGTGTCAGCTGCAGTCCAGCGTGAAAAGTCATTGATGCCACTAACAGTAATTGTTCTTGCAATCGTGTTCACTGCACCACCCATGTTATTCCAGGAAATCCCATTGTCGTGCGACCTGTAAAGCTCCAGGGCATTGGCATTTTGACCGTTCAATTCCGTAGCATCATAATGAAAGACTACACCTGCATTCAGGCCTGTATTTGTAGTTGGCGTAATGTCAAAATATCGTTTTATAGAGGTATGTCCATTCCCTGAAGAAAGTGTTCCGGTCTTTCTAATGATTAAAGTGCTCCCGGGAGCAATTCCGTTTGGTGTCAGGTCTACACCGATATTGCCAAAGGATTCAGTTCCTGATGTAGTATTGATGGCCCTTGTTGTCCTGATATTTCCAAGGACAACCTGGCCTGCTGCTTCGGAGAGGGTTGCAGCAGATTCAAGAAAGATGGTATTAATGCCCGTGCTGAGTGTTCCGTTCAGGACATTCAGTGTTCCGTGAATTGTGGCATCTCCATTTAGTGTAAGTCCATTTGCCCTGTTCAGGCTTAAGTTATTTAAGGTAAGTCCCGGAATTGTTATGCTTGCCCCGCTCCCTCCAATGATTAGGTTTGAACTGCTGCCACTGCTTAAGGATCCACTGCCAATGGAAAGGGCAGCATTCAGGCTAAGGGTATTGGCACCTATGGAAAATGTTCCGTTTGTCAGTGTCAATGTGCCATTCACAGTCTCATCCGATACCAAACTGACACCAGCAGCATTGGATATTACAAGATTATTAACGCTTGCTCCGCCAATTGTTTGGGCAGCTGCGCCATTTAATGTGAAGGTGCTGGTACCCGCATTAAAAGTGCCGCTATTGCTCCAGTTTCCACTTAATGTATGAGAGAAAGTCCCTGCATCAAAAGTAGTACCCGCAGCTGCAGTAAAGTTCCCTGCAATGCTTAGGGCAGTCGCAGCGGCTGTTGATACTGTGCCGGAGAGTGTGAGATTTCCATTGATGCTGCTTGTCCCCGTGAGGTTGGCAGAACCGGAACCAGAAAGTGTAAGATGATGATAAATAGCAGATTTCACCGTTTGTGAGGCGCCATTGTAGTTAACAGTATTCCCTGCTGCAGTGGCATCAAAGGAGGAGATACCGGCAGTACCACCCAGGTTCAGCGTGGCTGATGGGCCCTGGATAAAGTTGCCTGCACCACTAAGGTCGGTAGTCGCTGTTGTAGTTCCATTATTTGTTAATGCTCCTCCGGCACCTACGCTAAGACTTCCAACTGATAATGTACCTCCGTTGAGATGCGTTGTTCCAATCAGATTTAGCGCTGTTGCCCCGGTAAATGAAATGCCGGGTCCATTTGTGAAATTTCCATTGACAGTAATTGCTCCTGTCGCTGTCTTTGCACCACTCCCACTAATGCTGAGGTGATTGAATGTCTCTCCGGCAGGATTGGTAATGGCTTGTGCACCAGTGCCGTTGAAGCTTACCGTATTCCCGGCAGCAGTGAAGGTGCCATTGTCTGACCAGTTTCCTCCAATTGTAAGGTTGAATCCATTAGAATTCAGTGATGTGCCAGACTGTATAGTGACATTTCCGACAATCGTCAAACTTGAGTTTACAAGTTGTACTGTTGGTTTTACTGCTTGTGAACTTGCATTGGAGATAAGCAGATTGCCAACAGGTCTTGGACTTTGAATCCGGAAGATCTGCGCATTGGCTGTATTTGCATCCCCAAGTTGTAATGTCCCTCCTGTTACTGTAGCCAATGATGAAGCATTCAGGTAGTCTGAGGGAGCACTGCAGGCATTTCTGATGATGATGCTGCCGCCTGACATCGCGAAAGTCGAACCAACGGCACCCAGGTCAAAGCCGGCATATGTAGGGTCTGTGGAGCCCTGTGTCACAAGACTCACTGTTCCGCCACTTTGTGCGTAAGCAGTGGTTGCAGTTGCGTTATTACGGGTAAGCTGGCCTGCGATGTTGAGGGCTCCACCTTCAATATTGATCGTAGAACCTGATACATAAGTGAGGGAATGGTCAAGGCTTGTCCCTATGTTGCATGTTCCGGCGGTAATTCTTAACAAACCCCTCACAGAAGCGCCTCCAGCCTGGGCTGTGATGGTGACATTGGGGTTGTTAAGCCACAATCCTGAGGTAGGTTGAATGTTATAAATTGGCCCGACGAAGAAGGTATTGGTGAAACTGAACGTTCCTGAAATTTTAAATGTCCCGTTAACAATTGTAAGAAAACCGGCAGGAGCACTGAAATTTGTCGACAAAACCTCCAGGGTGTTGTTGAAATTGGCACCCTGATCGACCCTGAGAAGGTTAAAGTTGTTCAGTCCGTTACCGGTAATGGTTTGATTCCCGTTTTTGTCAAAGGTCACTGTTCCTGCATTGCCGGTGAAAGTTCCGTTATTTACCCAGTTTCCACCAACGTTCAGGGTATTTATTCCACCATTCATTGAAGCACCGGCATTGATAGTGAGGTTTCCCAGAACAGTAAGGTTGTGCACCAGGCTGGTGGTGCCTCCTGTCATTGTCAGGTTGTTGAAAATGATATTGTTGTCGCTGGGGATGGTATTTGTTGAGCTTAGCTCAATCGATCCGCTTCCTGCAGTCCAGGTTCCCAACCGTGTTAAGTCAAATCCTTCACAACGCAGGATTCCGCCACTGGCCATGCTAAGGCTGCCGGCTGTGTTGTTGCTGTTTTCCGGTCCTATGCTGACAAGCCCGCTGATCGTTAGCTGGGAGCCACTTGCAAAGGTGATGGTTCCTGTGCCTGAGCCCGGCAATGAACCTCCAAGCTGAAGACTCGTACAGCTCCCGTTCGGAATGTCTACTGTTACGTTGTCATTGCCATGTATAATCACATCATCTGAAGCTGTTGGTGGTGGATTGCCTCCCCAGGTTGAAGATGAACTCCAGTTTCCGGATTGTGTACTTGTTTTTGTTGTTGATACCGGAATTACAACCGTAAAACTCCCTGTCATCCCGAATGCAGCATGCGGTATACAGATATAATCATAAGTTCCGGCAACAGTTGGGGTATACTCGAAAAATGTACTCCCACTCGTAATGGCAGCATTCCAGCTTGCAGCACCTGCCGGAATGACGTCAGATGTCGTTGTATGCGCTCCACCAACCCATTGCCAACGGATGACATCACCCAATTGTACCATGGGGATGTTTTGTGGTGTAAAACTGAAATTTGTAACTTGAATGGTGTGTGTAACAGCCATTGCTGTCTGGTTTAGTGTGAAAATGACCCCAATGATGAGCCATAAGCTGATTTGTGTAATTTTTTTCATGTTTTTAATTGCAATAAATTGTAAGTCTATGACTTAAGCATTCTTTTTGACAGCCTATTCATTCGCATGCTGCTGTTTTCTGTTTTTGTAGAAAGGTTAAACACGTAGAACAATTCTTTGTTCAGAATGATTCTAAATAAGTTTGTTTTCATTGAAACGCGTCCAAAGGGAATGCAAAAAAGGGTGCTCTTTTTTGAGACACCCTTTTCATAACTCCTTGATATTGAAACTAACCCAGGTTAAACTTGACCGGGATTGTAAAAGAGACTTTTACCGCCTTACCAGCCTGACGCCCGGCATTCCATCCGGTCATCATGCCAATAACCCGCATGGCTTCTTCATCACATCCACCGCCTATACCGCGTGCCAGCCTGATGTCTGTAACCTTTCCATGTGCATCAACAACAAAAGTAACGTACACAGTCCCTTCTATTCTGCTTTCCCTTGCCAGTTGCGGGTAGTGGAGGTTTTCTCTGAGGAAACCCAGCCTGGCTTCATCACCCCCGCTGTAAAAAGGCATTTCTTCAACAACGGTGAAGACTTCGGTGGGTTCTGTATGGGTTTCTATCACAACAGGAATAACAACACTGTCCTTGCCAAACTCATGATCACCCGGATTTGGGTTCTTAACTTTAGATAATAAGTCATCGATGTTCAGTGCATTACTGTCATCAACACTGTCGTTAACAATGATGGGTGTTTTGAATTTGGTTTTGTTTTCCAGCGCTTCCGTCGGAGGTGGTGGAGGAGGAGGAACTTCGAGCGGAGGAGGAGCCATGCTGATCAGCTCAGCCTCAATGATGGTTTTGTCACGCAACAGCCTTTCCTGGTAATAATAACTGGCAATCAGCGGGTAGGCAAAGGCCAGCAGCAGGCTCATGATCGACAATGCAGTAGCACGGTTGAGCCGGGCATGGTAGTGCCTGCGAATCTCATATGCGCCGTATGCTTTATTCCTGTTCTTGAAAACAAGCTCCAGCAAGGCTTCGGATTTTACATTCTGTGTTTTCATGGCTTTTCTGATTTATTGGTTATGAAGCTGATGGAAATTGGATGGCGATGGTGTATTCGGATTTCACAGCTATCCCATTTTTTCTGGCAGCTTTCCATTTGGGCATGGCTTTCACCAGCCTGCTGGCTTCGGCATTGCAGCCGCCACCGATACCCCTGACGACTTTGATATTGCCCAGAGTTCCATTTGTGTTGATGGTAAAGCTGACATAAACAGTCCCTGTAATCCCCAGCCTTTTTGCTTCCGCTGGGTAAACCAGGTGTTCACGGATGAATTTCTTCATCGCGATTTCTCCACCTGGGAATCCACCCACTTCTTCTAGCATCGTATAAATGGGTTTCTCCTCCAATTTCTCCTTGATCATGGGTGCTTTGGCATCTTCAACAACATAATTTTTGGACGTTCCGACTGATTTATAACCCTTACTGGGCGCATTGTAATTGATGGATTTGGTCATTCCTACGCCGATTGCCTGGTCACTGACGCCTTCGGGTAAGGGCAAAGGCTGGATTACCGTAGCGCTTTGCCCGCTTTTGTTACGGATTTCTGAATCGATGGCAACAAAGGAGGTATATTGGGTAAGCAGGTTGTAGCTTAGTCCCAGCGCACAGATCTGTTTTTTAAGGGATGCAGCATCAGTTTCATTGTTTGTCCCTCCGAAATCATCGAGGTTTCTTATCCTTTCCCTTGCCCACAGATAACGAAGTGCGCTGTTGTCACTGCCTGTCCCTGCACCAGAAAATGCCAGGCTTTCTTTGTATATTCCTTCCCCATTACTGCCTGACAAACTGATACTTGCGCCATCGATTTTCCCTTTGTACTTGCCAAAGACGATCACCGGGCGTTCAGAAAAGACATCAGGAATGGAAGCAGGTTCAACATCATAAACGTTTATTCCTTTGTAGCTGATCTTGATGTCGGTAAGTACGGGTCTTTCAACATATTCCCTGAAGCGGGAAGCCATGGCTTCGGCTTCGGATTGTTGTGTAACAACAAAGGTTTCTCCCATCCCGGCATGGGCAATGCCTTCAATGAGATAGCGGTTCACAGAACTTCCGATTCCGAAGGCAAAGAAACTGGCTTTGTTGAGGTTGTTGCGAATCAGGCTGAAAGCTTCTTTTTCGACAGCAACATAGCCATCTGTCGCGATGATAAAAGTGCGGGCCAGATCCTCTCCGGAGCCCAGTGCCAGGGCGCGTTTCAGTGCAGGCAGCAATTCTGTTCCTCCGCCACCTTGCTGGTTGTTGATGAAGGCAATGCCGGCTTTGATGTTGACAGGATTTGCCTGCATAGATTTTTCCGAGAACAGCTGTGAGCCTCCTGCAAAAAGCAGGATGTTAAAAAGGTCTGTGTTTTTTAGCTTCCCTAACAATTCGCTCATGAGTTTTTTGGAGATTTCGAGTGGATAGCCTGACATAGACCCAGATACGTCGACGATGAAGACATATTCACGTGGGGGCAGGCAGGCCGGGTTGACATTCACAGGAGGTTGTATCATCGCCAGGAAGAAATTCTCGTCCTTACCTTCATATACCAATAGCCCTGATTCAAGCTTTTTCCCGCAGAGTCTGTATTGCAGGATGACATCTTTGTTTCCCTGGTTCTTGTTTTTTAAAGTGATACTGGCCTTTTCCCGGCTCAGGTAGTTGATGTCGGCTTCATGGGAGCTGAGCCGGAGGTCTGAAATCGGGATGCCCGCATTCAGCTGACAGCTGAAATCGAAAGTATAGCTGGGTGCTTCCCCCTGGTGGGTAAAGGGGTTGGCCACCCATTTGTCTTCTGACCTGGCACTGGCAAGGGGCTGGTTGCTGTAGCGGGGACCGACAACCGTAGGAAAGACAAACTCATAAAGCCCTTTTTCCGGGATGAGGAGTTCGGCATATTCCAGCAATACTTCGATTCTGTCGCCTGGCATGATGTTGGCAACATTCATCTGGAAGACATTGGGACGTTGCTGCTCCAGCAGGGAAGCAGTCTGCCCTTGTTCCCGGGCTTGTTCATATTCCTGCCTGGCTTTTTGTTTTTCTTTGATAAGCGCCTCTATGGTTCTTTCGCCTATCGTCATTTTCATGCGGTTGACGGCAGCCCGCGTAGAAGCAGGGAACACATAAATGGCCTCGATGGGCTTGTTCCCGTCGTTTTTGTAAACCTGGGTAACAGTGACCGCTGCAATGACGCCGGCGATGTGTACTGTTGCCTTAGTGGAAAGCAAGGGGAGCTGTTCTGCACTACCGTCCCCACTTTTCACAAGGAAATAGGGTGAGAGGGTTTTGTCATTGGGATTTTCAACCTGGCCCATCGCCAGAAGGTTTGTCATGGCCAGCATCAGAAGGAGGACCAGACTGAGACTTGGTGATTTGCTGTTTGTTTTCATGGTAGCTTTTCCAATAAGATGAAGCCAAAGACGTTTTTCCATAAAATGCCGCGGTTTTTCTTGAAAAAAATTTCATGAGCATCGCAGTTTGCCCTATCTTTGGTCTTATCCCTTCCTAATTAGCTGGTCCCTGATGCACGTATGAGATGGTTTAGCCCGCGTAATTCCAAGCCCCATTATGCCAGCCTCAGCGATGAGCAGCTCATGCTCGATTTCCGGGACAAAGGAGATCCGGAATGTGTTGGGGAGGTGTTCAAACGCTATACCCAGCTCGTGTTGGGCGTTTGTATGAAATACCTCAGGGAGGAAGAAGCAGCCAAAGACGCTTTGATGCAGATCTTTGAAAACCTGCTGAAAAAGCCTCCTGAAAGCGAAATCCTGAGTGTCAAAAACTGGCTGTTTACGGTCAGTCGAAACCACTGCCTGATGCAGTTACGGCAACACAAGACAGAAACCAGGGTCCTCGACACAAAAATGCAGGAACTTCAGGCTGAACTTATGGAATTGCCGGCTGTGATGCATCTTTATGAGGAAGAAGAGGCAATCATGGCCAGGGAAAAAATCATGAAAGCCCTGATGAAACTGAACTATGAGCAACGACGATGTGTGGAACTTTTCTTTCTCGAGGAAAGAAGCTACCGTGAAATTTGCGAGCTTACCGGCTATGACAACAAGCAGGTAAAGTCATTTATACAAAATGGAAAAAGGAATTTAAAAATGATGTTGGAACATGGATCATCACACTGACAAACACGGAATCTTCGATGCCACAGGCTGTCTCTCAGCCCGGGGGATGTCGGCCTTTTCCGCCGGGCAGCTGAGTGATGTCCAGCGCGAGGAAGTGCAGCTTCATGTGCAGGAATGTGAACTATGTGCAGCTGCAATGGAAGGTTGGGCCTTGTTGCAGGAGAAAAAGGGTAGTGCCGGGATGCAAGCCCTGGTTCAGGAACTCAATGCCAAAATCGATCAGAAAGTCAGCAAGGAAATTAGTGGCCAAAATCGCAGGCTCATCGTATACAGAACCAGCTGGATTGCAGCAGCAGCCAGTATCATTTTACTCCTTGGCTGGTACTTTATGGATCATACTGAAGTCAAGCCGCCTCAGGAACAAATAGCACAAAGCCTTGCAGCACCCATGGACACAACAAGCCCCGTCAAAGATTCTCTTGTGAAGCAAGGATTGCAGGAAACGAAAGTGAAATTTGTGCCGCCCACTGTTGTTTCTGATTGTGTCATTGCTGATTACAGCACGAATGTGCTGGCACAGGAGGATCTTGCAGTTGAAGTTCCGCCCATGGTAGAGCAAAACACCAGAGTGCTCGGATACAGTGTTCCCGATGTCAAAGAAAAGACCATAGCCGAAAGTGCGGGCGCCCCAGCCGAAATGAAAAAGCTGAAAATGGAAAAAGCGATTGTCGGTAAATCGGCCAATGCATCAGAAGATAGTAGTCCGGTATTCACTGTGGTTGAAGAAATGCCGACATTTCCTGGGGGGCAAGACTCCATCAATGCCTTCCTGATGCGGAACATTCACTATCCTAAGGCAGCCAGGGAGGCAAGTATATCAGGTACAGTTTTTATTGGCTTTGTTGTGGACAGCAGGGGTCGTATTGGACATGTGCGGGTGCTCAGAGGCATCGGGGGCGGTTGTGATGAAGAGGCTGTGCGGGTCATCAGCATAATGCCGGATTGGTTCCCGGGCAAACAAGCCGGGAAGGCCTGTAGTGTGCGCTGCACTTTGCCCATAAAATTCACCATGGCCGATTGAAAGATTTGAGACAAGGCATGTCAGATTTCAGGGTTTTATGCTTATTCTTACAGGCTGAAAAACAGGCAGGCCATTCATAAACCAGCTAATTTGAATTTACAAAAGAATGTATAGACGCCTTATAGCAGGTTTTCTGCTGTTGATGATAGGTTTGGTGCTTTTTGCCAAAGAAAAGAAAACGGTCAAGCTTGCTGTGCTATATCCTTATTCAATCTACTTGCCCGAAAAATATGCCTTGCATCCTGATAGTGTATTCTCTGTCATGATTTATCTCCATGGAGGTTCACATCGGGGTACAAATCCTGAATTGCTGAAGGAATGGGGCCCTCCCAAATTAATCGCAGCGGGCAGGCAGTTTGATTTCATCGTGGTTTCGCCTCAATGTCCGGATAATAAATTATGGATCTCAGAAAATTGGTTTGAACCCCTGATGACAGATTTGCAAAAGAAATACCGCGTCGACACTGCCGGTATTTTTGTGACAGGGATCAGCATGGGCGGATTCGGCACCTGGCAGGTCGCCATGGATTTCCCCGACAGAATCAAGGGCATCGTTCCCCTTTGCGGCAGTTGTGCTGATTCACTTAATATTTGCAAAATTCGCCACATCCCGGTATGGGCAATACATGGCGTTAATGATGGCCTTGTGAAAGTGAGAAACACAGACAGGCTGGTGAACCGCCTCCGCCAATGCAATGGCAGTGTCAAGTATTCACGCCTTGAAAACCGCCACCATGGCATCTGGAATCTGTATGACAATGATGATATCTATAATTGGTTTATTTCAGTCAGGAAGTCAGGAATGAATTATGCAAAATAGATAATTGTGAAATATACATAATGATATGCGAAGATTGTTATTTGTGATATTGATCCTGGGGATGATCAAGGCCGGGCACACCCAAACCTATACTTCCTACTTTACAGGGAATACCAATGACCTGATAACTTATCCCCACGGGGGTATTTGTATGATGGGCGGTGCCACAGAAAATGATGAGGCCATGAAGTGGTTCCTGCAAAGGGCAGATGGTGGCGACATCCTGGTCATCAGGGCTTCCGGCTCTAATGGCTACAATGCCTATTTTTACAGCCAACTTGGAATCACAGTGAATTCTGTAGAATCTATAGTTTTTAACAATGCTGCTGCTTCCGCAGAACCCTATGTTTTGGATAAAATTGCCCATGCAGAAGCCATTTGGTTTGCCGGTGGCGACCAATGGGATTATGTGAGTTATTGGCGTAATACGGCCGTTGACAGCCTGATCCGTGATGCTGTAGAGAACCGCCATATCGTGGTGGGTGGTACCAGTGCCGGAATGGCCATTTTAGGGCAGTTATATTTTACTGCAGAGAATGGCTCTGCTACTTCAACATCAGCACTGTCAAATCCTTACTTGCCCACTGTCACAGTCGATTCAGCGCGCTTTTTGAACCTGCACTTTCTGGAGAATGTCATCACAGATACGCACTATGACAATCCTGATCGCAGGGGACGACATGTGGTATTCCTGGCACGCGCTTACCAGGATTATGGCATGCAGGCCAGGGGCATTGCCTGTGATGAATATACTGCGGTTTGCATCGACACCACCGGCATTGCCAGGGTTTATGGCGATTATCCTGCCGAAAATGACAATGCCTATTTTATCATTCCCAATTGTGAACTGCCCGTCAACAGCCCTGAGCATTGCCAAAGCGCCCAGCCCTTGCAATGGCAAAGAGATTCTGTGGCCTTGAATGTATGCATCATCAAGGGGACCAACAATGGCAGCAATACTTTCGATCTGAATGACTGGGAAACCACCACCGGAGGGTCATGGTACAACTACTGGGTGGAAGCAGGCATCCTCAAGACCAAAACCGGCACTGCCCCGGATTGCATACCCACTGCCATCAGTTCAATAATTCCTGAAGACTGCATCAGCATAGACTATTGTCCTGGTTTTCCTGCAGAATTAAAGGTGTTCAATAAGTCATGTAAATTACTGCTTGTTGAGGTTTCAGCACTGAATGGTGTAATCATTTATCACACAGAAACAGGCTTGGAAAGTCCATCCACAAGCATACAGTTGCCACAACTAAAGCCGGGTATTTACCTTGTCCGATGCCTTAGCACGAATGGGGATTATGTCAAAAAAATTGTGGTGGCAGAAACCTACTAAAGCCTGGTCTTTTGCGCATTAGGAATTAAAACCCATTCAGTGACATCGTTACTGTTGGGATCAGCAAGACCCAACCCAGCACGACCAGGAGGAGGATGAACTTCCATGCCCAGCGGAACCATTTGTGAAAAGGTATTTTTGCTACTTCGAGCACGCCAATCAGTACACCTGAAGTAGGGACGATGAGGTTGGTAAACCCGTCGCCGATGTGGAAAGCCGTCACTGTAGCCTGTTTGGAAAGCATGATCATATTCGAGATATCCCGCAAGATGGGCATGATCAAGGCAGCTTTGGCTGTGCCTGAAGTGATGACCATGTTCAGGGCGGATTGGAAGATGTACATCAGGGTGAGGCTGGTGAATTGACTGGTCCCCTGCATCGATCTTGAAATGGCATTCAGAAAAGTGTCGATGACTTTCCCATCTTCAAGTATTACGATAATACCTCCTGCAAGACCTACCACCAATGCAGCGGAGAGAATGTCTCTGGCGCCGGCAATGAACATTTTACTGATGGTGCTGGGGTCCATGTTCATCGCAAAGCCTGCTGCCAGTGCCATGGCGAAAAACAGGGCGGCAATTTCAAGTAAGCCCCAGTTAAAGGAAATGACACCCCCAATTAAATACAGTATCGTAAAAAGTAAGATATTCAGCACAAAAAACTCCATGGATTTCCTCAAAGTATAAATAGAACCCAGGAAAAAGAGTACCGCAAATACAGGCAGCATGGGCATGCTGAAGCCTGAAGCCCCAATATTTAAGACATTGACAGGATGATAGATGGCTGCGATTATCATGGCAGCCTGCAGGGCAAAGAATACATACCAGGCACCCTTTCCGCTGGCTGTCCTTGGTGGTTCAGAATTTACCATGTGATGTGACCGCCAATAAGCATCATCTTCATAGACGATGGAGGCCTCGGGATTTTTCTTCACTTTGCGGGCATAGTTCAACACATAGGCGATGCCGACAATGTTCACAATAGTCCAGATCACAAAACGGTATTCTATGCCCGAAAATAAAGGAACTCCCGCGATTTCCTGGGCGATGCCCAATGTAAAAGGATTCAGCAGACAACCCGCAAAGCCGATACCCGCCCCGATGAAACACATACAAACACCCACGATGCTGTCGTAACCCATGGAGATCGCCAGGGGTACAAAAATGGCAGTGAAAGCGATCGTCTCCTCTGCCATGCCGAAAACCGCCCCAAAGAAACTGAACATCAGCATCACCATGGTGATGACGATGTTGTTAATGCCAAGCTTACGGATGAAGCTGTATTTCTCCAGTTTCTGGCTTTTTTTCAGGAAGGAATATACTCCGCAGTCGATGGCCTTACTTTCATTCAGCAGCCAGAATGCTCCACCAAGGATGAGGATAAAGACGATGATCTTAGGTGAACGCACAAAGCCTTTGTAAAAGGAGGAAAACACCTGCCAGGTCTGGGGTTGCTGCTCTACCTGCCGGTAAGAACCCGTTTCTATCACTGTTGTTTTTGAACTGCCGGTGTCGATGGTTTTACGTGCATATTCGCCGGCCGGCACAAGCCAGGTTGCTACAGCAGCTAGCAAAATCAAGGTAAAAATCAGAACATAGGTGTGTGGAAACTTCTTCATGCAGGATCTTTTATCTGTGTGGTAAAAATAGGGATAAATAATCCGAATGAAAAAGTGGATTGCCGGAAATTGGATTATTTCGCCGCTAGAATTCCTATTTGAGCGCTTTGCGCGCTTTCAGAATGTATTTGGCAGTGTCGAGCGGACTGATTCCCTGGTAGGGACGGATTACGCCAAGTTCATCAGGACATTCCTGGTAACCGTTGAAGCGGGTTGAGATCCTTGCTTTTCCACCCGAACGTGAACTGAGTTTTACCGGGTAATCTATCGAAGTAGAAAGGGGAAAGATCCCATGCAGTGTAAACCGGCCTTCCTCCATTACGGGGCTCTCGAAAGTGCCTCGCATGCGCGTGATGTCGCTGGTGACAGGCCCCAGGAGTTCTTCAACCGCCTGAATCTGAAAGCGAATCATCGGCTCAAGCAAGGTAGTGCCGGTGTTCACCAGTCCTTCCATAATCCCCATGGGTGTGGCCACCGTAAAATCACCTGCCCGGGAGTGCATCGGATGATCCTCTCCTTCAATCAAAGTGATCTGTATGTCTGTCACTTCCCAGCCTTTGATGCCTTGTTTCAGGGCTGTGGGAATGCAACGGGCTACTTCGTTCTGGTATTTCTGCTGAACCTGGTTCACCGACACCATGCTCTTGTATACCACACCACTGCCTCTTTCTCCGGGTTCTATGCGGAATTTCATGATCGCCCAACAGGGTTTGGGCATCCAGTACCGCACAAAACCTTCAGCCGTGCTTGAGGGTGTCTCCTGGTAAATCACGGTCGGGTTTTCGAATTTGGCAACAAGGCCGAAACGGTCGGCCAGGATGCGTTCCAATACCTCCATCTGTATCCATCCCATGATTTTGACCTGGAGTTCAGCTTCTTCCCGCTTCCATTCAAATTCCAGGGCAGGATCCTCGGCATCGAGTTCCAGCATCGCAGCTGCCAGGGCCGGGTAGTCTTTGGGATTCACAGCTTTTACCTGAACTATGATCAGGGGCGTACTTAATTTCACGGGGTCCGGAATCGCAGCATCCGCAATCCCCAGCACATCGCCTACAGCTGCATTTTCGAATCCGCAGATGCCGGCCATGTCGCCGGCCTCAACGATCCCTGTATCTTCGTACCTCCCCGGGAATATCCTGCGCACCTGGGTTACTTTTTCTCCCAACTGACGGCTGGCATTGAAGATGACTTCGCGGTTGCTGATGCTGCCATTAAAAAGACGGACGTGGGCAATCTTTCCCATGGTTTTTTCATGGCCTATGCCATACACCAGGGCCGACAAAGGTTTATTCGGATCTCCACCGGGCCCGGGAAGATATGCCACCACCGCATCCAGCAATTCCCTTATGCCCAGGCCCATTTTTGCTGAGCCAAACCAAAGTGGGTAAATTTTTGAGGATCGTATCAGCAGGCTTAATTGCTTCTCGAGGATGGGAAAGGAGGGCGTCTGACCTTCCAGGTATGCCATCATAAGTGCTTCGTCACTGGAAACAACCTGCTCAAGCAGTTTATCATCAAGGGATTCAAAACTCCAGCAAGAAGTGAGAGAGACATCACTGTTGCCTTCCCCTATGACATTCTGCATATGCAAAGGGCTGATCTTCAGTTCTTTTTCAATGGCATGACAAACTATCTCTGGATCGGCCCCAACCCGATCAATTTTGTTCATAAACAAAAGCACAGGGATTCCACGTGCATGCAAGGCCCGCCACAGCGTTTCCGTATGTGCCTGTATCCCCTCAACGGCCGAAATCAGCAGGATGACTCCATCTGCAATCCGCATCACCCTTTCTACATCAGATGAAAAGTCGACATGGCCAGGTGTGTCGATCAGGTTGATGCGTGTCTGCTGCCAGAAAAACGAAGTGTGTGCCGAGCGGACAGAAATGCCCCTTTCCTTTTCAACAGCCAGGAAATCAGTGCTTGCTGTGCCCTGGTCGACGTTTCCGGCTTGTCGGGTTAGTCCACCCAAAAACAGGAATTGCTCCGTAAGCGTTGTCTTGCCGGCATCGGCGTGTGCCATGATGGCGATGTTACGGATTGGTTGTGGCATTGGGGCTTAGGTTCAGCCTGCAAACTTACTAAATGTGGGTCAGGTTCATCCTCGGAATAATGCGCTTTTCTCATTCACTCATAGTTTGCGCGTTCGTTCCTACGGCAAAGCAGGAAATATTCGACAATCAGAAACTGCCTGATAAGTCACGAATGGGTGGTTTGTTTAATCTTTGGTATCTATCGTAACCACCTTACTCATCACTGATTTACGTCCGTCTTTAAATGCGATACGGATGGAGTAATTGTTCGAACTGCCTTTTTTTATCCGGGTATCGGTGAAGGATTTCTGCACGGATTCCAGGGATTTGTATAGCGATGGCACCTCCTTTCCGGTACTCCGAAACAGCTGGTAATAAAAGGGTTCATGGTATTCCCCGGTCCAGGAAACGACAATTACATTTTTCTCTTTATCGTATACAGCCGAAATGCTTAAAGGAATCTCAACATTCGATTTTCCTTTTACCCTGAAAGCAAGGGGTTTGCAAAGGCCGGAAGTATTGCCGGCCGAATCACGTACATTCACACTGTACTGAAACATGGCTTTGGCAGGTGGAGGGGTGTCCTGAAAATGGATAAAATCCTTTTGTGTATTGGATTCCAGGGTCCGGATCAATTGCCATTCTTCTGTGTCAGCCGGTTTTCTGTAAATGAGGTAATTGGCAACATCTTTGGAGACACTGAGCGACCAGTTAATCTTTACAGTTTCGTCATCCTGACTACTTTCGAGTACTACGACTTTGGAGGGAGGAACGATATCAGGGCGTGATAACTTTAATATTGTGCTGAATTCGGATTGATTCCCGGCCAGGTCCTCAGCGATAATTTTATAGAAGATATTTTTGGTCAGTGTATTAAGATTGATGCTATCGCGATAGTAGTTGTTCTGAATGGGCTTGGGTGTAAGCACAGTAAATTTATGATCAGCCTGGTTGGCATACATCACACGATACCCTTTTACATCCTTTTCAGGGTTTGATTCCCAGAACAATTCAACGATGCCTTCACGGTAAATTATCCCGCGCAGGCCAAGGGGAGAAACAGGCGGCAGGCTGTCTTCGATGTTTAATTTTGCCGGAAATGACTGGCTTTTGTTGCCTGCCAGATCCTCAGCCTCAACACGGTAATATACTGCGCTGCCTTTGTTTCCTGACTTATCCAGGTAGGAGCTAATGTTTTTGGGAATCAGCTCGGTGTTAATATCGATCCAGTTTCCATTCGGACTATTCGATTTTTGAATTCTGAAACCTTTTAAGTCAGCATCAATTGCAGCGGTTTGCCAGGTGATTTTCGAATAATCGCCCATGCTTTCAATTGGGTTGATCATAGGAGCATTAGGGACTTCCAAATCGACGGGTGTTATGGAAACGGATTCTGAAAAGGGAGTTCTTTCTCCAAAACTATTTAATCCGGAAATCCTGTAATGATATTTTTTCCCGTTGATAATGCTATCGGTATAGAGGTTATAATCCTGTAAAAGGCTGGTGTACATGGCAGCTTCAGCACTCATTTCCGCGTTTCCGGCATTGGGCAGGGTCGTGTAATAGGGGCGGTGGTTCATCCGGGAAAAGGTTTTTCCTCCATCTGTGCTGCGTTCAATAAAATATCCACTATAGGTATCCCGCAGCCAGATCAGTTCGATCTTCTTATTTGTTGATTGCCGGATATTCAGCCCTTTCGGGGCCTCAAGTGGTGTTGGAGGTTCATTGCGCAAAATCGCATAACCCGGATTCATGCTCACAATAGTTGCCGGAACCAGCGAAAGAATGGTATAGTCATACAAGATGCCCTTTTTAACTGTTTTGTCGCAATAGCGTAAGGCAAGTGCATTGGCAACTTTGGCGTTGAATTCACAGGCCTGCATCGCATAGGCATAGCGCATCTGCTGGATTTCATTCTGTTTCATGATGGCAGATGCCAGATTCCCTGTATTTACAGGCCCTCCGGCGGGTTGAAAGTCTTTTCCAAACAAAGCCTGGGCGGCAATGGCAGCCATGGTGTCGGATGGACCGAATGACCATTTCATCTCTTCCAGTGTCATGGGTTTGAGTGGAGCCGCTGTCAGGGTTTCTGAAATATAGGTACTGTCGTTTCCTACATACGAGCGAACAATGTGATAGCCATACTGATTTGCAATCGACCAGGCTGCAGCATCATCCGGAGCCCAGCGCAACACGATGCTGTCGCTGTAAGCCCTTGCCAGCAACACCAGTTTTGGAGGCTCGGGCGCCGGAATATCCTGTGCAAAGAGCATTGTAATGTGGCTAAACTGACAGAGAAACAGGATTATAAATAGATTTTTTGTTTTCATACACGGATTAATAATAATTACGGATGCTGGCAGTACGCGTTGTTTTGTATGTTGTCGGGTCGTTTTGATCCAGTGTGAAGATGTTAATGTCCCTGAATGGATAACCCCTGTCTACAAAGGCCGGAGTATAGTTTTTAAAGTGATCATAAATGACATATGATTTTGAATGCCAGTTCACGAATTGGTAAATCGGCAAACTGATAGAGGTGAGGATACTCTGTCCTGCGATTGTCCTCTCTTCATTGATCCATTTGTTAGCCAGGGCATTGCGTCCTGCTCCGTTTGTGGCTTCGTACTGCGAGGCATAGTTTTTAAAGTTTGCCACAAAGCCTTCTATGACCTGCATATCCCAGATGAGGTTTTGTCGAACTAAACCATGTGGGTATTTGATTTTTGCATCAGCAAAGGAAGCAGAACCGGGTCCTCTTATTTCATTGTTGGACAGGGGGCCTGCCACATCGTTTTTGTTCAGGAAATAGGGTCCGCTCAGGTTTCCTTCATGCCTTATCTGAATGCCCCGGGAAGGGAAGTAATACGAAGGTTGACGATCACTCAGGGGAAATATCGTCAGTTCCCTGCATTCTACATAATTGCGAAAGGTAAGACTCAGTCCTTTTACATTTTGTACCATGGGTATATTCGGCCTGGGTTTGAAGGATGTTTTCTCACAATCATCATCAATCCGATGAACTATATCGAAGAAATGTTCTTTCCAGTATTTGTCATCGGCTTTGTAAATCGGATCTATCGTTTCCCTGAATTGCAACAGAGGCAGGATTGCACCGGCATATCCGTATGCTTGTCCATAAACGGTTTGATAACCGTAAATGTCAATGTATTCGAAGGGTTCCGCAGCCATTTCTGATCTGGAATCCGAATTGTTGAAATGCTCCAATTTTCGGTAGGCATACATTTTATCATCCAGCGAATTGTGCTTGCTGGTTCTGAATGTGACAGTAAACAAGGTATCAATGAATCCCATGTCGTATTTGCCACTGAGTGCCATCTGCCGGTAATCGAGTGTATCTTTTTTGTATTTTTCATTGTGTTCCTGCAGCGCATCATTCCACAATCCATCCACCTCTTGCTGAATGCTCTGCATTTGGGGTGTATTAATCTGGGAATTTCCAGCCCCTTTGGACAAGCCATTATAACTTCCGGAACTGCTATGGGTCCCGTTACTGCCCGTCTGTGTGGACAAAGTAGGCGTAATCAGGCCCGGAGTTTGTTGACCTACAAGGATTAAGCCGTTCAATCCTTGTTGTCCGGTAAGGCTTGCACCAGCCAGTACCTGGGCCTGTAGGCCGGCAGGTCCGATCAGGCTGGTGATTGTCTGGTTGGAAAGCAGGTCATGAACAACCTGCCTTCGTTTTTCAATGGCCAGTTGCTGTATAAATTCCTGTTCTTTGGCTTCATTGATTCTGATCAACGAAATCGTATATACCATCTCATTTTCCAGCGTGCTTTTGTTTGGGAAAAACTTGATCTGTTTCCCTGCAGCAAAAGGTATTTTTGTGGGGTTTAACATGAGCACCCCATCAAATGAATAGGTCTGATTAATCCAGGCTTCAATGCGGCGTCCTTCCGGGTTGATAAACAAATCAGGCCGGCTTGCTTTAAGACTTAAATAGTAGTCATTGTTTTTAAAGAAAAAACGTTGTCGGTTGAGTGGAAGTGACAATAGTTTTTCTTCCTGTGTGATATAATCGGGGAGGGCCCCGGTCTTGAAATACGTAATTAACTCCTCAATGTGCTTTGATTTTACGCCATCAATTTCCGGCCAGCCAAAAGTACCCTGGTTCGGATAAAACTGCAATGCAGTTGCAACAGCACGGAGTTTGTAGCAGGTATTGGGCAAAAAGTATTCGTCTCTGGGCAGGCTGACAAGGGTCGGGTTGTTTTGATTTACATTAAAGGGTTGTTGGATTCCTGTGCCGGTAGATGAAACCGTGTTCGCATTTCCTTGTAACAAATACACATTTTCGAGGAGGAAGACAAAAGTGCGGAAGGTCGTGCTGCTGTTGCGTGCATTGGGAGGGATTTCGAGATTGATTAAGCGGACAGATGTCGGGGTAGTGAGTTCGATGTTGCTGATGATGGATGGTGTAATGAACACACTTTCAGGTTCATACTGTTTTGCATCATCAATGGTCTCATAACCGGGGGTCATTTCTTCCAGGATACGGATATTGGCCAGGGGATTATCACCACCCGGGTAGCAGGGTTCACCTACTTCCATTTCAAGGGATGTGCTTACTTTGATGAGTCCGCCGAGAATGGATCCTTTCACCTTCACTTTCCCATACGCCCAGAACGGATCAGGCATGCCACCAATCAATAGTGCTCCGGCTGTTAATCGGGCCAGCGAAACACTGCCTTTAAAGAACCAGACATCAATTTTTATCCCGATATCTCCATCGAAATATCCATATATCTGGCCATTCCCGTACCAGCCATTGTATCCTGCAGGTTTACCGTTACAATTGTTGTTTTCATCATAATACATTGTCACATCAAAACCGGCAATGGCCTCCAGATGGGCATAGAGGATGAGGTTTATGTCCAGTGATCCATCAACTTTTGCACCGAATAGCAGTCCTTTCCTGGGGCCTCCGATTGAGGAAGGATTTGTCCGGTATTTCGACAAATCGACAGGGGCCAGAAAGGTTTGAATTTGTTCAGGAATCGGAGGGAGGCTGGTGTTGTCGAGCGCATTCCCGAAGGCGAAGTAGGCCTCGGCACCAAGATGACCTTTGATAAATCCTGCATCCTCATCGAATACAGTGACTGTAATTCTACTGCCATGAGGGTCACCGAGCTTGAGAAACCAGAGTCCATCATCTGCATCGGCCCAGAAGGCAATAGGGATGGTGGCGGTAGCACTCAACATCCGGGCGCTGATGATTAAATTGAAGTCAAAAATATTTTCAACAAAGTCATATCCCATTTGCATGCTCGCCTTTGCCAAAGGGTTTTTATTGGCAGGATAGTCGGTCAGCGCAAAAACATCACCGGTAATTCTCAAATTGGTAAAGTGATCGTTTGCAAAACTACAGATCACCCAGGCCGATCCATTCATCACCTTTCCTCCGCCCATGGCAGTGGATAAAGTAAGTGTTATCCCTGCCTTAAGCCCCCAGCTGTTTTTTTTGGGGATATAATTGATGCCGGAAAGTGATTGATCGGGCGTAAGGCTTTCGATGTTGGTCCTTGTGTTATCAGCAAATTGGGCAGAAGGCGAACTGGCAACATTCTGGGCATCCATATTGTACCATACTCCGCCACCAAAACCCCCGATATTTAAAGGGAATACATCAATTCCCGGACTAAATGCCGCACGTGCATCGACATACCAATAGTCAAATGAATTACTTCCTTTGATAGTTCCGAATTGCGCTGTGGCATCTATCGTAAGCAATGGGTTGAAGGTGGCCACCACACGGCCTTTCATCCCTGTACCATAGGTAGCGTGGTCGTAATAGAAGTTGAGCTTTCCACTAATGTAAACAGGGTTAAACTCCCCGGTAACTGTGATTTCCTGTAAGCGCACTTCCTGGAATTCTGTTGTTGGCGGTGTCAGACCTGCCAGAACAACTTTGCCGAGAATGTCCAGGCTGGTTGTACAGTTAAAATTGCTGAGTATTCCGAACCCCACAGTGAATTTCAACGCGATAAGGGTATTCCCTTCTTTCACTATTGTAGGATTTTCATAATTTACATTAAATGGGCCAAGGGTTTTCTGAGGACTGGCTACTGACCAGGTACCCAGGCCGATATAGAAATCAGGAGTACTCGTTCCGGGAATGCGGTTTGCGATACCAAAGTTTTCAAAATTTATTTGAGGGATGCCAATCTGTATGCCTGTTGTTCCAACGGAGGCGATGCTGATATCCCCCTGTAACAAGCATTCAATGGCCATCCCCCCGGCATCTTTCTGCAATGAAAAACCGGAGGATTCATCCAGAGTTAAGGTCGCCAGCCACATGTTCATTTTGATGTCTTCTGACGGCCGGATACAAAAATCGTAATCCATTTCATTTCCGGCTGTACGTAATTCTCCCCTGTATTTCAGCGGTGTCTGACTGATGGGTAAGCGGATATTCCCGCCAATAAAGGCCTGGTTAAAACTGCTTTTCCAGATTTTCAATTTGATTGTATCCAGCGAAAACGACCATCCCCCCAGATTTCCGGTATTGAGGTTAATGAGGTTTAAAGCATAGATATCACTGGTAACTCCTTCATCATCAATCAACATATTCTGAACAGAAATCGAAGTGCGGGCATCTCCTGTGTTAAAGGTTTTGAAATCAGCCGGAAGCTTGATGGAGAATTCCCGGATAAAAAATCCGGACCATGTATTTCCATTGGGCGAATAGGTAGGCGGGAAAAACATTTGCGCTGCATTGGCTGTCTTTGAATGGTCATAAACGATGTCCTGAGCTTTAAAGCTGAAGGAAGGGATTCCGGCTATCTGGAAGGGATCCATGGTTGCGGTGGCAATCCAGTTATCCCATTCCCGAAAATGAGTCGAGAAACGTGCTTTTACCTTTTGGTTGGGGATAATGGTCCCTGTCCCGTCTTCTGCCCGAAGGTCATTGGGAAACAAAACATCCAGTTCGATGCGCGCTTGCCGGAAACCTGAATTATCCCATTTGACAAAGGTTCCGTCTGAAGTATCACCCAGAATTGTAGCACGTTTGAAGTTCAATTCGAAATCAGCAGGAAGCTCAAGATTGAAGTCAGCGGCCAGGAACAAGGCTCCTTCCCCCAGAAAAAGCAAGTTGTCTGGTGTAAAGCACATGCCTTGTCCGACAAATGCCAACCACCTGCTATTGGTGCCCGGCATTGATTCGGGAACATCGAAAACAGCCATGGTGTTCATTTTTGCCGAATTCGGTGTCAGGCACATCCCGATAATACCGATATCAATAGGGCTGGAAGTGACCATAGACCGGATGGTTATCGGAAGATAGGAAGGGGCACTGTTGATAAGCTGCTCTATGGTTGGGGTGTTGTCTTTGATCATGTCATAATAGCCCTGCATCCTGGCGTGATAGGGATTGGTGGATGCGCCTATTCCCAGTTTTTGGGCATAATTAAATACCCCATCAGCCCATTCCTTTGCCTGTTGTATTTCTTTCGGTACATAATTGTCGAGGTCTGTATTGGCCGTGGCATAGATTTCTCCATCGAATACCTGGAGTTGTGTATTCACTTTAATATCTGCAAATTCAACTTTAACCCTTACGGTATCTCCGAAAGGCATCCAGTTGAGATGTCCGTGCCCCGTGAAACTACCTGCTGCTCCCTGCGTTGCGACCGCTACCACAACAGTAAAATGGCCGATGCTTATTCGCCGGCCATTGAGGTCGCCCACATAGGCCTGGGTGCTTAGACTTGCACCCGCAAAACATTCTGTGATGGTGGAAGCGGAAGCGTCATGCTCAACAGTGGGGTCAACCCACGGCTCTTCCGGTGTTCCCGGAGGATCGGCCGGAGGTACGACAGATTCACCATAAATGAATGTGCAGGCCGGACTCCCACCATTGTTGGTAAGGAATACCGGGCGGTTGAGGTTGTTGTTCACAGCTGTAACCCGAACAGCGTAGGTTCTGCCCAGAAAGAGGGTTAATGGAAAAACATTTGTATCTAAGGAATACACTGTCGTCATTATCTGATCAACCTCAAGTGAAGTTGCATTGAAATCCAGGGCAGTCTCAGGATCCTGACCGTCCATCAGTTCAACAATTTTCAGGGTATACACAAAGCTTGGAATTGCACAATTATACAAGGGAGGCGTCCATGTAAAGTTTATGAGATTCGATGGAGAGATGATTTGATTTTCCGGATTCGCGCACGAAATCGGATTGATCAGCATGGGAGCAGTCGCACTGTAGCAAATGGTAAAAAATGCACAAGTATTGTCAGGATCTGAAAGCGGGATGGGGTTTCCGGGTGTTGCATTGAAGTCATAGGCAGTAATGCAGGCCTTATACTGTCCTTCGGGTAAAAGGCCGAGTCCGTCTCTGTAGTCATCGATGCTCAAACCCGTCGTTACGATATCGGGCTCACTCAAATGCCCGAGCAACTGATCCCACATGGGTGGCGTAAGCATAAGACCGCTTTGCATGGCGTTTATGGTCAATCCCTGTGATGGCGGGTTTTCGATGGGTGTTGTTCCCGTAAAATCAGGCGGATTCACCATTTCGAGCCGCAATACAAGATAAAACTGGAATGAACTGGTATTTAGATTGTTGACCGTGACATCAAAAAAGCGATATGGATCATCAATATACTCGCCGATGTAGGGTGGAAAATAGGTGGCTTTTGGTATAATGGTAATTTGAAGCGGATACGTTTGAGCACTGAGAAAGCCTGTCTTTAAAATTATTGCCAGAAGGATTAGTAAGATGCTATGCCGTTTCATGAGAATTCTTTTTAATGAATGGTCTATAATGTTGAGCCGCCCGGCGCATTGGATGATTTCTTTTGCTTGCCCGGAGCGAAACGGTATGTATAAGAAAGATTCGAAATAAATTCTGCACCACTTGCGCGGTATTGGCCATTGCTTTGCTGGTTCTTGCTGTAATTCAAGCTAATACGAAGACCCAGGTTGTGGTTTTTTTTGTACACATAAGTCCCTCCGCTTTGTAGGTTGAAGACAATGTTGTTGCTTATATTTCCTACAGAATTGAAACTGATATTGCTGTTAAGCTGAACTCCAAGGTTTTTCTCCTTCAGGTATTTCTTTTGAACTCCCCCACCCAGTGTATGTCCACGGATGATGTAAAAATCAGTTTCAGATTGTTGATAATTATAATTTCCCGAAAAACTGATGGCAGAATTGTGAATATAATAGCTGTATGTAGCACCTGCAGCATACTGTATGAAGTCTGAAAAATCCTGCCTGAGTGTGTTCAGGTTTTCTGTCGTGGTATAGTTTGCCATGAATCCCATAGTATGTGTATTCTTTCCGACTGCCAGGGTGTAATTGGGACTGATGGTCAGGTTGTGCATGATACGGTTCAAACGGGTGGTGTCATTTACTGGCAGGCTCCCATCTGACTGTTTTATCCTGTAACCGGCATAGGTGTTGTTCAGGCTAAATTTTTCGTTCGGCCTGATAACAAGGTTGGCAGTGTAATTGTAGATTTGGTTGGTGTACAATTGACGGTTGCTGAGGTTGTCGTGCTGGTAAGCTGTCATCAGGTTTAAGCTTAGCTTGTTTTTAAACAGATTTGAATTGAAATTCCAGCCAATGTTCCTGTAATTGTTCGTCATGTATGGGGTTCCTAAACTTACATAATCGGGCTGTACATATTTGTACACAATCGAAGTATTCCATTTCCCGGGCGAAAAACCCGCTTTAAAAACCCCTGCAAACCGCAAAGCTGTGTTGTAACGTGGTATAAAAAACTGATCGAATGCTTTGATGTTTTCATCCTGTATTTCGGATGAACTCATGTTGTAATTGTAAGCACTGGCACCCACTTCAGCTGAAAGGAAAAAGGATTTAAACGGACTGATTTTTAAATTTGATCCGAAAACGACATTTTCCTGAGGTGTTATCCGGTACTTTGTTGGAGTCGGGATAGAGGACGAATCATCTTTTGCCGAAAATAAGATGAGATCCAGATAATTTTTGTTGTTTCCGATTCCGAATTTTGCACCATAAGCTGGTCGTTTATAAGTGGGAAGGCGGTTATTGATGTCTTGCAAATCCTCTGCATTGGCCTGGGTCAAACTCCCTTTAAAAAAGCCAAGCCGCAACCATTTGTTGTTGATTTCAAGTCCCCCTCCCAAAAATGTTAAGCCATTGTAAGTAAGCGACGAAAACTTCATATTGCGGTAGCCAAGATGTACTTTGAGTGCCTTATATCGGGGCGAAATACCCATATTGATAAAGGGATGTGTGAAGGCCGTATTCCTGTTGGAATAATAAAAGGAAAAAGGGATGTCAAGGCCATAAATAGCAAAATTAAGATTGGCAAAGACCTGATTGGCAATAGGATCCCGGTATGTGATTGGATGACTGGAACTGGTAAATGTGTTGCTGGTTCCTATCTGACCTGTAATTCTAAAAGGATCTTGCCCTTTAAGATTTTCAAGGTCCTGACTGAACACTAGTCGAGGACATAACAGTAGCACCAGCAACACAACAATAGCCTTCATAGTAAAGGTGTTATGGATTTTTACGTTTGTTCTATCGGACAATCAGGAATTTTCTGAATTCTTGATCCAAACGGATCGTATATAGGCCGGGTTTTAATCCGGAAATATCCAGAACTAAGCCAGTATTGTCATGTTCGACAATCGCACACTTTTGTTGTCTGCCCGGAAGATCCGTGATGAGGATAGTGCCAGGATTCACATCAAGGCTGCCAGTTCGGATCACCAGGATGTCATTGGCCGGATTCGGATACAGGAGTAGTGGATTCAGTTCCGGATTCATCGGGAGCCCGGTACACACATCAACCAGAACAGATGCATATACTGTATTTTGGCATCCCCAGCTATCCATATAGGAATAGCCAATCTGATGGTTCCCGCTACCCGCCAGTACAGGGTCAAACTCCTGATTGCTTACCCCTGGTCCACTATATGTACCGCCCAAAGGAGTACCTCCTGTAAGTATTATGGGATCCCAGTTTATACACATCGTATCAACTGCAAGATTTAGCAATACAAGCGGCGTTGGAATGATAATCGTACTGATGCTATTCGAATTCGCAGGACTCTGGCTCACGCAGGGTTCATTCACGAACAGCAAACATTTTACCAGATCAGCATTGCCCGGGAGGTAGGTGTAAGTTTGTGAATTTCCTCCTGTATTTATTCCGTTAACCTGCCATTGGAAAATTGGAGAATTTCCCGTATCAGCCACTGAAACAACATGATAAGTCACCATGCTGCCTTCACATACAGTGTCGTCATCCGCGCTGATAATAAGCGATGGAAATAGATTGGGAAGAATATTGACTGACAATGTGTTGCTGGTTGCAGGATTCCCCAGCGTACAAGGGGCACTACTGCTGACAACACAATAAACGCTTGAATTTACCTGAAAAGGAAGCTGTAGAATTGCATTCGTATTGGCTTGTAATTGATTGTTTATGTACCATTGAATCAATGGGTTAGATCCTGCATTGAGTGGCATGGCTTCAACAGTGATGACCTCACCCAAACAGGCACTCAGCGTATCAGCCTGGACAATTACCGACATGAGTTGCCCTTCGATTACATGAATGCTGAATTCACAGAGTGATGTACAAGCGTTTGCATTGGTATAAGTGTAAGTAATTACATGCGACCCTAAACCTGCTACATTGGGGTCGAAAGTATTCCCTGTAATACCTGAACCACTGTAGGTTCCGCCGGCAGGTGCACTTCCTGTCAAGACAAATGCTGGATTCCCCCAACAATAATCGATATCAGCCGGACATGTTATGGAGGGTAAATCATTTACTGTGGCAACAAAAGTACAGGCATAGATGCCATTCTGGGTTGTATAGGTATAGGTTATTGTATAATTGCCGGGTATTACGAGTGCTGGATCAAACACATACTCGAGGGTTTGATTCAAATACACCCCACTTCCGCTGTAAACACCCCCGGCAGGACTAGCTCCGCTCAGAACAATCGGGGAGGCAGTGACACAGATGTTGAAATCCGGCGGACAGCTGACGGAAACGACTTCTACAACCTCTACTGTAAACTCACAATTGCTTTGGCAAAGGGTAATTGGGTCAAGATAAGAATACTGCACATTGTTAGGTCCAATCACCGCCATTGCCGGATTGAACATGTTGTTGATGACGGCCTGTCCGGAATAGCTTCCCCCAGCCGGGCTGCCACCACTCAGGGTAAAGGCTGCGGCTGTATTCCCAACACTCATATCTGCAGGACAACTGACGACCGGCAAGGCAAGCACATTGGCATTAAAGGTACAGGAGTAAGAACCGTATTGTGTTGTATACGTGTAGGTTAATGGATAAGTGCCGGGTCCAATAGGAGCAGGACTATACGTATATTCCAAGTTTTGATTTAAAACTACTCCGGCTCCACTGTAAACACCACCCGCGGGACTAGCTCCACTGAGGATAATCGTGGAAGCAGTGACACAGATGTTGAAATCCGGCGGACAACTGACGGAAACGACTTCTACAACCTCTACTGTAAACTCACAATTGCTCTGGCAAAGGGTAATTGGGTCAAGATAAGAATACTGCACATTGTTAGGACCAATCACCGCCATTGCCGGATTGAACATGTTGTTGATGACGGCCTGTCCGGAATAGCTTCCCCCTGCCGGGCTGGCACCACTCAGGGTAAAGGCTGCGGCAGTATTCCCAACATTCATATCCGCAGGACAACTGACTACCGGCAAGGCAATGACATTGGCAGTAAAGGTACAGGAGTAAGAGCCGTATTGTGTTGTATAGGTGTAGGTTATGGGATATGCGCCGGGTCCAAACGCTGCTGGATCAAACACATACTCAAGGGTTTGATTCAAATACACCCCACTTCCACTGTAAACACCCCCGGCAGGACTAGCTCCGCTCAGAACAATCGGGGAGGCAGTGACACAGATGTTGAAATCCGGCGGACAGCTGACGGAAATGACTTCTGAAACTTCCACTGTAAACTCACAATTGCTCTGGCAAAGAGTAAGCGGGTCAAGATAGGAATAGAGCACATTGTTAGAACCGATCATTGCCATGGCAGGATTGAACATGTTGTTGATGACGGCCTGTCCGGAATAGCTTCCCCCGGCCGGGCTGGCACCACTCAGGGTAAAGGCTGCGGCAGTATTGCCAACATTCATATCCGCAGGACAACTGACTACAGGCAAGGCAATGACATTGGCAGTAAAGGTACAGGAATAGGAACCATACTGTGTTGTATAGGTGTAGGTTATGGGATAAGACCCGGGTCCAAACGCTGCAGGACTAAATACATATTCCTGGGTTTGATTCAAATACACCCCACTTCCACTGTAAACACCCCCTGCCGGACTAGCTCCACTCAGAACAATCGGGAAGGCAGTGACACAGATGTTGAAATCCGGCGGACAGCTGACGGAAACGACTTCTACAACCTCCACGGTAAACTCACAATTGCTTTGGCAAAGCGTGATTGGATCCAGATAGGAATACT
>Ga0247840_10000312_pt1 | contig 102360 bp, 126 predicted proteins | sample LaCruzMarch2015__FD_192404 | JGI IMG/M metagenome (GOLD analysis project Ga0247840, IMG submission 192404) | Freshwater microbial communities from meromictic Lake La Cruz, Castile-La Mancha, Spain - LaCruzMarch2015_17m | ecosystem: Environmental > Aquatic > Freshwater > Lake | place: Spain... | reverse complement strand
AGACATGCGTTGGAGTCTCCGAAGCAACCGTTAATAAAATTTGGCCAGGAACTATCTCGTCATACCCAGTTATGTTGGCTTCTGGATACGACCAAAAGCTTGTCGACAAAATCCAATTCCCGGCGTACGTCCAACTCAAACTCGACGGAATGCGATTCAACGCTATTGTCAAAGCAGGCACGGTAGAATATAGGTCTCGCAACGGCAAAGAATTAACTATTCCTAATAAAGCATTAGATGTTCCATTTATTAAAATGGCAGCGTTCTATGGCGTGGATATGGTATTTGATGGTGAGTTGCTAATAGCAGATTTTGATGGTAAGCCTGTCAATCGACAAACAGGCAATGGTATTTTATCCAAAGCCATTAAAGGTACAATGAGCGAAGTCGAAGCAAAGAATGTACGAGCAACTCTTTGGGATGCAATTACATTTGAAACATTTTCTAAAGGTGTAGATACGGAGCCTTATAGCATTCGTATGGCAAAATTAAGTAATGCTATCTCAGATTGTAAAGGTCAGCACGGACAAGTTACTCATTATATTGATCTTGTGTGGAATAAACAAGTAAACGACTTAGCTACTGCTCAGAAAATATTTGAGAAGTTTTTATCCGAAGGTCAAGAAGGCACAATTCTAAAATCCAAAGATGGAATTTGGGAAGACAAGCGTTCTAAGACTCAGATCAAATTCAAAGGCGAACTTGAATGTGATCTTAAAATTGTAGATTGGGAAGAAGGCACGGGCAAGAATGTTGGTCGTTTAGGTGCCCTTGTTTGCGAATCAAGTGACGGAGTTATTCGAGTAAATGTAGGATCGGGTTACTCGGATGAACAACGAGATGAGTATACCAAAAAAGTAATAGGAAAAATTGTCACAGTCAAATATAATGCTCGTATTAAAGATAAATCTGGAGTCGAAAGTTTATTCTTGCCTGTTTTTATTGAATTGCGTGAAGATAAAGATAAAGCAGAATCTAGTAAATCTATTAAGTGATTATAAATATTCGAGAGTAGGAGCTCTCGAATGGTTGCAAAAATATATCGATTCCCTGAGAGTAGAGCAATATTCAAAGGGTATAAAATCCCTCTTTACAATGAGGAAGAGATTTACTTGACAGTTATATCATTAAATATATTTGGTAACCTACCCGAAAAAGTTACTGAGAAAACACTAGAAAGCTATGATCCTTTAACCGTTATAAAGGCCCTTGTCGAAGCAAAGCAATCTAATATGCTTTCAACCAAAGCAAAATATACTATACAAGGAATACTCAAAGCTATTGAAACACTATGAATATATTTTATTTACACCATGATCCTGTGACGTGTGCAACACTACATACCGACAAGCATGTAGTAAAAATGATCCTTGAATATGCCCAACTTCTTTCTACTGCACATCGAATTCTAGATGGTCATGAAGTGACCGAACTAACAGCTAACGGCAGACGTATCAAACGCTGGAAACTAGAATCAGAACTAGACAAAGTTCTATACAAATCTACACATTCAAATCATCCATCTGCAGTATGGGTTAGACAATCTGTACATAACTATAAATGGCTTGCCTTAATGTTAAGAGCACTTTGCCGAGAATATACATATAGATATGGTAAAGTGCATAAGGTAGAACAGAGCGGATTGCTGTTGACATTAATGTTAAATATACCGTATAATATATGTAGAATTACTGATTTTACAGAGCCAACCCCTGCAATGCCAGATGAATTTAAAGTATATCATGATTCTATACAATCATATATAAATTATTATGTAGGTGCTAAAAGGCATCTTGCGAATTGGAAAAACCGACCTATACCATCTTGGTATGAAATTAATTGAAAAGGAAAATTATGTCTGAATCACATCGAGTAGAAACCGGTCTTGTATATCAAGATGACCGAGGAACCATTCTCCCATTGACAAACGGCGACGCAAACGTCCAAATGATCTGGTCTAAGCCAGGAGCATTGCGAGCAAACCATTACCATAAAACTGACACGCATACTTGTTATTTAGTATCAGGCGATATGATGTTCTATTGGCGCAATCATGGTGAGACAAAAATTCACCGCGAACATTTTGGTCCAGGTGATATGTTTAAAACAGGTCCACTAATCGACCACGAAATGGTGTTTGAAACTGAATCTTGCATGGTTGTTATCTCTGCACACCAGCGCGATGCAGATACATATGATGAAGATATTGTGAAGATTGCTCCTTTGCACGAACAATATGTTGAAGTATAATCTATGTCGTTGTTGCGCAAGCGATAGGTTAAAGCCATGGTTAGCGTTATCAAGTTCCCCCGTTGCTAATGCTCTTTTTTCTAAACCTGATTTCGAAAGACATCCTTTAGAATTAAACTATTGTGAAGACTGTGGTCACTTACAACTTTCATCTGCCCCCGATCCAGATGGTGTGTTCTCAGCATACAAATATAAATCTGGAGTATCAGCATCCTTTAGAAAGCATTTTGCAGAATATGCAAATTATGTAGCAAATACATATGGCTCAGGCAAGTTACTAGAAATTGGTAGCAATGACGCTTACTTATTGCAAGAATTTAGTAGCCACGGGTTTGATGTAATAGGTGTAGAACCATCTAAAAATCTAATACAAGATCACGTCGATAAAAAAATTCCAGTTGTAGAAGGATTCTTTACGCAAAAACTAGTTGCGGAAAAGAAGTGGAAAGAAAAGTTTGACTATGTCGTAGGTAATAATGTCTTTGCTCATATACCAGATATGGAAGATGTTGTCGCAGGCATTTCTACTGCTCTAAAGCCAGGTGGTTATCTTATCGTAGAGTGTGGTGATCAAGCAGGAATTACTTCTGGTGAATATATTGATAACGTATATCACGAACATATTGATTACTATACTCCGTATTCATTTGCAAAACTCATTGAAAGAGTTGGGCTAAATGTTGTAGAAGTTTATTCTGTAAATACTCATGGTGTTAGTTTTAGATTGATTGCAAGAAAAGGCGATACTAATATTAAATTACATAGACACATCATTAACTGGACACAAACAGCAAAAGATGTTGATGTTAAATTAGGAACCAGAGAAGATAGACTTAAAGATACTATTGCTGATCGAGAGTTTATTGCATATGGTGCCGCAGCTAAAGCTGTTACGGCATTGTACGCTTTACATCTTGTCAACAAACAATTGATTGGTGTTGTAGACGATAATGAACTTAAGCAGGGATATTATTTTCCTGGAACAGACATTCTAATCACAAAACCTGAGGACATTGATAAAGATGTAGTGGTATTAGTTTCTGCATGGAACGTATACAACGATATTAAAGCTAAGTTGGAAAGCAGAGGACATCGAGGAGAAATAATCTGCATGCAATAATTTATGGTACAGGAAAATGGGCTAAGTTATTAGGAACAAAACTACAAATGTTGGGGGTAACTCCAATTTTTGTAGGGTCTGATAGCTCATTTGCATATTCCCGAAAAGAGATTAAAAAAACTGCTTTTCGGGGATTACCTATCTTTATCGCATCTAAAACTGATGAGCATATATTAGATTTGGCAGAATGTGTAAAACTATCACCTTCGGCAATATATGTTGAAAAGGGATTTTCTTCAGTGTTAGAGAGAAGAGACGCTAAAGATATTGTAGTAAGAATTCCAACATACATAATGTGTCAGCATAGATATAACTCATTGTTTGACCGTATAACATCTACATTTGATGTGGATAAAGTACTTAACATAGAATATCATTGGATAATAGAAAAAGATACGGTATCAGAATACTTATATCATATAGCATCTATAGACGGGTATTTGCGACAAAGAACTACTCAAATTTATCGCAATGAATTTGGTTATTTTAATATAGATTATGAATCAAATGTTAATATAGTCAAAGGCATTGGAAGAATATTAAATATAAAGTTAGAGACAGGATTATATAAAGCTGAGATAATTATTAGCGATTATAATCATTTAACATTGGAAAACAAAATGACAGAAGATAGGCATATTATGAGTTCACACGGTGAGGATACCGTTGGTAAGATGATAAGCGATATCGTTATAAATCCACATACAAATAAACTTGAAAGGTTATGATGAATATTTTAATTTTAGGATCCGACGGATTCATTGGATATCATTTACAAGAATCCATTCTTAAAGATGATAGATTTAAAGATGTTAAATTGGTAGGCGTAGATAAGTACTTTACTCGTACAAACCTATTACCTGAAGATGACCGTTTGAATTTTCATCAGATGGATATTATTGAAGATCGAGAAACAATCGACGAGCTAATCGCAGATTGTGATGTATTATTACCATTCGTTGCTATTGCAACTCCTAAGTTGTATGTTGAACAACCTATGAGAGTTTTTGAGTTAGACTTTGAAGAAAATCTTCGTGTTATTAAATTGGCACAGAAGCTAGGTAAGCGAGTAATTTTCCCATCTACATCTGAAGTATATGGCAAAGGCGAAGCACCATTTGACGAAGAAACTACAGACTTAGTATATGGTCCTATCAAATATTCTAGATGGATATATGCCTGTTCTAAGCAATTATTGGATCGTGTTATTTTTGCGATGGATCAGAAGGATGGAATGAGGTTTACTCTATTCCGCCCATTCAATTGGTTAGGGCCTTATCTTGATTCTTTAGATTCCACATCCGAAGGATCTTCTAGATTAATTACGCAACTAATTGGCGATGCAACACAACGAGGGGAATTGACTTTGGTAGATGGTGGTCATCAGAAACGATGCTTTACAGATGTTCGTGATGGTGTAGCTGCACTAAAAGAAATACTTTTGAATGAAGATAAAGCACAGGGCAAGATTTATAATGTAGGTAATCCTTGGAATAATCTATCAGTAAGAGAAGTTGCAGTATTGCTTGTGGATAAATTAAAAGAACGTGGTATGGTAGATGACGTACAGATTAAAGTTAAATCTAGCGTAGACTTCTACGGTGCAGGGTATCAAGATGTTTCCAACAGGGTGCCTAGTATTAATGCTATTGGAAATGATCTAAATTGGACTCCAAAATATACATTTACCGAATCTTTAGAAAATATACTAGATATTGTCGAACAGAAAAATACTTTGTAATATATAATGTATAGGAGCTAATTAATGCCGTTCTACGATTTTAAGTGTTCTGATTGTGAATCTATATTTTCAGTCAGTTGTCGTATTGCTGATAGGGAGTCTCAAGAATGCCCTTCATGCAAATCTAAAAAATATGAATCCTACCATACTGCCATGCCAGCATTTGGTGATCCTGTCCGCCTAGGCATTCGGACAGTCGATAATGGATTTCGAGAAGTTTTATCTAAGATTGGTTCTTTCAATGGTCGGCAGGCCAATCTTTCCGATAAATTGAGCAGACGCTAATATACACGATGTTAAATTCCCCTTTATTTAACCGGGAGGACAATTCTTAGAGGTTGTCCTCATTTCGTACTATCCACGAAGGACGCTACATGGCAAAAACAAAAACAAATGTTCAAACACAATCTAATCAAACTCCACAGTTGACTTTGACGAATAATAAGTTAAAGTTAAGATTAGATGATATGAAAACGATCAGGCCATTAACTGAAAATCAGAAAGGATTCTTTGAAGCATACGATAAATCTAAAGTAATGTTATTACATGGAGTTGCTGGAACAGGCAAAACCTATATAGCATTATATCATGCATTAGAAGAGGTATTAGATATAAAAAATCAATATCAAAAAGTCGTGATAGTTAGATCAGCAGTTCCAAGCAGAGACATTGGGCATTTGCCAGGAGATGAGAAAGAAAAGACAGAAGTATATACAGAGCCATATATAGAAATATGTAAAGACTTGTTCGATAGACCAGATGCCTATAATAGGCTAACAGAACAAAAGGCAATGCAATTCTTGATAACTTCTTTCGTAAGGGGTATTACACTAAACAATTCTATAATTATTGTAGATGAATGTCAGAACATGACAGACATGGAATTAAATTCCATAATGACCAGAATAGGAATAAAATCCAAAATCATATTCTGTGGAGATTTTAGACAAACAGATCTCTATAAGAAAACGGATATGTCTGGGCTTAAAAAGTTCATGGCTATCGCAGATATGATGCCCAGTTTCAAAACTTTTGAGTTTGGAACCGACGATATTGTAAGATCTTCTATAGTTAAGGAATATATATTAGCAAGACTGAAATACGAGAATCAGTATGAATTAACATAGGAGTTTAAATGAGATCTACTCAAATTTATGAATTTGATGACTTTTTGGCAACTGAGCTATGCGACACTATAGTTGCATGGTTCAGTACCAGACCAAGATTACCAAACTTAGGTGGCCAACAAAGAATACTAAATGGTAAAAATATAGATTATGGTAATATACAAGACTATACAGTAAAACGTTGGGTCAATGCTTTTAAATTTGATGCTACTGCTGCAGCAAGAAAAGTATTTGGAGAAGAATATCTCTATCCCGACTATACAGATTTAGTCTCTTGGGAATCTGGTTCAGGTATGGTTTTACACGCCGACAACTGCGATCAAGAAGGAAATCCCAATTATTGCGGTTGGCGCAATTACTCTGGAGTGCTTTATTTAAATGATGACTTTGCAGGTGGCGAAACAATATTTCCAAACCAAGGACCAATCATTATAAAACCGAAAAAAGGTAAATTGGTTTTATATCCCGCAGGTTTAGAATATAGTCACGTCGTAACAACAGTCGTAGGTACAAGATATGTTATGCCAATTTGGTTTACCAAAGACAAAAACTATATAGAAGTATAAGGATAAAAAATGAGCTTCGAATTTGATTTTACAGAAGAAAAATTACAAAAGTGTTTATCAAGAAATAAGAACATACACTATCTATTTGAATCTTTAGAAAAGGTTTTACCTAAGTATGAGATAACAACAGTAGAAAGAGTTGCTGCATTTTTGGCGCAATGTGGACACGAATCATTAGATTTTACAGTACTGCAAGAAAATTTAAACTATGGCGCTAAAGGATTGTTGGGATTATTTAAAAAGTATTTTCCAAATGAAGATTTAGCAAAACGGTATGAACGTAAGCCTGAAAAAATTGCGAATAGAATATATGCTAACAGAATGGGCAATGGTCCCGAGGCATCTGGAGATGGTTATGCTCATAGAGGCAGAGGAGCAATACAATTAACAGGTAAATTAAATTACCAAGCATTTGCAAATTCTATAGGGTTGACTCTAGAAGATGCAATTAAATATTGTGAAACGATGGATGGTGCTATAGAATCTGCTTGTTGGTTCTGGTCAAAAAATAAATTAAATGATGTTGCCGATAAAAAGGACGTCTTGTTAATGACAAAAAAGATAAACGGTGGTACAATAGGACTTGAAGATCGTAAAAAACATTACGAGCATAATATAGAAGTTTTATCTTAATAAGGAAAAGTATGACTATGTTATTAGACGTGAATATATTCACGAATGCATGTGATCAAAAACCGAGCATTGAGAATGCTAGTCTTTATCGCAATTTAATGGCAGAAGAGTTCAATGAATTTATAGCTGCACTAAATAAAAACGATGAAGTCGAGCAACTCGATGCTTGTATGGATTTGATTTGGGTTACCCTTGGTTATTGTATTATGAAAGGTTATGATGTTACTGGTGCTTGGAATGAAGTCACTCGTAGCAATGTAGCAAAAATTGATTCAAAAACCGGTAAAGTTATTCGCCGTCAAGACGGCAAAGTTTTAAAACCGGAAAGCTGGACTCCTCCAGATTTAACTAATTTTGTTCACACACATAAAAGATCTTGAGTTTCCTAAACTCAAAAGAATTACCTCAGATAATGGATCTCGTGTTTATGAGACTCCCTCGGGTAAGGCATACCCCTCGGTAACAACAGTAGTAGGCTTACTTAAAAAACAAGTTATACTAGAATGGAGAAAACGAGTAGGTGACGAAGAAGCAAACAGAATTTCAAGTACTGCTGCAAGAAGAGGTACTAGGGTTCATACCTTTTGTGAGAAGTATTTACTAAATGAGGAAGTTGATGCTGGAATATTCGATAAAGATATGTGGCTTCGATTCAAACCTCTTTTAGATGATATAGATAACATATATGCTTTAGAACAATCTTTATTTTCAGATCATCTTGAGGTTGCTGGTACTGTAGATTGCATTGCCGAATACAAAGGCAAGATGTCGGTTATAGATTTTAAAACATCTAAAAGAATAAAATCAAAAAATGATATTCACGATTACTTTATGCAATGCTCAGCATACGCTGTTGCATTTGAGGAAATGACAGGAATCCCAGTTCCTCAGATTGTTATATTAATGGCTGTAGATGACGAAGATCCAATAGTTTTTGTTGAAAAACGAAATTCTTGGATAAAAGGATTTATAGATTTGAGAAGCGAATATAGACGATTGAAATTGATCTAGGACATTGTTTGAACAACTAATGTCTTGTTCTTTTCGTTATTACAATATATAATATAAGGAGTTAATATGGCACAATCGGGTCGTAATACAAAAAATCACACTGTCAGTAAAAAAACTTGCCAAGGTGGAAGCAAACCAAAAACAAGTAGTATGAATAAAACTAGAAAAACCAGTTTTAAGAAGTACAGAGGGCAGGGTAAGTAAGTTATTGCTGTATGAAGCAAAGAGAAAAGTGTTCTGGACGGGAGTTCGATTCTCCCCACCTCCACCAGAAGCGTTTTAACACCCAGCAGATAAGACTGGCTCTGTGAGTGAAAAATAAAATTCTTCTGATGGGGGTGACTAGGTTTCGACAGGGCAAATAGTAACAGAGTGGACAGCACATCAGCAACGATGTAAAAAGAAGAAAACAACGTAAACGCAAACGACGAACAGTTCGCATTAGCAGCCTAAACACTGCTTAGGGTTTCGGTAGGTTTCCTCGTAACAGAATAACCTATCATTTTTATAACAACAAGGAGTTTTTATTTTGAAGAAGATAAGTTTTATTTTGGCGTCTTCAATATACTCGTAGTTTCTAATATAGTAGGGGTTTGTTAGCAGATCCCGACTTAAAAAGCTAACAATAAATAAAATGCAAAAAACCTACAAATCAATATTCATTAGTGATGTTCATTTGGGTACAAGAGATTCTCAAGCGGAAAAGTTAAATAATTTTTTAAAACACAATACATGTGATACACTATATCTTGTTGGCGATATAATAGATGCTTGGAAGATACAGCAAAACAAATGGCGATGGAAACAAAGCCATACCAACGTAGTACGTAGAGTACTAGGCCATGCTAAACGTGGCACACGTGTGATATTCATAGCAGGCAATCATGATGAATTTCTAAGACCAATGATACCATACGGATTTAATTTCGGATTAATTGAAATACACAATCAAGCGGAACATATTGGAGCAGACGGCAAACGATATTTGGTTGTACACGGTGACTTGTTTGACGGCATCGCTAGACTAGCACCATGGATAGCATTTTTAGGAGACAAAGCATATGACTTTATTCTTAGCCTCAACAATAAATTTAATTGGGTTCGTCGCCGCATGGGTTTTGGGTACTTTAGCCTTAGCAAGTATCTTAAGCACCGGGTTAAAAAAGCAGTAGACTTTATATTCCAATTTGAAAAAAATCTAGCGGCATATTGTAAAAAACGCGGGTATGATGGTGTAATATGTGGTCACATACATCACGCAGAAATAAAAGAAATTGATGGAATCATTTATATGAATGACGGCGATTGGGTGGAGAGTTGCACAGCCCTTGTAGAACATTACAATGGACGATGGGAAATAGTAACATGGACTAGGGAGAAAGACGATGAAAGTAAAAAAATTAATATTACAAATGTATCAAGCAATTTTGAAACATGATACGCAAAAAGAAAAAACTCTATGGTTTAAGATATTAAGAAAATCCATCAACCATAAAAATACTCATGTTGTTAAGTGATAAAATTACAATTGTAGTTCCTTGTAAAAATGAGCAAGACTACATTCCACATTTGTTGATGCATTTGCGCCAACAAGAGATAGGCAACACTAGAATTATTATTGCAGATTGTTCCACGGATAATACGCGAGAAGTTATTAAAGTAATGAAAGGTGAGTTGAATGTTGAAATAATCGACGGCGGCCCTGTTAGTTTTGCAAAGAACAAAGGCGCTGAGTTAGTTACTACACCATACATACTGTTTATAGATGCAGATGTTCGCTTTTTCTATGAAAATGTTATTCGTGAAGTAGTAGCTGAGATAGAATCTAAAGATCTAGATCTTATTGGATTGAATATCAAATGTTATGATAATGATTTTCGAGCAAAGATCGGCTTTACTATATTCAACATTATTAATAACATCATGAAACACTTTTCACCTTTTGCTGTTGGTGCATTTATGTTGACTCGAAGAGACAAGTTTGAGGAGTATGGTGGATTTGCTGAAAAGTATGGAACAAGTGAAGACTTCTTTTTATCTAAACAGTATGATGTTAAAAAATTTAAATTGATGAATCATTATTTTGGACAGGATAGTAGAAGATTTCAAATCATGGGATATTTTGGTATGGCATGGTATCTTATCAAAAACTTTTGGCATATTAATAATGAGGATCATTGGAAAAATTTAGATTCTTCTAAGTATTGGAAGAATAATAGTTAGATTGCTTTTCATGACTAAGCAAGAACAAATAGATTTTATAAAACAGCTTGAAGATAATTTTGAAAATATTCTAGCTGAATATTTGAAGAATATAGGTAAGAGAACTATAGCTATACCTGGATACGATGAAGAGTCTACGCCTTTACAGGATTGGAGGGCGGTTTCGTTATGGTGGGACTACAAACCCTGGCCGATATATCAAAAGTGGTATCCATTGACAACTGCTTTAGTCGAAAAAGGACCTACCCACAGAGCAACGGGTTGGTTGATATTAAAAGCTCATTCAAAAACACCAATACATTCCCATCTCGATTGGGGCAATAAAATAATACTGCATTTACCTATGGTTATCCCTAAGGGAGACCTTGGATTCTGGGTCGACGGAAAAATACATCGCTGGGAACCAGGTAAAATATTTGCATTCGATATTACAAAAGAACACTACGGATTTAATAATACAAATGAAGACCGTAGTATATTTGTCTTGGATTTTGATGCCGATGAGTGGGGCGAGACATTGCGCCCCTATATGAAATGAATCATAATACAATTGTCAGATCCCTCCAAGCTATTAATCACATTGTGTTGATTATTGGGCTTATCTATGTATTCGTAACGTCCGAATATTACTGGCTTTTGTATAGTTTATTTACATATGTCGTAATAGGATTATTAGGCGTCAATGTAGGTTACCATAGATTATTAAGTCATCATAGTTTTAAGACATATAGTATTGTAGAAAAAATACTATCTTTTATTGGTGTAATAACAACCATAGGATCACCAATGGCATGGGTTGCAGTTCATCGACAGCATCACCGCGCCGCAGAAACAGTAAACGATCCTCATAGTCCATACGTTGCCGGAAAATTTAATACGTGGATAGGCAAATGGAAAGTCACACACTTGGAACCTAAACTTATACGAGATATGTTAGGCGATAAGTATCAAAAGTTTCTTCATAAGTATTATTTGGAAATAATAGTTTCATTTGTAGTATTACTTACCTTTGTAAATCCTTTATTTCCGATATTTTTATATAGTATACCTGCATGTCTATGCCTTCATAGCACAAGTGCAATAATAGTAATAGCACATTATCATGGTTATAAAACATATAAACTTAATGATGAATCTAGAAATAGTTGGATTGCTCATCTAATGAGCTTGGGGGAGGGTTGGCACAATAACCATCATGCTAAACCATACCAATGGAAACAGGGAGAACAATGGTGGGAAATAGATCCTCCCAGTTGGATTATAAGGTTAATAAGGAAAACGTAAATGGAAACAGATGCTGAATATGTATTTGCAGACGTAAATGGTCTTGGAGAATTCGCTGTATCGGATGAAGCAAATTTTCACACCGATCTATATCAAGTTGTAAGAGGTGCTGTACCTGCAGAACAACTTCAACATATGGATATTGAATTTGAATTAATTAAAAAATTGCAGTATATGCAAGGTGGGCAAAGTGAAGAAAATAAATTCATGTTTGGAGATTCGCAAGTAACAAATAGTTTTGCTTTTTACTCTGCTCTATGTTTTGAAGCACTATCATTGCAACTTCAACCTCTAATGGAAGAGATAACAGATAAGAAGTTATATCCAACATATACATATGCGAGGATATATTACAATGGTGCAACAATGGCAATACACAAAGATCGCCCAAGTTGTCAATTTTCAGCAACCGTTAATATTTCTATAGATAAAGAACCTTGGGAAATTTGGTTTGAGACATTGAATGGTGAGAAAAAAGCAATTAAGTTGTGGCCAGGAGATCTTATTGTTTATAAAGGTGACACTTTAAATCATTGGCGAGATGCATATGAAGGACAGAGACAGACACAAGCATTTTTACACTATGTAGACAAGAATGGTAATTATCGCGATTATAAATGGGATAGACGCCCATATCTAGGAACAGCGGCAACATCGAGAGGATCAACGTGAGTACATTAAAAGAATTAACTGCCGAAGTACATGCCGAAGCAGAAAACCAACCATTTATTAAATCCATTTTTGCTGGTAATGTAGATAAGAGCAAATATACTAGTTATGTATATCAACTTATGAATCTATATGCTATATTAGAATCGTACGGAGACGATCATTTTATATTTTATGGAATGGAAGATCTTAAACGGGCAAAAGCAGCGGAATTAGATTGGACAGAACTCGTAGGCGATTCTAAATGGCAACATACTTTAAATGCTTCCACAGTAAAGTATATGAACTACATAACATCAATCAAAGATGATCCTAAAAAATTACTTGCACATATCTATGTTAGACACATGGGAGATTTATTTGGAGGGCAGATGTTAGCTAAGCTGACTCCTGGCAACGGACAGATGTATAAATTTGAAGATGTTCCTAAACTAATAGGATTAGTAAGATCGAAGGTTGATGTATCTCTTGCAGATGAAGCGATTGTGGCATTTAAACATAATATAGAAATGGTAAAAGAATACAATGATTAATGTATGGCCTCAAGTAGAAGAACTTGCAAATAATATTATTCGTAAGTTTGATGGATACGAAACAGAACAACTCGCTCCAGAATATGAACATATTACAGATGATTTTACTTGGAAGAATTATTTGTGGACATCTTCCAATTTTAGACGTGCTCATATTGAAATTGTAGATGCAACAAAGAATCATAAAATGTGGGTTATGCATATGTGTATATTTCCTCACTATGATTCGCCTGATCCTATATTTGGCTTTGATGTAGTATGTGGTAAGAATAAAATCACAGGCGCATTTCATGATTTTTCATATGTAGGCAATTCTTATCTATATGATTGGTATCAAGATAAGATGTCTAAAGTAGAATGGAATAAGCCAAGAGAATTACCTCCTTGGGCAAAGGCAATTTTCAGTCCAAATATGGTTGCTGCTGGCAATATACAAACCCAAGAAGAATTAGATCAACTAGTACAAACAGTTATTGACAATCTTGATTATTACCTATATAATATAGGAACAGTAGATAAATGGGCACACCATTTTGAAGCACAAAACAATTATTGTAGGAATCAAAAGAAAAATCCACATACACCTGCTATGATGATTAACTTCGGAATAGAAAAACAAGTGTTTATGAAATTTATGGATGATGTTCTTTTTCCAGAAAAAATATGAACGAAGAAATTAACTATATACTAACAGACAGTTTAATAATTACTAAAAAATTTAGATCACCTAATGAGTTTTCCTTACATATCGAAGAAAGAGTATTTCGAGAAAAAATAGGATATATGGATGCAATTATACAATACTGTACAGAAGTCGATATTGATATTGAATCTATTTCTAAATTGATTAATCAGTCTCTAAAAGATAAAATTCAAATTGAAGCCGAGGATCAAAACTATTTGAAACCTAGAGGAAAGTTACCACTGTGACCATGGATGAATATTCAGTATATAAGATGTATCTCGCATTGAAGTTGCATTTTACTACAGAAAACTATGATGTTATTGCACAAAGGGGAAGAGTAAGAGCAAGCCGACAAGCATTTGCTAAAAGAAAAGATATATTTTCTATACGAAAAGTAGCAAAGACATATTCGGATGAAGAAGTTGCAAATTTTCTAGTTGCAAATTTTATATCAGGAGATCGTTGGGGAGGCATGTTCGATATTGAAGCGGGGGAAAGATATGCAGAATGGAAGAAGCGTATAGAAAGCCTCGGATATATGTTTACTAACGATCTTGATAGATTAATAGAAGAACTTGAGAGGGAAAATTTGACATTTGAAGATGCCTTTAAAATCACAAAGTCCCAGCATCCATATATAATAAAAGCATTTTTAAGAAAAACAATTAGTCTTGAGACTTTAGTTATTTTAGAAAAGCTTGACCCGTTTCTAGATAACTTTGATTCGACTATATCGGACAAAATTATCTGGCCAGACATATCTAGGCTTATGCGAAAGTATAAACCGTTTTTACGCTTTGATAGGGAAAAATTCGATGCAATATTTAGAAGAAGAGTTGGACGTAAGCTCTCAGAAGATAAAACAACTTGAACAAGAATTAGAGTCTACTAGAGAAATATTACAACACACAATAGAGTCATTGAAAGAAACCCAAAGATATCTAATGAAATTGGCATACAATCAAGCAGAAGTTACTAAGAAAATTTCAACTTGGCCATATATAGTAGTTCGTTCTAGCAAGGATAAGGACGATAGAGTTTAACTGTGAGGTATAAGGAGCCTTAAGCTTTTAACATGAGTATCAAGAAAAGAAATTTTAATCCCAATTTATATGACAGTGATCGAGAAGGTAAACTTAAAAATATAAAACGTAAAAATGCTATAGACAAGCATCGAAAGATTATATATAATATAGCATCATCTAAAAAAGCAGATGATGATATTGATGATTTTGATTATTTGACATTTGGCAATGGTAAATTCAAACAGCGTTAATACAATAAACATACACCGTAAATACGAAAGGAAATATTATGGCTATCAATTCACTCGCTGATCTAAGAAAATCCCGCGGCGGATTTGAATCTCTAATGAAAGAGGTCGAAAAGATCTCTAACCCCCAAGGAGAATCTAGAGGTGCTGATGATCGCTTCTGGCAACCAGAAGTAGACAAAGCAGGTAACGGCTATGCTGTTATCAGATTCTTACCTACACCTAAAGGGGAAGACTTACCATGGGTAAGGATTTGGAATCATGGATTCCAAGGTCCAAGCGGCAAATGGTATATCGAAAATTCTCTAACAACACTAGGCAAAACAGATCCTGTTTCTGAGCACAATACAGAACTATGGAACTCTGGTTCTGAGGCAAGTAAAGAAATTGCTCGTAAACAAAAGCGCAAGCTAAGTTATACTACGAACATTCTCATTGTTAAGGATCCTGCACATCCTGAAAACGAAGGTCAGGTCAGACTTTATAAGTTTGGCAAAAAGATCTTTGATAAGATTAAGGATATGGCCGAACCACAATTCCAAGATGAAAAGCCTGTCAACGTATTTGACTTTGACACTGGCGCAAACTTTAAACTCAAGATTCGTAATGTTGAGGGCTATCGTAATTACGATAAGTCAGAGTTTGACACACCTGGGCCAATCTCGGAAGATGATGATATCGTAGAAGGTATCTGGAACAAGCAACATTCCTTGACACAGTTCTTGGATGAAAAGCACTTTAAGTCATATGACGAATTGAAGAAGAAATTCGAAATGGTTATGGGCTTGAATGGTGCATCTACAGCAGCAGTAAAACCTGCAGCAGATGTTGACTTGGACGAGGGCTATGCTTCAAAGCCAGCATTCACACCAAAGACAGAAAAGGCGCCTGTTAAAGCGCCAGCTAAGGAAGTAGACTTTGATGATGACGATGATTCATTATCTTATTTTGCTAAATTAGCAGAAGATTAAACAAACGCTCCTTTCTCAGAAACTTTGTTTAGCCCCGCCTTGTGCGGGGTTTTTAACGGAATCCTCGCATTCTTAAATATGCAGACATTGAGGTTGTTGTTGCAATAGAACTTGCAGATAATGGAACTAATGTTGCTCCCTTTCCACCTTCTTGCATATTATTGTATACATTGTTAATAACTGTGCCCGCGCCTTCTGCTAGTGCTTTAGTTATTGCCTTACTATCATCGTAACTTTCTTTTAATACGTCAAATGCAGCATCACCTAGATTTGGCATTAGATTTATTTTTTGTCCTCCCGCTAATTCTATTTCACCTAATTTATTTAGGGGGTCTGCTAACATTTTTCGAGAATCGATTATAACCTGATTAGCAACATCATCTAAAGCGTCGCCCATACCTACAAGACCATTAACAACTTGTTTAATTGCATCATTAAACATATCAGTATTTGCTTCTACATCGTCAATTTTTTTATCAAGTCTTCTAGGATCATTTTCAGCAAAATCTCTTCTTGATCTATTAGCGTCACCTTCTGTAGCACTAAAACTTAATTCTGCCGCTTTATTTTTTGTAGAGTTCCAAGCTTTTCCTAACCAAGTATCTTCCAGCATCTTATCTAATTTTTGCATTGGGTTTTCTGCATCATTTTGTTCTGGAGGAGGCGCAGACTTTTCGCCTAATAATTCACCTAGAACAGTGCCAGCAGCTAATCCATAAGGTCCAAATTTTTTCAATGCTTGTAATATTCCAAATTTAATACCCTGTTCTGCCTCACCTGCAGGTACATATACTCCAGCTTTATTTTGCTCCAGTTTCCCCATATCAATGGGTGCTCTATATCCTTCTAATTTTGGAATTTCTTTTCTAGGCAATCTTTGTTGGTTTGGATTTGTGGGAGGTACGGGATTTATAGGAGGGGGGGTTGTTGGAGGAATACCCGTCTTACTAGGTATAGTGGTAGGTCCTCGACCACTAAATGTTCCACCCACTGCTCCTAAAATATCCATAAGAACAGACCACAGTCGGCCTAACGCTGACACTAATGTTGATGCCAAGGTTCCGACGATTGCACCAAGGCCTACTAGTAGTCCTGCAGATAATCTTCCAATTGTTCCAAATAATCCTGGACCACTTTCTCCGCTATTATTTGAGGTGCCAGCATTTATTTTATCCGCAATCGCCTGAGCCAGTAGTTCTCTTTCTCGCGCGCGAGGACCATTTTCATTTTGTCTTTTTATGAAGTTAATATCTAATGCTTGTAGTTCAGTTATTTCGCGTAGTCTTGTTATTTCATCTATTGTCTTTTGTTGATATTTAGATGGTCCAAATAATTTATTTAAAGCATTTTTAAAAAATCCGGTGGATTGGTCTTTATCCCGTATCCTAAAATCTCCGCTTGGAGCAGCTTTATACTTCTCAAAATATTTTCTTATCTCAGACATTCCCTTATCATTACCAGCAAAGAATTCTTTCTGAGATTCTCTAAAAGATTTTCGAAGTTCTGAAAATTCTTTACGTTGGTCAGCAATACTGTCTGATAGTTTGTGTAAAACTTTTGTTTGCGCTTTTAGATTGTCGTTCTGCGCATTCAATGTGTCAAATACTGCTCTGTCACTATTGCTTAATGGATTTTGGGGTAATGCCATTTTTATTTACTCGCTTGTTGCTTTGCTTTTAATTTTTCGTTTTGTTCGTTGACATAATTAATTAACATTTGAACGTAAATATCTCTTTCCCACGGTAGCATATTTTCTATATCATATAATGAATACCCATGCTGATTCATTAATGTGAAATTAAGCTGATAAAAGTTAAGGAGTCCCTCGTGTGAAAGAGTTAGACGAAAAAATTTTGAAGGCCCTCTAGATTCAATTCATTGTGGGCTTTACATGCTGGACATTCCTGGTCAACATGCTGTACTACTTTTGGCATAGTTAAAAAGAATTTTTCCAATAGTTCAAATTGAGATTTTGAGAATGAGTTAACAAATTCTATTAATTCTTCTTTCGTATAACTATCGTATAATTGTTCATCAGTATAAACATTCTTAATACAATTGCATAATAATTCTACTACACTTTCAGATTTAAAATTTTGATAGATGTTAATCATTTCATCAAACTTTGGATATCGCATTTCTAATCCAATATTTTCTGATATTAATATCTTTGACGTATGGTCAGGATTCTTTTTAATCTCAGCTTTTGTGATATCTAAATCAAATGTAATTTTGTTTTCGCAATTATTACATTGGAGGGTGAGGCTTGTAGTTTCTCCTACAGATTTTGCTCTTAAATTTAAAAACAAATATTCAATATCAAAATTTGGCAATTCGTCTATTTTAAGTTTCTTATAAGTACAAACATCTACTAAGTCTGTAATTATACGATGTATTTCTTCGCCATCAGATTCCAATGCCGTTAAAAGAATTTTATATTCTTTTACTAAGAATGGTCTATATTTAATTTTTTCTCCGGTTGAAGGTAAAATCAATTCATACGAAGGGGTATCTAATTTTGGCAATGACATATTCAAATTTCCTTATTAAGGGTTAACCGCATATTTACTTAAAGCATTTATAGAACGATGAATAGGATTCCATTTTCTATAAGCAAACATTACATTTATTTTGTGAACAGAATTTGTTGAAGCATTATTTACTTCTAACATAGAATAGTTTCTAGGAAAGGCATCTATTATTTCTGCAGTATAGGTGACCTGATCTTTTTCATTTAATTGTTTTATTTTTATTGGCACAACATAATCATCTTGATAATGAACATAGTATTGTACAGGATCAACAATAATACTTAACCAGGCATCAAAGAATGCTTTTATATCCATCGGTTGATCTAGCAAAAATGTCATACTGATTCCGTCACCACCGTAGTCAGATGAAAATGGTCTTTGATACGCTGGACCATATATTCTTTGTTGTTTTATATTTATACTTTGCGGTGGCAGGCTTGTAGACTCGCAAAATAAATTAACTACTCTTCCCTGAAATATTCCTCGTTTTTGTAAAAGCTGAGGTACTGGGAATTCAATTTCAAACCTATTTTGTTTCGCAAGACCAGTTCTTCTGACCTGCGTATGAAATTGCTTTAGTGAAAATGTTGACATTTAATATCCGTATTTGTTTTTTGTATCTTGCCAAACAGTTTCTTTTTTGGCTTTCTTAAAATTTTCTACAGGTAACATTGCTGCTGTGACCCAATCCCGCATATCTATTTTTAAAAATCTAGTTCTAATATGATTCTTTAAATAGTGTTTTACACATGCTGTTGCCATAGTATAACTTGTAGAACTATTTAGTATTTGCCAAGATATTTTTATTCTTGTATTCTCATCCATATTTTTATCGGTTGCTAATTTACTAAGTTCACCTAGTAAATTGAATCTAGCTAGATATGGAAGATAATGTAAATTGATACCTAAGAATCCATCTGGCAATTGCCTAAAGGGTAATACCAGGGGCATAGTATCATAATAAGGTAATGTGTCTTTGTGTTTTGGGTCATACATGAATAGATACATTTCCCCAGGAATTATTCTAGATGATAATGTTTCGCTTCTAATTAAATTTAATCCAGAAACACCCGATCCCAAATTTCTAACCTGTGCTCTATACCAGGTATATGATTTTTGGGCATCGCCCTTTTTCATACTAACTGCTTTGAATATATTTTCAGCCATTTATCAATCCTAGGTCTTTTTCGGTTAATATCATAAAAGTCATATTTCTATCTTTACAAAATTCAAAAGCTGCTTTCCATTTAGCTTCATTTACGCCCCACTGGAATACCTCATCCACAAATCTTTTAGTTTTTCTTTCTGGGATAACGGGCGGTTTCGTGAATCTCTCGGGTTTAATCTCTACTAGATATTTTTGCACTATTCCGTGCTTGTTTTTAATTTTAATATAGAAATCTACAAAATACCTATGCATTTTTCTATCAAGTGGGGAAATATATGGGACTATAATAGTCTCAGATCCCCATTCTTGTACTGCAGGATTTTGGTCACACCACTTCATAAACCGCAGTTCCCACAATGAACGATAAACAATATTAGTGATATCGCCCTTGTATTTCAATGGATTTTTGGTTTTAAATTTTCCCTTGTAGGTTTTGGTGTACGTCATTTGCTATAAATAATTATGATCCAACAATATTTATCAGAAAATATATGCCACAAAATCAATTTACTCCATCTTCTGATTACGTTTCCGAAAAGCGTAAGAAGTACGACGCTAGGTATAAAAATCAGAATCTTAAGAATAATTATAGTGTTGGTGCAAAAGAGTATCCTCAGGGATTGCGAACGAAACCTGATCTACAACATTATGTTGCATTTTATATTAACGTTAGAGATAAAAGCAGAAGTGGGGCAAATAATCCAAAGAACAAAGATTATCTTGTCAGCAAAGAAGAACAAAAAAGAGTTAATCTTTTGAATGAAGATAAGAGTTCAAGATTAAGACAAACTGATATAAATGCAGGCGTGAATACTGCAAAGAAATATGCAGGAACTTTAGCGGCGGGAGCGTATGTTCTTGGAAAATTAGGTCTTGGTACTAGATTAAGAGATTTACCTAGATTGGCGGGGGAAACATTAGCAGTTGCTGGCGTAGCAAAGCTAGGTGCTAAAATGTTAGATGCAGCAAAATTACAAAATTTTCAATCTGGGGGAACATCTAGATTAAAAGAAGTTATTACGTTGCACATGGAGGATAGACCATCAGTAAAATATGGCACTAAGTATACTACCAGAGATATGGGATTTATAACTGGGTTATTGATACAAGGATCAGCTGCAGAAACAGCAAACCAAATAAAACAAATGGAGCCGGAAATTCAGGCAAGGGTGTTATCTCAAATAGCAAAGATGCCTGTTATAAACAATTTAAGAGAATTATCTACACGAGAAACAACGAATCCATTTAGAGAAGTATTATTTGAATCCGTAGATTATAGAGCATTCAATTTTAGATATAGATTTTTTCCTAAAAATGCTGCGGAAAGTCAAGCAATATTTAAAATAATAGAAACATTTAAAATACATATGCATCCTGAATTGACAGGAGGAAAGTTATTTTATCTATATCCATCTGAATTCGATATACAATATTTTTATAAAGATAAAGAAAATGATTATCTTCACAGATTTGCTAGATGTGCTTTAACTGATTTGCAAGTAGATTACGGAGGAGAACAATTTGCTACATTTGAGGATGGATCTCCTGTAGAAATTGGTATGATGTTAACATTCCATGAATTAGAACAAATGACATCTGAGGGAATTGAACAACATGGCTACTAATCTTTTTCAAGATTTTCCGAGAATTGCCTACACGCTAGATGATAATGGCAGTGAACAAGTTGTTGTAGATATATTTAAGAGAGTAATATTCTCAAAAGAATATAAAGAAAATTCCGCATACTACGAAGAATATGAAGTACTCCATGGAGAAACTCCCGAAGAAGTATCTTATAGATTTTACGGCACTCAATCTTTACATTGGCTAATATTAATGATTAATGATATAGTTGATCCTAGATTTGAATGGCCAGTATCCGAGGAAAATTTATTAAAAGCAGTTGCTGATAGATACGGTGGCGAAAAAAACACGTTTATAATCAATAGAGCAAAAAATAAAGAAGGATATCAAGTAGAAACATTTTTCTTATTATCGGAAGAATCTACACACACCGATCCGGTTAGAATACTATTTGAAAGTAATGATATAAATTCAATAAACACACCTATAGAATATGCAGACTCCCCAGAAATAACAGACTATGTTAGTAATTATGAGGTTGAGGAAATTAAAAATGAAAATTATCGTAATATTAAAATATTAAAATCTGAGTATGTTCAAGAAATTTTAAGTAATTATAAAACACTAATAAGTCAATAATGGAAGATGTATTACAATTACCAGGCGAAGTTGAGATAGTAAATCTCGCCTTGGTATCTTTTGCTCAAAACAAGTATGTAAATTTACAAGATTATCTTTCAGAATTGAATATCTATGAAAGTATTTTTAATCCCGTATTGTCGGGGACACTAACATTATCGGATAGCAGAAACTTAGTTCAAGAATTTGCATTCGTTGGCGATGAATATTTGATAATGACAATAAAAACACCTGGATTAGATATAGACTATAGTATATCTAAAGCATTTAAATTATATGGTTTACAGAATAAAAGCTATGTGAATGATGGTAGCACGTTGTTATATCAATTAAACTTTTCTTCCATAGAACAATTTAATGATTTAGCAAATCCAATATATCGATCTTTTGAAGGTAAACCGGAAGATATTATAACACAAATATTTGTGGATTATCTACAAGCAGACAGAAATGTAACGATCGAAGGTGAGATTCCTACAGAAATAAAATCCCCAATAACTATACTAAGTGAAAGTGATAATACTATAAAATTTGTAAGTCCTGGCTGGACACCTGTACAATGTATAAATTGGATTGCTAGTAAAACTCTACCAAAAAATAATAAGGCCGCTAATTTTTTATTTTGGGAAACAACTAAAGGATTTTATTTTGGAAGTATGGATAGCATCTACGAAAATCCTGAAGCAATAACTACAGGAGAATATGTATTTTCTCAATCATATATTAATAGTCTAAAAAGTGACGAACGAAGTAAATCCATGTTTGCTATAAAATCTTTACGAATAGATAAAACATATGATCAATTAGAAAATAATATGTCAGGGTACTTATCTAACAGATTGATAGATGTTGATCTATATAATAAAAAATACGAAAACGTGGATTATGACCATGGTGCAAATTTTAAAAATTATTCTCATTCTGTACAACAAAACCCTGTTCCACTATTTTCTGCAGACATAATTAGAAATCCACAAGCATATACTGAAATTAATTATAAGCATTCTAAATTATATAATGAAAATGATAATAATTTTGATACAAGCACCAAGTATATTTTTGGCAACAGACGATCAAATATGCTCGAATTGCAAAATTTTTCTATGGAGGTAGTTATCCCAGGAAGAACAGACATAGAAGCCGGCACAATCATAAACATTAAAATGCCGAAAAAAACTCCGGGGGCACTGACATCTGAAGATAAAAATGATTATAGAGATGATATGTTATATTCTGGATATTATTTGATAACAAGTATTAATCACAAAATTAACTTAAAAACACATTATATTACTATGACAGTTGTTAGAGATTCTTTTGCAAGTAAGGAAGTAACAGAATGAGTATGATCTGGTGGTCAGGCGTAGTTGAAGATAGAGACGATCCTGAAAAGTTAGGTCGTTGCCGTGTTAGAATTTTTGGATGGCATACCGACGATATTCAGTTATTGCCCACAAATGTTTTACCATGGGCACTTCCAATGCAACCTATAACTTCGGCTGCTACATCAGGAGTAGGAACAACTCCAGTTGGTATAGTTACGGGGTCGTGGGTTGTAGGGTTCTTTCTAGATGGCGATGAAGGACAAAAACCCGTTATAATGGGTACCATTGCTGGCAAACCTTCAGCAAGTGTAGAAGCATCTATTAAAAAGAAACAAAGTCAAGTATTGCAAGGTGTTCTTAAAGATGAACGAGGGAATGTCGTTGTTGATGAAATGGGCAACCCAATACAAAATATAGACCAGGTTGTTTATGAAAGAGATTCTTTAAAACCTTTAAAATCTCAAGACTTGGCTAAATTATTCGATTCATTGGGAAATAAATTATCAAGCGGAAGTTATAGTTATGTTTCTAGTACAGGCGATCTAGGTAAGTATCAATTTTCTGCATCAACACTAATAGATTTAGGATATGTGAAAAGACCATTGGGCGGCATAATTACTAATAGCATATTAGACGACAATACTTTATGGGTCAATAGAAATGGAATAGGATCGAAAAATAATTTTCTTTCTAGCGATACCATACAAGAATCTGCGATGTTTGAATACACAAAAGCAAACTATAACACGTTAGTTAGATTAGGTAAGATAAAAGAAACAGATGAATATCCTGTTGTAGGTGGATTACTAGCAGTTGCTCATGTGATGGGTCCTAAAAATGCAGATAAGTTGGATAAGAAAAATGCAGCAGGTGAAAAAGCAGAAGATTATTTTGTATTAGGTAATTCTATCCTAGGTGGAAATTCTAAAGAATTTATACGAGCATATCAAGAAGCAGGAAATTTTTTACCAGAAACATCTTCACTTAATAATGAAGATTTAGCAAAAATAAGAGGATTCCAAGATCCTAATAAAAAATATCCTAAATACGAATACTTAGGTTTATCGGATCTAAACAAATTAGCAACAGGTGATAGGTCACATTTATCTTTTCAAATAAAAGAAAATAAAAAAATTGAAAAGATACCGTTAGCTAGAACAGAACAAACCTGGGACGAACCAGAACCGGGGTATGGCGGACACTATCCGTATAATCAAGTAATAGAAACTGAAGCTGGGCACGTAATAGAAATTGATAGTACACCTAACGCAGAACGCTTACATATATTTCATAAAGCTGGAACTTATATAGAAATAGATGTAAATGGATCTATGGTAAGAAAAGTCGTAGGCGAAAATTATGAGGTGATGGATCGTAATAATTTTGTATATGTCAAGGGTGCACAATGCTTAACAGTTGAAGGCAAGACTAGTATTTTAGTTAAAGACGATGCTACAATAGAAGTAGAAGGTGACGTATCAGTGACAGGACATGGCGATACGCTAGTCCAAAGCGCAGGGTCGGTTGCTGTTTCTTCAGAATCGGCAATTATAACTACAAAAAAGGGAATGGATATTGTATCAGAAGGTACAATTAATATGCAAGGCAAAGATATAAACTTTTATGCCAAAGATGGTGCAGTTACTATGAAGGCAAGTAAAGACTTGTCATTACAATCAGGTAGAGCATATCAAATAAGTATAAAGGGTGGAATATCTTTATTATTAGATGCTCTGTCAATTAGATCTAAAATGGGTGCTACTAGTATTGGGGCATTGGCACTTAGTATATTAAAAATACCAAGTAAAAAGACACCTAATACTACACAAATTCCTGTACTACAAAGAAAAGCATTAAATGATGATTCATTCTTATTTGATTCTGGTGAAACAGGTTCTGCAGATTATAGCGCAAGTAGAGTAGCATCTGGAGATATTTCAAATAATATATTATTACAGGCAACTTCATCTGACCTATTATCGACCCGCTCGTTTAGATCAGCAAGATCGGTTGTTGAAGTTTCCGAAGTCGGATGCGAAATATGTAACAAATTTAATAATAGTTTCCCTAGATCATTTAAAATATCCAAAAACTTTACGTTGGGTAATATGCTAGTTGGCAAATATGGCACAGCATTACAAGCGCAAAGAAATCTACAAGAAAAAGATATTGTATGCAATATGATACAATTAGCAGAAAATTGTTTAGAACCAATTCGAGCTAAATATCCTGATCTAATTATTAGTAGTGGGTTTCGCTCAGGTGAAAGTAGTAGTGACCATAACATAGGAGCAGCAGTAGACTTAGTTTGGCCTAATAGAAAACTAAGTGAAATAAAATCTATTGCAGATTGGATAGTCGGAAATGTTCCTTATAGACAAGTACTATTAGAATACGAATTATACGAAGGGTCAAACAAGATTAGGGTTGCTTGGATTCATCTAGCATTCTTATCTAAAAATGGCACATTGGTACAATCTACGCGAGCACCCGTACAGACGTTTGTTAATCATCAATCAAAATATAATACATTGGTAAATCTAGCATAATAAATATCAAGTATGAGCATTAAAAAAGTTAAAAAATTCGTAGATTTAGATTTGTCGTTTAAAGTAAATCCCTTTACAAAAGACATTTATCTAAAAACAGATGAGGAAGCTGTAAAAACAGCACTTAAAAATCTAATTCAAACTAGAAATTTTGAGCGGCCATTTCATCCGGAAATTGGTACACAAGTTCATTCGTTGCTATTTGAAAATTTTTCTCCTGCAGTAAAAATTGCAATGGAAAGAACAATACAACAAGCAATAGAAAGTTATGAACCACGGGTTAGATTAATAGATTTAAATATTATAGAAACAGATGATATAAACACACTAGATGTTAATATTGTGTTTTCTTTAAAAAATTCAGACACACCAATAACGGTTACAACTTTACTAAGTAGAGTACGATAAATGGCAAATTACAGATTAGCAGAATTAGACTTTGACGATATCAAAGTAAACTTAAAACAATTTTTAACGAATTATAGAGACAAAGACGACAATCTAATCTTTAAAGATTATGATTTTGATGCTTCTAGTTTATCTATACTTATAGATTTGTTATCATACAATACTCATTATAATGCATATCTTGCAAATATGGTAGCGAATGAAATGTTTTTAGATTCTGTAGTTAAAAGAGAATCTGCAGTATCAATTGCAAAACACCTAGGATATACTCCTTTATCATATAGAAGTGCAAGAGCAAAAGTTACATTTACAATTTCTAATCCCGTAGGCGCACCCGCAACACTGACACTACCTAAATTTGCATCCTTCACTACAACAATAAATGGAATACTATATACATTTTCAAATTTAGATTCAACTACAATAAAGCCTACAAACGGAGAATATACATTTACAGATATAGAAATAGTTGAAGGCGTACCGCTTTCCTACACATACAGAGTTGATGTATCTGGTCCTGGCGAAAAATATACAATACCAAATAAAAATATAGACACAACCACTATAAGAGTTACCGTACAAAACTCATATGCGGATTTGACAACAACCACATATACGTTGGCGGATAATCTCGAAGGCGCTTCCGCCACATCTAGAATATTCTATCTCGAAGAAAATCCAACAGGATATTATGAAATTTATTTTGGTGATGGTGTTCTTGGTAAAAAACTATCTTCTGGTAATTTAGTTCGTATAGAATACTTAGTTAGCAATGGTTCAGACTGTAACGTATCAAATGACATAGAACAATCTTTCTCATTAGGCACTCAAGTTGGAGGGGTAACCTTGCCCTCTACTATAATAGCATCATCAAATTCTACAGGTGGAGATGTTGCTGATACTATAGAAGAAATTAAATTTAAGGCTCCTAGATTTCTTTCATCATTCAATAGAGCAGTAACTGCCAATGATTATAAAGCAATTATTGAAGCAAACTACCCGTTAGTTGAATCTATTTCAGTTTGGGGAGGGGAAGAAAATGTTCCGCCATTGTATGGAAAAGTTATTATATCGCTAAAGCCTTATTCAGGATTTACTATCAGTACAGAACTTAAAAATAAAATCAAACAAGATATTCTGGCAGATAAAAAGATGATGACAATTATTCCAGAATTTGTAGATCCTAATTATTTGTATATTGGTTTAGACACTAAAGTAAAATACGATCCAAAGAATTCTAGATATACAGAAAACGAAATAGGTATATTGGTTCGAGGAAAAATAAATGAATACTTTAGTACAGAATTACAAAAATTCGATAAAGATTTTGTATATTCAAAATTGTCAAAAAATATTGATTCTGTAGATCAATCTATTATAGGTAACGTTAGTTCATTTAAACTACAAAAAAGAATAAGCCCCACCATAAATGTTGTAAATAGTTATTCGGGTCCTAATACTATAAAATATGCAAATAAAATAACTTCAGGTACTATACAATCCACTGCATTTTATTATAATATTAATAGCGAAATAAAAGCAGTATACTTTAAGGATTCTTATGTTACTACAACAACCGGTGAAATAGATTTAATAGATTTTTATAGCAATAAAAAATTAACATCTGCTGTTGGAACAATTGATTATACAAACGGAATTATAAGTTTCCCAGAATTAAAACCTGCAGGGTTTATAGAAAATACTAAGGATATAAGAATATACGCAAAGATGGATGAATTGGATATTAGTTCAACTAAAGATCTAATATTGGTTATAGATGATAGTACATTAGATTCTTCATCCGGCAGAACATCTGGTTTAACAGTAACAGTATCGGTATAAAATGGTAGATATAGTTTACGCTCCTACTGAATTATTAGGACCACTGAAAATATATGGCACATCTAAGCCAGATACTTTTGCTGGTTATCTAGAAGGTTGGTTCTATCCTTTGTATATTACTAGGACTGAGGCAATACAAGCAGATCAAGATAGAGGCGGAAAAGGCATTTATCGAGTTATTACTTTTTATAGTGTTCCTGGCGAATTTTATATGCCAGATAGTTTTACTAATATTGGTAAAAATAAAGACCCATTGATATACACAAAATATACTGGTTCAGGTGCCGAAAATCCTTTTAAAAGAATACAAAATAAATTATCAATATTAATTGAAGATCAACTACCAGATTTTATACAATCTGAGTATGATATGTTTGTTAAGTTTTTAAAGGCATATTATGAGTTTTTAGAACAAAACAATCAAGCACAAGAAGTATTACAGGATATAACTAAATACGCAGATATAGATAAAACCACAGAAGATCTAATCAATAAGTTTTTTACGAACTATGCGACCGATTTAACTAAATCTAATATAACAAGTAATAGAGAATTAGTAAAAAAAATAAGAGAAATTTATAGCAAAAAAGGAACAGAGCCATCCTATAGAATGTTATTCAACGTTTTATATAAAGAATCTATAGATTTTTTCTATCCATACGATGTAGTATTAAAACCATCGGATGGTAAATGGACAACGATATATGCTCTTAGAGTACGAAAATATATAGACAGACAGAATATTTTTGATTTTGAAAATACTGAAATATTAGGAAAAACGTCCGGAGCTAAAGCAATAGTGATCAAAGTTATAAAATTAAATCTATCAGGATATGAGATATATGAATTAATTTTAGATACAACTAGTATATCGGGCAATTTTTTGCCAAATGAAGATGTAATTGCCGTAAAAACAATATCTCTCGTAGATACAACAACAACTACAATAAATGCAAAATTATATTCTATTATAAGTAAAGTCGATGTTAAAGACGGTGGTTTAGGTTATAAACCTGGAACACAAATAACTATAACGGATGAAACTGGAATAATTGCTAAAGCGGAAATTCAAAGTGTTAATAGATTTGGTTCGATAAAAAATATTAATGTTATAGAACCTGGGGTAAATTATTCTGCAAATACTATTGTAGATGCAGGATATCCTAGCGTTCCTATAAATGGAACTTATAATATTCGAAAAGGTGCAGTTACAGTAACTTTTCCGTATCAGCACGGATTGACACGAGGAAAAACTATTCGAGCATATTATTCAGGAAATGTGTTTAGTGCAATAGATAACACTACCCACGCTGCAACAGTATTATCCGTACCGACAGTAAAATCAATTAGATATAGATATCCGGGTTTCTAAATGGCAACATATACTTTATCATCATCATCGTCCACAGTAAACGAAGGTTCAAATGTAACCATTGTTTTGGATACTGTTGGAATTGCAAATGGAACACGTATTCCATTTAGCATATACGGAACAGGCATAGATGCTGCAGATTTTTCCGCAACTACAACTTTGGCTGGTAATTTTTTAATAAGAAATAATCAGGGAAAAATAGTAATAGATGTAAAAAGAGATGTTAAAACAGAATATGCAGAAACATTTTATTTGAGATTGACTAGCACAGGAAACGATGAAACTCTGCCTATCATTATCAATGATACGTCTAGAACAACTACAAATACGATTGTTGCCTTTTCTATAACATCTGCATCGTCTAGTATAGTTGAAGGAGGTTATGCTACATTTTTTGTACGAGCTAAAGATTTAGCAGCAGGAACTGTTGTACCTTATAGAGTATTGGGTATACAAGCAGACGATTTAGCAACAGGAAGTCTTACAGGACTTTTAACTTTTACTGCAACAGGAACTCCAAACACCACGCAAGCAAATCTTACACTTGCAATTGCAGAAGATAAATTAACCGAAGGAAGAGAAACAATTGTATTGTTAATGAGTCCAGACTTTCCATATATATTGCAAATATCGGGAACAATAACTGTACAAGACACATCAATTACTGTTCCTCCAAATTATTATCTATCAGCAAATAAACAAAAGGTCGTAGAGGGCAGTAATGTAGTTATAACTCTATCTACTTTAAATCTTCCTGACAATATTGTCGTTCCTTATAAAATAATAAAAGCCCAGGGAGACATAACACTTGGAGATTTTGATCGTTTATCGTCATTAGAAGGATATTTCCCCGCAACTTCTGGCAATGTTGCATACGTAACATTAGATGTTAGAGATGATTATATTTTTGAGCAATCCGAATATTTTTATGTTGCAACCGGAGGAAACGAAACAAGCTCAGATGTTATTGAAATAGTTGATTCAGGAAACACACTAATTACGTCAGATGAAGAGTATTCTGGAAACGTAACAATAGAGTTTTTGGATAAGGCAGATCTGCGAGCAAATATTGGCAGTACATATTCTGGAAAAAGCTTTTGGAAAGACACTACAGGACAGTTATCTGAAAATATGTTTTTACAGGGCAGAACTCCTTTTGCATCAGAAGAATCAATAGCATATTATCAACCTTTTTCGTATGTAATAAAGTCTTCAATCTCTATAGATGTATGGAAAGATTCTGTAAAATCTGTACTACATCCTGCGGGACTGTCTATTTTTAGTGAAATAAATAATGAAACATTCCCCGAACAAACAAATTCGGTTAGTGCAAAAGTCGCAAATGATGCAGAAATCAGTACTTTTTTCACTTTAAGTACTGATCTAAGACGAACCACACTAAATGTAAGTAATACTAGAGTTCAAAATGCTCCAATTACTGTGGATTTAGTTACACTGACCTACAACCTATAATAAATAATAGATGCCGAATATTATAACTAATAAGTTTAAAATAGACAACGCTAAGAATTTCTTGGACGGATTGTCTGCCAACGGAAACAGTACACTGTACTTTTTTCTAGCTAAAGCTTCTCCCTGGGGGATAGAAGATTCTCCATCTACTCCAATTGATAATCAAGAAAATGAGCATCGGGTGTGGGACGAGGTGATAAGTTTAAAGAAAATTGTTCCGTCGAATATAGTCAATGTTGTAAAAAGAATAACATGGGAAAGACAAACAGTATATACCGAATATGATAATACTGACCCAAATCTGTTAGATAAAAATTTCTATGTAATCAATAAAGACTATGATGTATACAAATGCATAGATAATTATAACGGAAACAAATCCACAGTAGAACCTACTGGAAAAAATTTAAACATATTCACGACCGCAGATAATTATAAATGGAAATATCTTTATTCTGTTTCAACATCTGACAGATTAAAATTTTTAACAAGTAACTGGATGCCTGTTACTGTTAACTCAGATGTTGCGGCAGTCGCAAAAGATGGCGCAATAGAAAACATTAAAATACTAAACGGTGGAACTGATTATTCTGTATTTTCTAGAGTGATTGTAGAGGGCGATGGAACTAACGCGAATATTTTAGCAAAACAAAACTTAGGAGTTATATATGATTTTACATATACAAACAACGGGTCTGGTTTTAGATTTGCTAATGCATATGTAACTGACCCAACAAGATCGGGCAGATCTGCAAATATTAGAGCAATAATAAGCCCTGTCGGAGGACATGGAAGCAATCCCATTAAAGAATTGAATGCTCGATACTTAATGATAAATGTAAAAACTGAGTATAATGAGGGATTCGGAGATTTCCCCGAAGGTTTTACATTTAGAAAATTAGGATTAGTTAAAAATCCAAAATCCTTAGATGGTAAAATTGCAAATGTTTCTACCCTAAACGGATTAAAGGGAATAACAATTAACGAAGTTACTGGAAGCTTTAACAACAACGAATATGTCGAAGGTGTCACATCTAAGGCTAATGCCTATATAGTAACATCAAATGTAGTTTCGGGCAATGGGTATTTAAGATATGTTCAATCTTTTGGTATAACAGATAATTATAGAACATTTACTATTGGTGAATCTATAATAGGAAAAACATCTGGAGCAACTGCACTGGTTGCAAATACTTTATTATCTGAAGTATTAAAAGATTCCGGAGATATTATGTATATAGAAAATAGAACACCAATAACACGATCAACAGATCAAACAGATAATTTACATCTTGTAATAGAATTTTAAGGAAAAAAATATGGCGGTTAATACAAATGTTTCCCCTTACTTTGACGACTTCAATGAAACTAAAAATTTCATGCGAGTGTTGTTTAAGCCCGGTGTTGCAGTACAAGCCAGGGAATTGACACAATCACAAACTATTCTGCAAAATCAGATTAAAAAAGTAGGCGACTATTTATTTTCAGATGGTGATAAAGTAACCGGCCCTAAACCTTCAGTAAATTTAGATGTAAGAACAATACGTCTAAAAACATCTGATTCTAGAAATGTTCCTATCACTCTTTCAAATTATTTAAACACTTATGTAAGAGCAGAAAATTCAGAGGTGATAGGATATGTAGAATTTATATATGAGGCAGACGATCCTGTTATTGGAGATCCTCCATCTCTTGTTGTTACTTTGAAAAGATTTAATACCATAAACGATGGTATGTTTGATGAAGAAACCGAATTATATTTTTATACTGACTATACAGCTGCTCTTAATTTAGAAACTCCCAACTACACAGCAATAACCGTAGCGGATATTACAAAGAATGCTGCAAGTACAACTAAACAATATTCTACAACTGTAATTTTAACAAATCCAAGTACAATTATTGAGGTTGGCGATTTATTAGTTCACCCGTCATTAACCAAAAAAGTTTATGTAACACAAATAGTAAACCCACTAGAATTAATTATAAGTGAAGCACCCGATGTTACTATAGGTGGAGAAAATATTTCTTATGTTAAGAAAGCAGTTTGTCCTACATCTATTCTTACACAGGATTCTGCAGTATTTTACAAATATGGATTTTTTGTAACATCTACAATACAAAAGGTAGTGCCCGATAAAAATACAGCATACCCTACTCGTTTAGTTGCTTTTTTAAGCGATCAACAAATTATCACCAGTGAAGATGATCCAACATTATTAGATCCTGCATTGGGCAGTTCTAATTATTTTGCGTCAGGTGCAGATAGATTAAAAGTAGATTTAAATCTATCTAGTTTAGAGTTAAACGCAGATTTTAAACCAAACGTAAAAGAAGATTTAGTTCCTTTACTAAATTTTAATAAAGGTGAAATTGAGTATCTAAAAGAACTAACAAACGATAGCGTCCTTGAACAAAAATTAGCAGAAAGAACTTTTGACGAGTCTGGAAGCTATATTGTTGATAATTTCCAAATTACTCCAGTTAATGGATTGGAATCAGATGCAACAATGACATTTAAAGTTAGTGCAGGCAAAGCATATGTCGGAGGATATCCGGTTGTTACTGTTGGCCCAACCGAAATAACTGTTCCAAAATCTGCAACTACAGAAACAAAAACATCTTATAATATTAATACTACACAAAGTAATTATTTTAAAGTATCAAATGTTTTATATTCTTTAATCCCACCTCAGACATTTACTGCAAGTCGTAACTTTTTGGAATTGCATAATACAAGAAATCCAACCTCAGCAAATACAAGAGTAGGAACAATTGCATTCAAATCTTTAGAATATGATAGTTCTCTTGGAACAGATACACAACATAAATTGTATTTTCAATTCTATTCTCCAACGCGAGAAGTGCCTCCAACTTGGGCAGCGTGGTCAACAGTATATAAAATACCTGTGGATGAGGGTCAGTATATAGCAAACATACTATATACAAATAATTCGTTATTAGGAAACTATGGACCAGCATCAACTCCATATTATGGTTTATTTAGAGAACCTGACACTGGAGGGGTTGCGTTTTGGTGGAGAGTATGGGACACCAATGGTAGAGATATAACAAATCTTAAAGAAATATTTGTAAGTAGCTCAAGCGGCCTCGGCGAGCCTGATCGCTCAAGAATTTTAACAAACAGTAAATCGTATCTTGAAGTAATAAACAATAGCCCATTTTATGATGGTTTCTTAGATGTTACTAAAATAAAAAGTATTGTCGGTGTATCAAATGAATTAACTTCTCAAGGAACATCTGCGACGTATAATACGCCATTCTTTTATTCTGATATTTCAGATCCAAATGGTTTTCAATCAAACGGCGTTACAAAAATATTCGATCCAAATCCTGCACAGCGATTAGTATATCCAATTAGAAAAGATTTTGTTAAAACTGTTCAAAACATAAAAACAGAATATATTAAAGTAATTACCAACGCTATATTTTCATCTGGAGTATATTCGAGAACGCTATCTCTTCCCGAGTCATTTGCACTTGGAGATGGAACTATCCCTGCGAGTACTGCAAGATCTCATTTCACAATATTGGTTAAATCTGGTGCAACCGCTAACATTAAATTAGGAGCATTTAATTTTGAAAGAGGATCGGTTATTGTTGCTGGATCTGCAGCAACAGTAACTATTAATGTAGGCGATGCAGGATTTAATGGTTTAGCGGATATATCTTTGCGTATACAAAACGACGATACACAGATAAGAACTAAAACACGGGTAAAGAATGCTGCAAAGATTTTAGATATAAAAGTTGCCGATCTTGCATACTCTATGGGCATTTCGGATATTATAGATTACAAAGGCATATTCCCAATAACTCCTAGTAGATATAGAGGTACTTGGAATTCATCAACATCATACACATACAATGATATTGTTACATATGGCGAATTGCCATATACAGCATTAATTCCATCATCCAATGTTTCGGTTGCATATGGTAACGCCTGGTCGGCAATTCAAAGAGAAAATTCAGGAAACTTTTCATTAGATATTGGACAACGAGATGAGATATATGACCACGGCACAGTAAAATACATTGGCCCAACTGCTGATTTGCCAGGAAATGTTATAATAACGTTTGATTATTTTACACATTCAGGCGAAGGACCATTGACCGTAAATTCTTATCCGGCAAGTCTATATGGTAGCATTCCTACTTATACTTCAGTTACTGATTCTAATAAATTTGCTTTACGAGATTGTATCGATTTTAGACCAAGAAGAAAAAACGACGAGGATTATCAAAATTTTGATACTGCTGTTATCCCTACAAGTACAGTTACTACTGAAGTAGATGTTACATATTATCTAGGAAGAATGGATAGAATATATGTAACTAATAATTTACAAAACTATGCTTCGCCTTATAATAAGTTTTATGTGGAAACAGGAGTAGATAGTACAAACGTGGGTGTAATTGAAGAGTATTCTTCAGATTTAACAAAATTAAGTATCGCAACTTTACAAATTCCTCCATATTCTGTATCTGCGTTTGAAGTCATAATAAGATATGAAGACAATAGACGCTATACAATGAAGGACATTGGAAAAATAGATAAACTAACTATTAAATTAGATAAAGCTGTTAAGTTACATAGTGTAGAAATTGCACAAATCAAATCTATTATCACAAATGACAACGGAGAAAGTTTATTAAAATCAGGAATACTAGTTGAAACTTTTGCTAGTACAGATAAGGCAGATTTAGCAAGCGGATATTTTACATCTGTAATTAATAAGAACCAACGAGTATGCTATCCTGGTTCAGATGTTTACAACGTTGATCTTGAATTATTAAGTGATGACGATGTGGCAATTTTTAATGATATTATTACGAAAAAATATGTAGAAGAAGTATTTGTGGCCCAACTTGAAGCAAACTCTTTAGTAAATCCAAATCCTGGTGCAATTAATGATGGCAGAGGAAGATCTAAACTAAGTAAACAAAATTCTTTTAGTGTTAACTTATTAACAACAGGTGGATTATTACTAACGGGATATGTTGCATATCAAACATATCAGGCATTGGTATTAGGAGAAGCCGTTCGATCTGCAGCATTTGCTGGAGGTACGGGATTTATGGCAGGAGGGGTTGTTGGTGGCACAGGAGGAGTTACGTTTGCAGAAGCGGCAGCAGTTAATGGAGAAGGAGTATTATCTGTTGCATGGGGATCTATGAAGGATCTTGGATATTCTGTATACGATTCGCTATTTGGTATAGATGCCGCATCTAAAGTTCTAGCAGTTCCAGGTGCTGTGGCAACAGAAGCATCAGTAACAGGCGCCGTAACAAGCTTAGTAAATGGTGGTTCTTATACAATAATGGAACTTGCTCCTTTAGCCGAAGGCGGTGGAGCAATAGCATCTAGTGCACAAGTTGTTGAGGTTTGGGGAGGTATAGCAGCAGAAGCAGGAATTGCAACAACAGAAATTGCGGCAGGTTCAAGCGCGGTTGCATCAGTTGTTGTAGGTGGAGGTGAAGCCGCATTAGCTAGTTCGGGATTTGCTGAAATTTGTTTAGCGTCAGATTATGCGGTTGCGGGATCCTCGGTAAGTGGCGGCGCAGGTATTTTGTCCAGTGCAACAACGTTATTTTATGAAGGCGCAGCCGCAGTTGAAGGTGCGGGTGTAGCGTTAGGTTTAGAACTTGGATCTACAGGATTGCTTGCATTTGAAATTGTTGCTGCCGTTGCGATTGCTTACGCAGCAGTCGAAGTTGTGTCTTGGATAGACGATACGCTTTTCGGTGGATTCTTCGGGAATCTATTATCAGATGAACGAATGAAAGAAAATATAAAACTCGAAACAACTTTACCAAATGGATTAAATCTATATTCATTCGAATATAAGAAAGAATTTAAACATATAGCAGGTCAAGGAAGATGGCTTGGATTTATGGCAAATGAAGTGGAAGTATTATATCCAAATGCTGTTAAGATTATGCCAAATGGATATAAAGCAGTTAACTATAACTTAGTAGGAATTTAAATGGAAGAACAAATACAAGAATCGACACGATTATCCGACATACCCGTTTTCGCGGGATCGGAATTACTTGCATTTGGTGTATCTCAAATGCCACCAAATATTGCGATATACACATATGTAAATGGTGTTAATATTTCCCCCTTTACTGGTCCAGGTAGTGCTGGTGCAGTATTAGGAGACGCTGTAATAACAGATCAACAAGGAAATGCTTCGGGTTGGTTATACATACCAAGTACAGAAGGACAATATAAATTTTTAACAGGTGAAATACGTCTTACGTTTGGGGATAGTCCAAATGGCATAGAAAATTGTAAGTATATTTCAGAATCCATTTTAATGAATCATGGATTAGACCTTGTGGATACTGAACAAGGTGGAACAATTTCTTTAAGAAGAACTGAAAAATTTAGAACAGATCCCCAAGGATCATCTGGAGATGTAAATACTACACAAGCAAGATTAGATCCTTTAGCACAAACTTTTGTCGTAGATGCAACTAGATATCCCCTTGGGCTCTTTATGACTGGGGTTAACCTATACATTTATACTAAAGACGATGCTCTTCCATTGGCAGTTGAATTAAGACCAATGAGTAATGGCAAGCCTTCGACTACAGAATATTTTAATGGATCCTTTGTGTTAAAACAACCTGCAAGTATAAATGCAGCGGATCCTACAGCAGGAACAACACTAGCAACTGCTTTTATATTTGACCATCCTATTTATTTGACGCCTGGAGAATATGCATTTTGCGTAACAACAAAATCTGATAAGTATGAATTATTATCAGCAAAGGCGGGAGATGGTAAAACTGTTAAACAACCTTTTGCTGGTACTCTATTTAAACCACAGAACACAGGCGAATGGGTGGGAGATAATACAGAAGATTTAACCTTTGTTTTAAGAAAAGCAAAATTTGAAACAGGATCTTCCACATTTACAGTACAAACGAAAGCTCTCAATAATTTAGAATTTAATAGATTGCGCTTATTAAGTACTGAAGTTAATTTTGGGGATACCGCAGGCGTCACATACAAAGTACAAACAACGCAAGCAGGCACTGGACTTGCATCGGAATTTAAAGAAGTTGCCGCAGGAGATCTAGCAAAAGTTATAGGAAGACAACGGGCAAGAGAAGTTGGCGATATTAAAGTCCAAGTTACTATGACTACTAAAAATGCAGACGTCTCTCCTATGTTAGATAAGCAACTTTTAAAAGGACAAATATTTAATACTAGAATATTGCCTTATTCTGCAGATGTATCAAATACGGAATTAAAACCAAATCATGGAACTGCAAGATCAAGGTATATAAGTAAAGTTGTAAGTTTAGATCAAGACTTTGATTCTACAGGATTAGAAGTTAAGGTCGATGTTAATAGAAAAATTGGTACGGATATAGAAGTTTTTGCAAGAGTATTGGGCAGAAACGACTCCGGATTTTCTACAGGAATTAAAGGTAGACCATGGACAAGAATACCGCTGGTTGCACCTGCAATAAAATCTTTTGCTGGCGTAAATGAGCGATTATTTACTACAGAAACATATAGAGTATTGGAGCCGGGATTAGTATATCAAAATACTGCAAACGTTGCAACCAATGCATCCGTTACTGGTACATTTAAAGACTTTTCTCAATATCAAGTTAAAATAGTATTCTATGCAAACGACCCTTCAATATTGCCGAAAATAAAAAATTTAGTAGCAACATCTTTATTATAAAATGAATAAAACTTATGTACCTATAGAAGGCGAATCTGGATTTTCTAAAGATCCTTATAGCCATGCTATTGTAAACACTGATAGACATGCATTAATTGAATATAAGCAAAAGAAAAAAATATCATCTCAAATTCAGTCAATGCAAGAGGAAATAAATATGTTGAAATCGGAACTTGAAACAATCAAATCACATTTAAAGTTAAGTTAAAGTTATGCCAGCATCAAAAAATCTATCAAACGTAAATGTAGGATCTGTCGCCAATTCTGGAGAAGGAGATCTACTTCGCGATGCCTTTATTAAAGTAAATAATAACATCAATGGTCTTTACTCTGGAGGACAACATTTAGGGTATTCTAACGATTCTAAGTTGGCGCCAGCATTTACTTTTGACGGTGATAGAGATACTGGTATGTATCATCCTGCTCAAGGTCAAATTGGGTTTGCTTTAAATGGAGCTGAAGGATTAACATTAAATGAAAATGGAACAATTAAATGGTTTACTAAACCATTGGCCACTCAAGAATATGTTACTGCTTTACTAACAAATTTTACTGGCGGCATTAGTGCAGCAAATATTAGTGTATCGACAGGCGGGGGAAGCGCAAACGTAACAATAAACGGAATTCCTGTAGTATCTTCCTTGCCCGCAGTTGGCAATCAGTCTGGAAGAATTGTATTTTACGCAGGAGACGTTTGGATATATTCTAGTTATCCTACAGGTAATGGCACAGGATTGCCTGCAGATGCATCTATTGCAAGAGCGGCAGGTTCAGATTCTCGATGGGTTAGATTTAGAAGTGATACTGCATTCCAAGTAGGATTGGTAAAACCTCAAACCGCACCAGAAGGCACAGTATTTTATGAGACATCAAATACTAAACCATATTTGTTTGTATCGGGGCAATGGAGAACTCTTTCAAGTGTGGTCACATCTAGTGCACCTTCTGGGTTAGAAGTATTATTAACTGTTCCTTTGACAAATGATCCTTCTAATTATTCTGGAAGAACGATTGTTGTCGGTAATTATGCTTATATCTTTACTAGTGGTTCTTGGAAATTATTAAGTGACTACGTAGGTGGTTCAGGAAGTGGGCAACCACCATCGAGCGGAACTTTACCTGCAACAGCAAATGCATTCGAATTATATAGAAAAACAGGAACAAATGCAGGATTGTATATCTACAATACTGGCACATGGAATACAATACAACAATATACTGCAAACGTAGGTACGGCAAGAATAAAAACAGTAACTTCTTTACCATCAGATGTATCAGTATATAATCCCGGTGATTTAATTATATTGAACGGTGTGACTTATATTTTAAGAGAAGATAAGTCATCTTGGGCATTCTTTACACCTGGCGGAGTAGGCGGCACAATTACTGGCATTGCGTTAAACGCAGGGCAAGTTAGTAATGTAGAGCTTGCTTCAAATTCTGTTATATTTGGAAAAATTGCATCTAATGTTATTTTAGGATTAAACCTAACTCCTGAAACTATAACATCTAGAGAAATTGCTAACAGTTCTATCAATTCATTTAAACTATCAGCAAACGCTGTTACCTCTGGCAAAATACAATCAGGTTCTATAACTGATAGAGAAATTGCAAGTAATTCTATAAGTGGTGCTAAAATTACTACAGGAACTATTGGTAGATCACAACTTGCGCCAAATATATTTACTGGCGTATCCGTTAGTGCAAACACATTGTCAGAAATATCTCAAAATGCTGGCACTATAACAGCAGGTATATTTAGATCGACTGACGGTAGAATGATAATAGATTTGAACAGCAAATATATTAGAATTGAACTATGACAACTAATGTTTTTTGGGCAGGGACTACTGGAAGAAAAAAGGTAGTATCTATCTTTAATAATCCTACGGGGCAAACAGGTAGTAATTTGCCATTAACAAATCCAACACAATATTTGGATCGTGTTTATTTTGATACTAGATTTGATTATTTAAACATTCTTTGGCAAACAGATTTTGTACAAAGCTTTCCATCGGTTAGTATAAACCCTATAGTATATAGTGAAGGATTTCCAGACGGGTTAGAAACTCCAAATCAAAATACAGTAACACACACAGTTGCTATACATGGGTTTGGTTATATACCTGCAGCAATACTAGTGGATTATGATACTCGAGAAATAGTTTCATCTACAACATATATACAATCAGTAAATAGTACGTCATATAGAATTGCATCATTATTAATGGATACTCAAAATTTTTACATCAGAGAACGATATTTAGCATATCAAAGTTCATTGCCATCTATAACAAGACGATATACTCTATTAGCATTTAGTAATCAAGCCGACGTACCAGCATTTATAGCATAAAATGGCAAACGTATATCTTTTAAATGTATCACCCGACGCAGTTACTCTAGGTAATGTTTTTAGTACTGCGAGAGGATACATATACAAAAATCCAACACAATATTCTGCAACATTAAGTTATGCCTTTACTAGTACATTGCAGGATTCATCATTGCAGTTATATCAAGAAACAAGTGCAGGTATAACAATCTCAGATTACAGCGCACTTAGTAGAAGAGAATCACTAGGACCAGATGTTCCTACAGCAGGACCCTTTATTGAAAATTATTCAGTAGACGGTAACTTAGATACAACATCTTTTATTGCTATTTTATTAATAGATAAACCTCCAATTAAAACGGGATATTTTGAATTCTATATAGGCGATATTTACTTTACAGGATTTATATCTAAGCAAATAAAATATACAAAATATAACTGGGAAAGAATTGGAACAAAGTACGGGTATGTCGCAAAAGATGAAGACTTAGGTTATGGTATTGAAATAAGTAAAAATTTACTTTATACTGCAATTCAAGTAGGCGACAAATATGAGTATATCCCAACAGAATTAAATTCATTTTTAAGAAATTTATCTGGAGGAGAAGAAATACGAAGCACAGCTACTACTGAGGATCCTAATGATTATATTCAAAGTATACCAGGATTACCAAAAGGTACAAGTGGTTCTCTTCCAGTAAATTTATTTTATATTTCTGCGGCAGACGCATTAAGTTATATTGCGAGTTATTCAGATTTAATAGAGTCTTTTGGCACAGACTATGCAAAAGGACAATTAAATTATGTAACCGACCCTAGAGCAATAACATTTAATCCTATTGCTTATTTAAATAAGTATTCCGATATAAGACAACAATATGGTTATGATACTTATGGTGCAACAGAACATTACATTTTATTTGGATATTCTCAAGGTAGAAACATAGATGATAGTAGTACTAGTGATCCTTTAACAGGAGGGCTATATGACGAACGTACAGGGTCTATTGCTCTTGCAAAGAATTTAATAGTTTGGCCACAAGGAGAAACTATTGCTGGGCGCGGATCAGTGTTAACATACAAATATAATACGTCTTCCTTTTTCTTAAACGGAAGTGCGGAAATGACTGGTAATTTAGTTTATCTTGGATTTCAATAATGGGTTTATCTTTAAATAGTTCAAATTTTACAATTACCGATGGGCAAGGTAATACCAAGTTTTCGCTTGATCGAAAAATGCCGCACATTTTATATAATGTTCCTGGATATATTGGTGTGCCCCAGGTATTGGGATTAAATCCAACTGCGGGGTATATAAACAGAACTGAAGAGTACGTTCTTGTTAATAATGCCTTAATAAATACTAATGACTATTTTGTTATGCCATTTTATAAGATAAATGGTGGCGTCGCGGACACAGGAAGCTATGTTATAGCAGGGGCAGGATCAACAGTATTTAGGCAAATAATACAACCTAGTACAGGACTATTTTTAGGGTCTTCTATTTTAACCACAGTTGTTGAACCAGGAATTCTAAAATTAGTTATAAAACATAATTTTGATAGACAAGGTTATACTAATATCGCAGGCGATGATATTATTAACATTGCATACAGAGTATATTACGGGAGATTTAAATGATTAATATTATAAGTTTAGCAGTTAACCATGTTGAGGACAACACCGTTGTCACAGCAGAAGAATATGAAGAAAAGAATTCTGTGAAAAGAATGAAAAATAAATTCATTATAACTTTAACAGGTCAACATAGTTCTTTTGATGATAATTTAGTTAACTTAATAGAAACAGAATTAAGAAATAACGGATACATCTAAAAATGTCATTAACCAAAAATATTTCGTTAACCCAGGGATTAACGTTTACCGATACCATACAGCATTTGGATGATAATAGAAATCCAATATCCCTTGTTGGTTCAGTAATTTACGGACAAATCCAAAGATCTACTGGTGGCAATGTCATTGTTGCATTTACGTCAACTATTACTGATATAGGTAATAGCGTAATTCAATATGGATTGACTTCTGGGGTAACTGCAAATATTGATATGGGAAGATATTTATATTACATAAATTCCATTAATGGTTCAAATGTAGATAGAGTATCGGACGGTATTGTAACAGTAAATCCAGGTGCAGTTCCAGGATCAATAAGTATACAACCAGAAACACCTGCAGCATTTAATCCAATATTTTTATATGTAGGCGCAACAGGAGTTGGATTAACTGGTGCTACAGGTCTTCGAGGTGCAACAGGTTCACAAGGATCAACAGGTTTAACAGGTAATGTCGGTGCTACGGGCAGCGTTGGTGCTACAGGATCGCAAGGTGTTGCCGGTCTAACAGGCGCAACAGGTGTTCGAGGAGTTGCAGGACCTATAGGATTTACGGGTGAAACAGGCGGCATAGGTGCAACAGGTCTAACAGGTGCTACAGGGTTAGGCGCAACGGGTGCTACCGGGACACAAGGCGCAACAGGTGTTCGAGGCGCTACAGGATTAACTGGTGCTACAGGTCTTCGAGGTGCAACAGGAGCCACTGGAACACAGGGTGCAACAGGTTCACAAGGCGTTACTGGATTAACCGGAGATGCGGGCAAAACTGGAGCAACAGGGCTTCGAGGATTTGTAGGTTTAATAGGTGCCACAGGATTGACAGGTGCCACTGGTGCAGATGGATATGTTGGTATCCCACAAAACATACAAAATGGAAACTATACATTACGTTTATCGGATTCAGGAAAATTTATTCATAGTTGGGATGCAAATGCAGCATTTACTCAAGTAATAACAATACCTCCACAAGCAAATGTGCCATTTGCTATAGGAACAGCAATAAGTATTGTGGTTCAGGGCTCAGCAAATATTCAGGTAAGACACCCCGGTGTAACTTTATATTTAGCAGGAACTTCTGCTAATCCAAGATCTAATGCAAATATTTCATCGTGGGGAGTTGCTTCACTGTTAAAAGTTGATACTAATGCATGGTGGATTAGCGGTGTTGGAGTAAGTTAATGGCTGGAATAGTTCATGCCTTTATATCCGCCGTTGCACAACAAGGCAAACGTGTAATACAGTTGTTTATTAACAGCCCGGCAACTGAAGTATATGGATACTTTGATGGTCAATTAAGAACCGGATCCTCTTTGCCTGCGGCATATCAACCAAAAGGATTAACAAGAATTAAAGTTGGAACAAATACAATAGATCCATTAATAAACATAGGTTCTAATAGTTCTAGAAGAGGTTGGGAAGGTGAAATAGGAGATATACGAATAACCAAAGGCGTTAGAACGGACTTTGCAGTAACACCTAGCTCACAAGCTCAATTAAGTATAGAAACTGGAAACACTGTTGCATTATTTAGAATAGCAAATGTAAATGGAACTTTGATGTGGGGCGATGTTATGAGTAATACATATGTATCTCTTGCACCCGCAAATGTTTTTTCTGTATCAACCTATTCCACATTATTTGGTGGAAATCCTGTTTTAAAAGTTAAAAATATTAATACTGATTATAGTGTGGGACCATTTCACGATGGTTTAGTAAATACAACAACTAGTAATGTTTGGTGTACCTGGCCAATTACTATAGACTATTGGGCAAGAACTACTAGTAATTTGCAATCTAGACCATTTCAATTTGATAATCAGGATCCGTCTGACCCAAGTGGATTGTTTTGGCAACATGCTGCACTCGATGCAACTAGGACACCGGCTGAGGCAACTTGGTTGTATACAGGAACAGGTATCTATCATGTAAGCCAACTCTACTTCCCACAACCAAATGTGTGGACTAAATTTGCAATAATACTAAAATAAAAAAAAGGATAATGTATGGCAATCGTAACATCTAGAGAAGGCCTAAAAGATTATTGCTTGCGGAATTTAGGCGCACCTGTCATAGAAATAAATGTGGATGATGCACAAGTTGAAGATAGGATAGATGACGCTTTTCAATTCTACAGAGAATATCATTATGATGCTGTAGAAATGGTTTATTTAAAGCATCAAATGACGGCACAAGATTTAACCAATCAATATATTGAAGTGCCTGATACTGTTGTAGGCGTCCAAAGAATATTACCGTTCTCAAATAAATCTGACGGAACAAACATATTTAGTATTAGATACCAAATTTTAATAAACGATTTATATAGTTTAATGTCTACTAACTTGATATACTATTATCAGGTTAAACAAGAATTAGAACTAATCAATCAAGTATTAGTAGGCGTTAAACCAGTTAGATTTAATAGACATATGAATCGTCTATACATAGATATGGACTGGGGAGCAGATGCGAATGTCGGAGATTACATCATTGTAGAGTGTTATCGAATATTAGATCCGGAAACATACAGAGATGTGTATAATGATATGTTCCTTAAAAGATACTGCACAGCATTGATTAAGAGACAATGGGGTTTGAACTTGAAGAAGTTTGTCGGAGTACAACTTCCTGGAGGAGTAACTCTAAATGCAGATCAGATATATCAAGATGCAATAGATGAAATCTTGAAGATTGAAACAGAAATGCAATTAAGATTCGAATTACCAGTAGATATGTTTACAGGATAATTAGTTATTTTTATTAACCCGGTACATAGCAAATGATAACACCGAGTCAATAGAAAGTCAATAGGAATATGGCAACAGTTAATCATTATTTCCAGTCAGGTAGAACAATAGGAAATTCTAACGAGCAGACGCTCTATGAGGATTTGATTATTGAGTCTATGAGAATTTATGGGTTCGAAGCCTATTACCTTCCACGTAAGATCAGCAACCCTGATAAGATTTTGGGCGAAGATCCATATAACAGTTATGAGCATGCGTTTCCAATCGAAATGTATATGGAAAACGTAACAGGTTATGCCGGTGAGGACGAATTAATTACAAAGTTTGGTTTGGATATTCGAGATTCAGCAACCTTTATTGTCGCAAGAAGAAGATGGTTAGAAACCGTAGGCAGCACTAATACTTCTGTTCTATCGACAAGACCCGCTGAAGGTGATATAATTTATATGCCTTTAACCAAATCCTTATTTGAAATACGTAAAGTCGATAGTCAGACTCCGTTTTTTCAGGTAGGCAAATTGTTTGTATACAGAATGAGTTGCGAATTACTACAATATTCTAGTGAAGTTTTTGATACAGGCATAGACGAGATTGATAGTTTGTTTGGACAATTTACACAATCCGCAGATAAATTTGAAATGGTTTTGGAAAACGGAGACACATTGGTGTCAGAGGCAAATGCGCTTACTCCTATAGTTAATGAAGATTATATCATTAATAATGATCCCGGTAATGCGGATAATGATAGTTTTGCTTCAGAAGCAGATAACATATTGGATTTTTCTGAAAGAAATCCTTTTGGAGATGTAGGTAGATAATGTTAGACCAAAGATTTTACTGGGGCACTATTAGAAAAGCAATTGTTGCTTTTGGAAGTATGTTCAATAATATAACTATTGAACGTAAAGACGCCGACGGCAATGTAGTGCAGATACAAAAGGTGCCGTTAGCATACTCTCCTAAACAAAAATTCTTAACTAAAATACGGCAACAACCAAACATCGATACACAAAACGTTCAGATTGTTCTTCCTCGTATGGGGTTTGAGATGATTTCTTTGGATTATGATCCTAATAGAAAAATTGCACCCATACAACAATCGAGAACAATCAATAGTAGTACATCTGCTAATTCTCAGTATGCTCCTACTCCGTACAATATAAGCATCTTACTTTTCATTTATGCAAAGAATCAAGATGACGGTCTACAAATTATAGAACAAATACTTCCATACTTTAATCCAGATTATAATTTAACTATAAAGGCAGTACCCGAGTTAAATATAAGAAATGATATGCCTATTATTTTAAATACAATAGGATTTGAAGATGACTATGAAGGCGATCTAACAACTAGAAGATCTATAATGTGGACATTGAGTTTTACTATTAAACTTAATTTTTATGGCCCTGTTACTAAGGGCAGTATTATTAGAAAAGTTACCGCTACTACATTTAATGATCCTTCTCTGACACAGCAACGACAAATTGCTACAATCCAAACAAATCCTCCGTTAGCAAATACCACGGACACGTTTGGATATTTAGAAAACTTTGAAGACTTTTAAAATGAAAAATATACAAAATCTCAATGATATCTTTGATCTTAATGATGTTCCTGAACCTGGAAATTTACCTTCTATTCCTAAAAACCTAAACAATAATAAAGAAGAAGACCAAGAAGACGATTATCAACTAGCAAGACAAACTATGAGAAAGCTGTTGATGAAGGGTGAAAGTACATTAGATGAATTGATTGAATTATCTAAAAATTCAGAACACCCCAGAACATATGAAGTTGCCGGGCAGTTCATGAAAACAATGTCGGATGTATCTAAGGATTTATTGAACCTACAAAAACAGGTTAAAGATTTAAAAGCAGATGAGCCTCAGCAAAAAATTGGGACTCAAAATAATGTGGTGTTTGCGGGTTCAACCGCAGAACTATTTAAAGCGTTAAAACAAAATAAAGATAACGGTAATATAATTGAGCAATAAACCAACATCATATAACGGCAATCCCAATCTAAAACAGATTGGGACTGTCATATCGTACACCACAGAACAAGTTAAAGAAATTATAAAGTGTACGCAGGATCCAATTTACTTCATTGAAAATTATTGCCAAATTGTTTCTTTGGATAAAGGTTTAGTACCGTTCAAATTATATGATTGTCAAAAAGAAAAAGTACATACTATTCTAAATAATCGTAAAGTGATCCTAATGGAAGGTCGCCAACAGGGCAAGACTATTACATCTGCAGCATGTATTCTATGGTATACTTTATTTCAGGAAAATAAAACAGTTGCTATTCTGGCGAACAAATCTTCAGCCGCTCGAGAGGTTTTATCTCGTTATGAACTGATGTATGAGATGCTTCCTATATGGATGCAACAAGGCGTTAAGACATTTAACAAGGGTGACATTGAATTAGAAAATGGATCCAAAGTATTTACAGCAGCGACAAGCTCTTCGGGTATTCGAGGTAAATCTGTAAATTGGTTATACATTGACGAAGCAGCAATTATTCCAAACAATGTTGCAGAAGATTTCTTTACATCTGTTTACCCAACAATTTCTGCGGGTCAGACAACAAAGATTCTGCTCACATCTACTCCGCTAGGATATAATCATTTCTGGAAATTCTGGAATGAAGCGGAACAGGGATTGAACGGATTTGTTCCTATGTTTATTCCTTATAGCAGAATACCAGGTAGAGATGATAAATGGGCTGAAGAACAAAGAACAATGCTCGGCGAACTTAAGTTCAATCAAGAGGTTTTATGTAACTTCTTAGGGTCTTCCAATACACTTATCAATCCTGATACTATTGGTAAAATGTCGGTTAAACCCTATGTATACAGTAAAGACGGGTTGGATGTATTTGTCGAACCTGAAGAAGACCATGTTTATATGTTAGTTGCTGATACCTCGCGAGGCGTCGGTGGAGATTACTCAGCATTTACGGTTTTAGATATTACAGCATATCCGTATTCCGTAGTTGCAAAGTATAGAAATAACAAGATAAGTCCGTTGTTATTTCCAAACATAATTTATAAAGTTGCAAAAGATTATCACAAAGCATATTGTCTAATAGAGATAAATGACAACGGGCAGCAAGTAGCAGATACTTTGTATATGGATTTAGAATATGAAAACGTATTCTTCGTTGGAAGTAATAGTAAGTCTGGACAGTATCTTTCTGGAGGATTTAGTAATGGTGCTACACTTGGCGTTAGAACCACGAAACAAGTAAAACGATTGGGTTGCACATCATTCAAGAGTTTGGTCGAAGGTACGAAACTACTAATTCACGACCCAGATATTATTAATGAAATATCAACATTTATTGAGGTCCGAGGAACCCATAAAGCAGATGAGGGATACCAAGACGATTTAGTTATGTGTTTAGTCCTATTTTCGTGGGCTACTAACGAATCATTCTTCAAAGACTTAACTGACAGTAATCTCAGAAAAGCTCTATACGAAGATCAAATGAAACAGATTGAAGAAAATCTCACACCGTTTGGTATTGTGGATACAGGAATACCAGAACAATTCCAACCAGAGGTTATGTCAGATGGAATTTGGTTTGCTGCCCATTCAAAATCTCCGAATGAAATTCAAGAGTTACAAAGAAAATGGCTCGAAAATGTCTAAATGCTGATAATTATAAATAAATAGAAAATCATATTATAGAGCTATCTATAAAATTATCAAGGAGAAGAAGATGGCATTTCAGCTTTCACCAGGCGTACAAGTTACCGAAATTGACAACACCGCGGGTGTGCCTTCGGTAGCAACTACCGCAGGGGCATTTTCGGGAGCCTTTCAATGGGGACCGGTCGAAGAAGTTACGACTGTGGATACAGAGAGAAGTCTTGTAGAAAAATTTGGAAACCCCGACGACACAACTGCAGGATATTTCTTTACTGCAGCAAACTTTTTGTCATATGGAAACAATTTAAAATTAGTTCGCGTAGTAGATAAGGCCATAGCTAGAAATGCGGTTTCTGCTCCATCCGGTACTGTTACAGGAGTAACATTATCAACTAATCCTGCAAGCTTTATTAATCAAAACGATATAACAGTTACATTCTCTACACCAGAATCTGGTGGTACTAGAGCAACAGGTAATGCAATATTATCCTCTACTGGCGTTTTGTCTGGTATTAATATGGTATTAAGAGGATATGGTTATGCTACACCACCAACAATTTCATTTAGCGGTGGCGGTGGATCTGGTGCTACAGCAACTGCTGTTTTAGGCGCCGGCGAAATTGTAGATATAGTTGTACAAGATTCAGGTAACAATTATAGCAGCGCATCCAATATTGTAATAGAAAATCAACAATCTACAGGAGCATCTGCTAGATTGAACATCCATTACAAATTGACTGGATTGCAAATTAACAGTGCAGGTAATGTTTCTGGCGACGCAAATGTTGTATTCTCAGGAAACCTTGTAGCAGGTGGAAATCACGCAATTGCTACAATTATCAGATCAAATACAGATGTTGTAGGATTCACTATAACATCTATGGGTAATGGATATATAGGTGCACCTAACGTGACAATTAGTGGACCAGATGTTAACGTTGCACCTAGCGTTGTTGCAAATGTTGGTTACGGACTCGTAGACACAATTGCCGTAATAAATGGTGCTCAAGGTAGTTATGGCTACACTCCAAATATTACTATTAATAAGAATAGCACTCTTGGCGGAACTCTTGCTACAGCAATTGTTCGTATTGAAGCATTAATTTCTGAAATTACATTAAATGGTGCAGGTTCGGGATGGACAAGTACTCCTAACGTAATTATTACCCCAGCTACACAAGATCGTCCATATGTAAGTAATGCATTAGCAATTGCTTCTGTTGGATATACTATAAATCGTATTAACATTATAAATGGAGGAAGTCAATATTCTTCTGCTCCTACAGTAACAATTATAGATTTTTCTAATATTGTTGCACAAGGAAATGTTACTATTAATAGAGAAGCTTTGTTGATTGAAAATGAAGACGTATATAATAACGAATTTGCTTCTGGCGGATTTGGATATGGTTCATTTGCTGCAAAATATCCTGGTACATTAGGAAATTCTATTAAGGTATCCTTTGCAGATAATGATTCATTCTCAGGATGGCAATATGCTTCTCAGTTTGACGCAGCTCCAAACACATCTTCGTATGTTTCTGGAAGAGGCGGCAGTTCAGATGAAATGCACATAATTGTTGTTGATAACGATGGTAAGATTTCTGGAACTAAAAATTCAATATTAGAAAAATTCTCATTTGTATCTAAAGCATCGGATTCTAAGAACTCTGACAATTCTACAAATTACTACAAAAATGTAATTAACAATCAATCTAAATATATTAAATGGATTGACCATCCTGCTCAAGGAACAAATTGGGGCGGATCTAGCACAACGACATTCGTAGAATTAACTGCCAATGTTACTACAACGCTGTCTGGTGGTGTAGACGGTGCGTCAGTTTCTGCTGCAAACGTACAGGCAGGGTATGAATTGTTTAGTAATGACGAATTGTATGATGTAAGTTTAATCCCAATGGGACCAACTACAAATATCGGCGTTGTTAATACTGTTATTGGTATTGCAGAATCTAGAAGAGATTGCATAGTATTTGCTTCTCCTCAATATACAGATGTTGTTAATACTACAAATGCAGCAACAAATATTGTTAACTATAGAAATCAATTAACAAGTTCATCTTTTGCTGTTCTAGACTCTGGTTGGAAATATCAGTATGATCGTTACAATGACAAGTATCGCTATGTTCCATTAAATGGTGACATTGCTGGTCTTGCAGCTAGAACAGATTATATTGCTGATCCTTGGTTCTCACCTGCAGGATATAACAGAGGCGTAATTAAAAATGTTGTTAAATTGGCATATTCTCCATCTAAGACAGATAGAGACAATTTATACAAAGCAGGCATTAATCCTGTAGTTACATTCCCAGGACAAGGAACATTGTTGTTCGGAGATAAAACACTATTATCAAGACCAAGTGCATTTGATCGTATAAATGTACGTAGATTGTTTATAGTGTTGGAAAAATCTATTTCAACAGCATCAAAATTCCAGTTGTTTGAATTCAACGATCCATTTACAAGAGCTCAATTTAAGAATCTTGTAGAACCATTCTTAAGAGATGTTCAAGGTCGTCGAGGCATTACAGACTTTAGAGTAGTATGTGATGAAACAAACAACACTGCAGATATCGTAGATCGCAATGAATTCGTTGCAGACATTTACATCAAACCTGCAAGAGCAATCAACTTTATCCAGTTGAATTTTGTAGCTACAAGAACAGGCGTTTCCTTTGAAGAAGTCGGCGCTTAATAGGAGTATAGAAAAATGGCAATACCATTTAATGTAGAAAGATTTAAATCCGAACTTACCAATGGTGGGGCACGTCCCAATCAGTTTGCTGTTCAGTTGACATTCCCAAATTATGTCATATCTAGAGCAGCAGCTGTAACAAAATCTCCATTTTTAGTTACTGTTGCAGAATTGCCAGGGCAATCCTTGGGGGTTACCCCAGTATACTACCGCGGTAGATTAATTAAAATGGCAGGTGACAGAGAATTTGCTCCATTCCAAATAACAGTCCTAAACGATTCCGGATTTACTATTAGATCCGCTATCGAACAATGGATGAATGGTATAGAGAATATGGCTAATAAGACAGGTGCTTTACAGCCAGCTCAATATCAAACAGATATGTTTGTTTCTCAATTAGATCGCAACGGTGCGGTGTTGAAACAATATAAATTATTGGGAGCATTCCCAGTTGACCTTGGTGCAGTTGGATTAGATTTTGGATCTAACGATCAATTATCAACATTCTCAGTTACATTCCAGTATCAAACTTTTGAATTTACAAATAATCCTGCAGCACAATTAATTGATTCATTGACAACTCTTGCTTAATTCTTATAGGTGATTTAAATTATGGCGATTAAACTATTTGGTTTTACCATTGGTAAAGATGAGGACTTAGAAATAGACAGAAAGCTACAAGGCTTTGCTACTCCTGTTTCTGACGACGGCGCATCCACGGTTCAGGCTGGTGGATATTTTGGTACATATGTTGATTTAGATGCTACAGCAAAATCTGAATATGAGTTAATTACTAGATACAGAGAAGCGGCATTATATTCTGATGCTTCCGCAGCAGTAGATGAAATTATAACTGAAGCAATTGCTGCATTAGATGACGAACCTTCGGTAGAAATTAATTTAGATAAACTAGATATACCGAACGATATTAAAGATACTATTGTATCCGAATTTGATAAAATTTATAGATTAATTAATTTTGATGATAAAGGACTAGATTATTTTAGACGTTGGTATATAGATGGTAGATTCTATATGCAAAAAATTATAGATACTTCTAATCCAAAAAGAGGTATTTTAGAAACTCTAATAATTGATCCGAGAAAAATTAAAAAAATTCGCGAGGTTAAAAAAGAAAAAGATAAGACTACGGGTGTAGAAATTATCAAATCCTCAGAAGAATATTTTCTATATAATGAAAAAGGGATTACTTATAATCCGGGATATACTTCAACTACTGCTAATTCGGGTCAGGGTATAAAAATTGCATTAGATGCGATAACATTTGTTCCGTCAGGTTTGATGGATTTAGATAAAAATGTAGTGTTAGGGCATTTACACAAGGCAATAAAGCCAGTAAATCAACTAAAGATGATGGAAGATGCTTTGGTGATTTATAGATTAGCAAGAGCGCCTGAGAGAAGAATATTTTATATTGATGTTGGAAATTTACCAAAGATAAAAGCTGAGCAATATTTAAAAGATATTATGGCTCGTTATCGTAACAAGATTGTATACGATTCCAGTACAGGCGAAATTAGAGACGATCGTAAAATGATGTCGATGCTTGAAGATTTCTGGTTACCTCGCAGAGAAGGTGGTAGAGGAACAGAAATTACTACATTACCGGGTGGAGAAAATCTCGGACAAATTGAGGACATTAATTACTTTCAGACTAAGTTATATCAGGCATTAAATGTTCCTGTATCAAGAATGCAGCCTCAAACTGGCATTTCTTTTGGTAGAGCAACAGAGATAACTAGAGATGAATTAAAATTTGCTAAGTTTGTTGGCAGACTTAGAAAGAAATTTAATGAGCTATTTCAAGATCTGTTAAGAACACAGTTGTTGTTGAAGGGTGTTGTTACAGAAAAAGATTGGAATCAAATTAAAGATGATATCCAATATAGATATGCTCAGGATCAGTATTTTGAAGAAATGAAAAATGCTGAGAATTTACGTAATAGAATAGATTTATTGACGCAAATGCAACCTTTTGTAGGCGCATATTTTAGTCAGACCTACATCAAGAAAAATGTCTTGCGTATGTCTGATTATGATATACAGGATATGGATGCTCAGATTAAATCTGAACCACCTCCTCCACAAATAGGTATGCCTGGTATGCCTCCTGGTCAATTACCACCGGGACAAGATCAGCAACAGCCGCCTCAGTAATCTATAAATAAATAATGCTAGCAAAGGAAACACAAAATGGAATCTACAGCAATACAACAAATGGTCGATAATATTATAGCAAATCGTCAAGCAGATGCTTTACAAAATTTTAACGATGCGATTTCTGTTAAATTATCTGACGCATTAGATACAAAGAAAATAGAAATAGCATCATCTATCGGCAAAACGGAAGTTATCGAAGATGAAACAGTTTAATCAACTTAGAGAAGAAACTTTAGAAGAAAAATTAAAGGCGTCTGATCCTGCCGGAACGTACATACACGATTTCGTGCATTCCGACAATCCTAAGTTTGCAGGCAAATCTAAAAAGAAACGAATTCAAATGGCGTTGGCTGCATCTTATGCGGCTAAAGGTAAATCTAGAAATGAAGAAGTCGAACCTGTTGAAGAAGGCGCAATGGGCGATATAGTAAGTGGCGTAGTTGATACTGCAAAAAAAGTTGCAGGTAAAGTTGGTAAAGCTTTAACTGGTGGTTCAGATGAAGATCAATTAAAAAACCTACGAAAGAGAATGGGCCTTCCTCCTACAGGCAAGAAGCCAACAACCGAAGAAGCAGAAATTTTAGATGAAGCCAAACCAGATCTTTACGCTAATATACATGCGAAAAGAAAACGCATTGCTGCAGGTAGCGGAGAACGTATGAAAAAACCTGGTAGTGCAGGCGCACCTACTGCCGATTCATTTAAAGATGCTGCAAAGACAGCAAAGAAATAAGAGAGAATTAAATGCCAGTAGTTAGAACAGTACTTAAAAAGGTTAGACAACAAGCAATTGTAAAAATGGTCGGTAGCGGCACATCTACAATTACTAGTTTAGATCTAAAACTTGCAGATGAAACTGTAGATCAACCCAACGTTCAAATGACTATCACGGGTGCTATGTGGTCAACTGACAATTCGCCTATTATGATTAGTCGCAATGGTACTGATATTATGTATTTGAATGGCAACGATAATTGGTCGCTGACACAGTCGCTGGGATTCTCAGATACATCAAACATCAATTCAAACATTTCTGTTGCAATGCCAGCAAACTCTACAATTTATTTGCACCTATCTAAACCTGCGGGCTTTATTGAGCCTGACCAACAGACTAAGAAATAATTAGGAAACTATTATGAAGTTAATTAAAGAAGTTGCACAAGATTTAAATTATCTTGTAGAAGCGAAAGACGGCGGCGGTAAAAATGTTTTTATCGAAGGCATCTTTGCGCAAGCAGAAACACCTAATAGAAACAAGCGTTCATATGGTCAAGGTATTATGGAACGTGAAGTTAATAACTATCAAAAGTTAATAGGTGAAAAACGTTCGCTAGGAGAGCTTGGTCATCCGGAGAATCCTTCTATTAACCTCCATCAGGTTTCCCACCTAATAACTAGCCTTAGAATGGAAGGCAAAGATGTTATTGGTAGAGCAAAAATATTAGAAACTCCAATGGGAGTTATTGCAAAGAATTTAATAGAAAATGAAGTTCGTTTGGGCGTATCCACAAGAGGGTTAGGATCGCTTAAAATGAACTCCGAAGGTATCAATGAGGTGCAGGATGATTTTTATCTTGCAACTGTTGACATCGTTGCTGATCCTTCTGCCCCAGACGCCTTTGTGCAAGGAATTATGGAAAATGCAGAATGGATACTAGATAACGGTATCTGGAAAGCAATGGACGTTGAGATTGCACAAAGACAAATTAAGAAGACTTCAGCTAAGGATTTAGACGAAGTTAAGTTACAGATTTTTGAAAAATTTATTAATCAATTGTCTAGGTAACTAGAATTATAAATATTGATTGAGAATATTCATACATTTAGGAGACACTAATGTCAGTAGAAAGTAAAGTTAAGGAATTGCTAGAGCGTGTAAATGTTAAAGCTTCTTTACAAGAAGACCTAGGCCAACCGCGCCAGGGTGATTCCAAAGATGCCCCACACGCAGGACCTCAAGTTCCAACTAGCGGAAAAGATTCCACGATTAGCCCTGCCAACTCTGGCGATAGTTCGTCACCAAAGCAAGGCGATTCCAAAGAAGCAAGTTTTGAGACTCGCGATGAAAAAGACGAGAACCAAGGCGCAAAGGTTTCAGGCGGAATATCTAAAAATGATATCCAAATGAAAGCCCCCGTTGGTCAAGCTCCAAACTTCACAACAACAAAAGATCTATCTCAGATCCCCCAGAATACTGGAGTTGTATTCCAAGAAGGTACTGAGAAAAACGAAGAAGTTATTTCTGAAGAAGAAGTAACTCAAGACGAGGAAGAAACATTGGTAGAACCAATTGACTTGTCTCCAATCTTCGGTGAAGAATTATCTGAAGAATTCAGAGAAAAAGCAACATTCATTTTTGAGGCAGCAGTTATTGCTCGCATAAACAATGAAATGGAAAAAGTTGCTGCTTCATTAGAAGAAAGATATGCTGAAGAATTTGTAGCATATAAAGAAAGTATTGTAGAAAAAGTTGATGCTTATATGAACTATGTAGTTGAGAACTACATTGAAGAAAATAAATTGGCGATTGAAAATGGTCTTCGCACTGAGATTGCAGAAGATTTCATGTCAGGTCTAAAGGCGCTCTTCAAAGAACATTACGTTGAAGTGCCTGAAGAAAAATATGATGTACTAGGTGAATTACAAGCTAAGGTAACAGAGTTGGAAGAAAGCCTAAATGGCCATGTGGAAGACAATGTTGGCTTAAATGCAGAAGTAACAGATCTAAAGCGTAAACTTATTATTAAGGAAATGTCAAAAGATCTAGCAGATACTGAAGCAAGCAAACTAACAAAACTTTTAGAAGGTGTGGATTTTGATAACGAAGAAATCTACAAAGAAAAAGTTTCTGTTATTAAGGAAAATTATTTCCCCCGCGAAGATGCTGTTAAAAAGGCAGCTCCTCAGGCACTAACAGAAGACACAGGGACACAGGCAAACTTTACTGAAGGCAACGATGTTGTTTCAGCGTATGCAAGCGCCTTAACAAGAACAATCAAAAGACAATAACTTATAAATAAAATAAGTCATTTAAAAAGTCACAACAAGGAGACAGAAAATGTTTTTATCGGAAAATATCCAACAGAAATGGAGTGCGATTCTTGACCACCCAGATCTTCCTCAAATCAAAGACAATTACAAGCGTCAAGTAACGGCTGTATTGTTAGAAAACCAAGAAAAGTCTTTACGTGAAGAGCGTCAAGCACTTTTCGAAACAGCACCTACAAACAATATTAGCGCAACATCTGGTATTGATAAGTACGATCCTATTATGATTGGTCTAGTACGTCGTGCTATGCCTAACCTAATGGCATACGATATTTGCGGTGTACAACCAATGACTGGCCCAACAGGCTTGATCTTCGCAATGAGATCTATGTATGGTTCAGAGCGTAATAACACATCGACAAGAAAAGAAGCATTGTTCAACGAAGCAAATACTTCTTTCTCTAGCTCTATGCAAGACGCAACAGGCAATAACCCAGTATTTGGAACATATAATACTGGTAACGCTACAACAACAGGCTCAATGGAAGGTCAAGATACTTTCGGCGAAATGAGCTTCTCTATCGACAAGACAACAGTTACTGCTAAGTCAAGAGCATTGAAAGCAGAATATACTGTTGAATTGGCACAAGACTTGAAGGCAATTCACGGTCTTGACGCTGAAGCAGAGTTGTCAAACATCTTGTCACAAGAATTCATGTTTGAAATCAACCGCGAAGTTGTTCGTACAATCTACAAAGTTGCTAAGACTGGTTCTCCAGCAACAGCAACAGCTGGCACATTCGACTTAGACATTGACTCTAATGGACGTTGGTCTGTTGAGCGTTTCAAAGGTCTATTGTTCAACATTGAACGCGATGCTAACCACATTGCACAAGATACTCGTAGAGGAAAAGGTAACTTCATCGTTTGTTCTGCAGACGTTGCAAGTGCATTAGCTATGTCTGGTGTTCTAGACTATACTCCAGCTCTATCGACAAATTTAAATGTTGACGATACAGGTAACACATTCGCAGGTGTATTGAACGGTCGTTTCCGTGTATACATTGATCCATATTCTGCAAACCTAGGAGCTGCTAACCAGTTCTATATGGTTGGTTATAAGGGTTCTTCTCCTTATGACGCAGGTATGTTCTACTGCCCATATGTTCCTCTACAAATGGTTCGTGCAATCGATCCTAACAGCTTCCAGCCAAAGATTGGCTTCAAGACACGTTACGGCTTGATCGCTAACCCATATGTTACATCTAGCGACTCTCTATCGGACGCAGATGCAGACAGATTCACAGCAGGTCGCAACCAATACTATCGCAAGACTAAGGTAGTGAACCTAATGTAATCAAGTAGCCGACAAAGATCGGAATTTAAAGGGGGAAGAATTCCCCCTTTTTTACTCTTTGCACAGGCTATAAATACATAGTAGGAGAAATAGATGGCATATACAGCAAACATAGATGTAATTAAACAGAGTTATATAAATTCATTACCAACGACGTATGATTTCTTAAGACCAAATGCATTTAAGTTTGGTATTAAGGATATGCCTAAAACATCTTTTACTTGTCAATCTGCAAATATCCCAGACTTACAACTAGGATTTGCAACTCAACCTACACCGTTTGTAGATGTTCCTGTGATGGGTGATAAAATAAATTTTGGGGAATTTACTATTAGATTTCTTATTTCTGAGGATATGTCCAATTATTTGGAATTATATCGCTGGATGATTGCATTGGGGTTTCCTGAAACATATGATCAATTTTCGGCATTCACTCAAAATAGGCCTAGTAGATTTCCGTTTGTTACTAAACTTAGCGGGAAAGAAGAGGTTTTGGCATACTCGGATGGAGTATTGACCATTCTCGACTCGACAAACAACCCTAAAGTAAATATAATATTTAAAAACCTGTTCCCTATATCATTGCAAGCTCTTGATTTTGATATAGCATCAGCAACCGTAGAATATTTTACCGCGATAGCATCGTTCAAATATACTATTTTCGAAGTAGAACCTTTATAATATAACTTGGAGTTATTATGGAAAAAAAGAAATTAAATAAAGTAACACCTATGGCTTTGCCGGCTGTGCCGAAATTGCCAACCGCGGGTGCGACTCCACCTCAGCCTGGACAAGGCGAAAACAAATTGGAAGTAAAATTAGACGATCTTCGTAAAGAGCGTATTTTTATTGCTACACCTTGTTATGGCGGACAATTAACAGAAGCGTATTTTCGCTCAACAATTAGGTTGCTTACATTCTGTAACCAACATCAAATTCCTGTAGCATTCGGAACGATTGCTAATGAATCCCTTGTAACAAGAGCACGTAATGTTCTTGTTGCTTACTTCTTACAAAGTAACTTTACCCGCCTAATGTTTATTGATGCGGATATTGAATATCAAGTAGAAGACGTTATTAAATTAATTGCTCACAATAAGGATGTGGCGGTAGGGGCATATCCTAAAAAGGGTGTTAACTGGCAACGTATTCGCGAATCTGTTAAGGCAACAAGTGAACCTTATACAGATCAACAAATTGCCTCTTTTGGTAGTGACTACGCTATCAACTTTAAATTTGTTAATCGCGAACAAAAACAAATTGCCATTGAGAATGGGTTGATTCGCCTACATGATGGTGCTACAGGTTTTATGATGATTAAGCGTGAAGTAATTGATAAGATGATTGTGCATTATCCTGAACTTAAATATAACAATGATTTGAACACGCCTCCAGAATTGAATCCCCATTTCTATGCGTTCTTTGATACTATGATTGATCCCAAAGACAAACGCTATTTGTCTGAAGATTATACCTTCTCTCGCAGATGGCAAGACATGGGCGGAGAGATTTGGCTTGATCCTTCAATCTCATTGAACCACTATGGTTCATTCAACTTCCAGGGCAATCCTCAGCAAATTATCCAAATAGGATAAATTAAATACTATATTATGAAATTGACAGAACTCCAAGATGAGTGGTCGAATGATTGTAAAATCAATGAAATGAATTTGGGTCAGGAGTCTATAAGAACTCCTAACCTACATTCTAAGTATTTGAATTTCCTGACTTCTACCAAATTGAATTTACGAAAAGCAGAATCTGATTATTTAAACTGCCGACGTAAAAAGTATCGTTATTACAGAGGTGAAATGTCTAAAGAGGAATTGGAAACCGAAGGTTGGGATCAATGGCAAGGTAACAAACCTCTAAAAAATGAAATGGATGAATTCCTAACCGTTGACGGTGATCTAGTACAGTATCAAGATAAAGTGGAATATTTTAAAACAGTACTTTATCAACTAGAACAAATTATTCGTTCTTTGAATAGTAGAGGTTGGGATATTCGTAATGCAATTGAATGGCAAAAATTTACTAACGGTATGATGTAATGGCAGATATTGCATTATCTAAAAAAGATGAAGTTTTCTTGAGGGTTAAATGTGAACCTTCATTAGCACAGGAACTGAGCGATCATTTTTCGTTTGAAGTTCCTGGTGCTAAGTTTCATCCTTTATATAAAGCAAGAATGTGGGATGGTAAGGTCAAATTATTCTCAATGTTCACACAAGAATTATATGTTGGACTAAAGGATTATTTAGAACATTTCTGTCAAGAAAGAGACTATACTATAGATTATGAAAATTATATGCAAGAAGCGGATGCCGCTACTTACGATATAGTTAGAAAATTTTGTGAAGATCTCAATTTAGGGTCAAAGGGAAAACCTATTGAGATTAGAGATTATCAAATTGATGCAGTATATCAAGCAATAACGGATGCAAGAAGATTACTATTGTCGCCCACTGGGTCAGGCAAGTCATTAATCATTTATTGTTTACTCCGCTGGCACGAGCGATTCAATCGCAAGCAACTTATAATTGTGCCGACAACTTCCCTTGTAGAACAAATGTATTCCGATTTTCAAGATTATTCTTGTTTAAACGGATGGAAGGCATCTGAAAATTGCCATAGAATTTATGGTGGTCACGAAAAGTCTAACGAGTTTGAAGTAGTGATTAGTACTTGGCAATCATTGTTTAAATTACCAAAGCCATTTTTTCAATCTTTTAAAGTTGTATATGGAGACGAAGCGCATTTATATAAGGCAAAATCTCTAACAGGAATTTTAACTAAGTGCACCAATACCCCATACCGTATAGGTACTACTGGTACTTTAGATGGACTTAAAACTCACAAACTTGTACTTGAGGGTTTATTTGGACCAGTATTTAAAGTAACAACAACCAAGAAACTTATATCGGATAAGACACTTGCAGATTTAGAAATTTTTAATATAGTCCTAGAATATTCGGATGAGATTAAAAAGAACGCTAAGAACTTATCCTATCAAGATGAAATGGATTTTCTGGTACAACATCCTTCAAGAAATAAATTTATTAGGAATCTTGCGTTAAAGCAAGAAGGTAATACGTTGGTGCTTTTTCAGTATGTAGAAAAACACGGCAAAGTCCTTCATGAAATGATTAAAGAAAAAGCTGTGAACAGAAAAGTGTTTTTTGTTTATGGTGGAACGGATACAGATCAGCGAGAGGATATACGACGTATTACAGAATTAGAATCCGATGCTATTATTGTTGCTAGCTATGGCACTTTTTCTACGGGGATAAATATTAAAAACCTACATAATATTGTTTTTGCCTCGCCCTCAAAATCTCGTATTAGAAATTTACAATCCATTGGTCGAGGGCTCAGAACAAGTAAAAATAAAACAGCATGTAAACTGTATGATATTGCTGATGATTTGAGTTGGAAAAACAGAAAGAATTATACGTTACTTCATATGATAGAACGTATTAAAATTTATAATGACGAACATTTTAACTACAAGTTAGTAAAGGTACCGTTACAATGACAACTATTACAGAACTTGAAATAACATACAAATACTTAAAATTAGTAAATGGCGACAACATTATTTGTAAAACTACAGATGATTGCAAAACATTAACTGGTAAAAAAATGATATGCGTCAAAGACCCAGTCATTCTACATCAATTAAGATTGCCTAGAAACGATGTTCTTGTAGAATCTTATATAATGTATCCTCTATTTAGTTTTGCTGAGGAAAATATATATGAAATTCCCGTAAGCCAAATTGTAGTTGCAACTAATATTAGAGACACGCTGAAAAAGAATTATACAGAATACCTGATACAAAGAGAACAGGCTGAAGCAGAAACTGACGATGAAAACGAAACCGAAACAATTACTTTACAAGAAGCTGACGATTTTGACGATAAAGAACTTGAAGATGAAATAATTAAACAAATCCTTGAAGGAGATAGTGATGAAAATGATAGTGGCGGAAACAGAAGAAGTTCTAGAAAAACAATCCATTAGTACAGAAAAAGCACCTGCTCATTATGTAGATAATAAAGAGTTTCTAGCAGCTCTTATAGAATATAAACAAAAGGTAGATGAGGCAAAGGCTGAAGGTAAAGAACCTCCTCAGGTTACTAGATATATAGGCGAATGCTTTATAAAGATAGCAACACACCTTTCATATAAATCTAATTTTATTAATTATACTTTTAGAGACGATATGGTTTCTGATGGTATTGAAAATTGTTTAACAGCTGCCGTAAAATTTGATCCAGACAAATCCTCTAATCCTTTTGCATATTATACTCAAATTATTTACTTTGCCTTTATTCGTAGAATCCAAAAGGAAAAGAAACAGCAAGCAACCAAATATAAATTTATAGAAAATATGGATTTGGATTCCATACTACAAGGATCCGATGATTCGGAAGCAAGCAGACAACTTGTAGATTATTTGAAAAAGCAACTGGATACTATAGATCCCGAAAGACGGGAAACCCCTGCTCAAACCAAAGCTCGTAAAAAGAAAAAAGCCGCGGATGATTTGGCCGAAAAAGATGCAGAATTTCTTGACTTCCCAGAAGACCTATAATATAATTAAGCATGAATAAAACTGAAGAGATTATGTTCATTCTTCAAGAAGAATGTGCGGAGGTGACACAAGCAATTTCAAAATGTTTACGTTTTGGAATCGACAATTATAAACCCGGAAAGCCTAAGACTAATAGAGAACATCTAGCAGAAGAACTAGGCGATCTGCAGGCAATGATTGATTTGTGTATTAAATTTAATATTATTGGCAGTGAACAGGTTAGCATAGCGGCTGACAACAAAATTGCTAAACTTAAACAATGGTCTAACATATATGAGCAAACTTAAAGTAGCAGAATTATTTTATAGTATTCAAGGAGAGGGACGTTATATGGGCGTACCCTCTGTCTTTTTGAGAGTCTTTGGATGTAATTTTAAATGCGAAGGCTTTGGCATGCCTCGAGGAGCACAAAGTAATGAAAGATTTGCAATTGACGCAGACGCTATTAAAAATTATAAAGACTTGCCTTTGGTGCATACGGGGTGTGATTCATATGCTAGTTGGGATCCTAGGTTTAAGCATCTTAGCCCTACACTTAGTACTGATAGTATTGCCGATGCGATTATGGATATGCTACCTCACAAGAAATGGCAAGACGAACATCTTGTAATTACTGGTGGTGAACCTTTATTAGGATGGCAAAGAGCATATGTCGATCTTTTAGATCATGATAGTATGCAAAATTTAAAAGAAATTACTTTTGAAACAAATGGTACTCAAGCAATAAGTGATGACTTTGGCTTATATTTACATACATGGGCACATCATCATGATAATGATTTTTGGCGAGACATTACTTTTAGTGTGAGTCCAAAGCTTCCAAATTCAGGTGAAAATTGGGATGATGCTATTTGTCCTGATATTGTTGCCTCTTATGAAGAGTTAGGTCATGTTTATCTAAAATTCGTAATAGCAACAGAAGAGGACTACAAAGATGCAGAATGTGCAATTGCAGCTTATCGCAAAGCGGGCTTTTCTGGTAATGTTTATCTTATGCCAGTCGGTGGTACTGAGCAGTTGTACAGTCTTAATAATAGGGCCGTGGCTGAAATCGCGATGCGAAACGGACACAGGTATTCGGATAGATTACAAATTCCTTTGTTCAAAAACGCTTGGGGAACCTAATGGGAATATTAAACCAAATACAAAAAATGGAGATGGAGATGAAATCAAACTACAATGATGGTTTCACTCAATTATATTATAAAAATAAACTTCTTCTAATTAAAGAAGAATTAGATAGGGTATTGAAAAATGCTCCAACCTTTCATGATGAAGAAAAATATATTGAAAGTTATAGAAACATTAACACAAAGGAAACAGAATGAGCGCACAAGATGATATTAAAACAAGTTTGGCAGCATACGAAACCGAAAACGAAAAATTTACAAAAGGCAATAATGCTGCAGGCACACGTGCTCGCAAAGCATTAGCAGAATTAGCAAAAGCGGTTAAAGCTCGCAGAAATGAGATTACCGAAGAGAAGACCGCACGAGCTGAGGCTAAAGCAAAGGCATAAATATTAATGTTACACAAAGGTAACAAAATTCAATTATCATATCCGTGTAAGGAAGGATTCAAAAATGTCATACAACAAGACAAAAACTGACCCAGTATTGGGCAGACAAGTACACCAACATTTGCTATTCATGGGGGTAGAAACTCCCTCGGTTGACACTAGTCATTTAGATCGAAAAGAAAAAATAGATCGTATTGAAGCACACTTTAGAGAAATCATGGGGTATCTAGGTTTAGATTTATCCGACGATAGTTTAATTGAAACACCTAAACGTGTTGCTAAGATGTATGTAAATGAAATTTTCTGGGGGTTAGATTATGATGCATTTCCAAAATGTACGACTGTTGATAACAAGATGCATTACAATGAAATGGTCGTTGAACGCAACGTCAATGTCCAAAGTAACTGCGAACATCACTTTGTTGTTATTGATGGTTTGGCTACCGTTGCTTATGTTCCTAAACAAAAAGTCCTCGGACTATCCAAAATTAACCGCATTGTTGAGTATTTCAGCAAGCGCCCTCAAATCCAAGAACGACTCACTGAACAGATCTTCCATACTCTCCAATTTATACTGGAGACTGAAGATGTTGCGGTGATGATTGATGCGCAACACTATTGTGTTAAATCCAGAGGTGTTGAAGATACCGGATCATCTACAGTAACAGTTCGCCTCGGTGGTGGATTTAAAACAGACTCATCTGCAAGACACGAGTTTTTGAGTATTGCAAGGATGACAGGTAAATGATCGCAGAAATATTTTTATATGGATTTATTACTGCCTTTGGTTGGTGGACTGCTAACCATTATGTGATTGAACCTCATTTCCCTCCACCCATTGAAAAGAAAATCAATGACAAATGAAAACTACTATTGCTCTATTCATAGCAGATCCTAAGTGTTCTGTACAAAGCAGTAATGGTATTATAAAAGCTTTGGGTGATGATTACTCATTCAAAATTTTTGGTAAGAATGAATTAGAAGATAACTTTTTCGATGGGGTGGATATGATTATTATCCCAGGAGGAATAGGCGATTCTGAATCATATACAACTCTTTTTAAGCGCAATGCAAAAAGAGTTCGCAACTTTGTTAAGAATGGTGGCAAATATCTTGGGATATGTATGGGTGGTTACTGGGCAGGTAAGCACTATCTAAATATACTAAATAACATAGATGCTGTCCAATACATAAAAAGACCAGGTACAGACACAAGGAGACCTCATGCTAAAAATATTAAAGTCAAATGGAATGGATCTGATACAGAAATGTTTTTTTACGATGGTTGTGCTTTGGTTGGTAATGGAAGTCACCAAACACTTGCTACGTATGCAAATGGTGACCCTATGGCAATCATACAAGGCAACATTGGAGTAATTGGGTGTCACCCCGAAAGCGAACAATTTTGGTATGATAGTTATAGTTGGCTAAAAGGTAAGTATCATAACGGCGAACATCACAAATTATTACTTGATTTTGTAAATACATTGATAAAAAAATAATGAAAAATATAGTATTTTTATTTGATAATGAATGGGCGTTTGGTTCTATTCATTATGAGCTATTTAAATATCTTTGGAAGTATGGATTTAATTGCCATCTGCTTCCGTGGGATAAGCAATATTCAACACAAGAAATTAAAGAACTAGATTCTCATATAGATGTATGGGTAACCAGCCCACATGGATATATGGGATTACATCATACTCATGGCATTTCACCTGAGAGATGTATTGTTATTGGTTATGCTACATTGGATTTAACTGAGTATAATTATAGATTTGGATTGGATGATTTCAACCATGTTAGAAAATTTGGTGTCTGTAGTAATTACTTAAAAGAATACAGTAAAAAATTAAATTTGGAAAGATCTCCTATTGTTTGTCCTATTGCAATCAATTATAATACTTTCTATGATGAGCCAAGCAAAGAGCTTAAAGTTGTAGGGTTTGCTGGCGCATATCATGAAAGGCATGAGTTTACTCAAGAAATGATAGATGGACCTTTATCTCAACCAAGATATAAAAAACGAGGTTACCTGGTAAAAGAAGCGGCACAAATTTGCGGTCTTGATTTCCGAGTGGCTAGTCACTATCATCATAGTTTCGTAACAATGCCAGGATTCTATAAGTCTGTAGATAGTGTCATATTATCTAGTTCAGAGGAGGGCGGTGGATTACCTTCATTAGAGGCAGGCGCCGCAGGTAAGTTAGTTATCGGCACACCTGTCGGTTGGTGGAATGATATGGTTGGGCACAAAGGTGGAATTGAAGTCCCAATTCATGAAAAAGAATTTTTAGAAAGTACTGTATCTGTTTTAATGTATTATAAAGATAGACCTTCAGAATATAGAGATAGATGTTATTTAATACGAGAACACGCAAAATCGTATGACTGGAAAAATTATGTTGGGCAATGGGTAGAATTATTACAATAGGATAATATATGACAGTTAATATTATGGTTGACTTAGAAACAATGTCAACAAGATCGCATGCAGCAATTTGTTCTATTGGTGCAGTGAAATTTGAGGGTAAAGAAATACTTGATACTTTTTACTGTACAATTGATTTAAAGACCTGCAAAGAGGCAGGTATGCATATCTCTAAAGATACAATCAAATGGTGGTCGGAGCAAAACAAAGAAGCTTTGCGAGAACTTACTCGCAATAATATACCACTAAAACAAGCACTGGATGATTTCGAAGAATGGTTCGGACCTAAGAGTCTACCTGTCTGGGGTAACGGTGCAGTATTTGATAATACAATTTTAGCCAATGCTTATTTTAATACTGACAGAGAACCACCTTGGAAATGCTGGGACGATCGTTGCTATCGTACAGTAAAGGCTTTATTCCATTGGGTGCCTGTAGATGCTCGAGAAGGTGTTTACCATAATGCCTTAGATGATGCTATGCATCAAACTAAACACTTAATTAAAATACTAGGTGAATAATGAATACATATAAGAAGCGCATCGCTTTTTGTTTAAGTGATCAACATACTATTCCTCACGGAGGATTAGGTCAATTTGCTAAAAGTTTTATTGAGACTTTTACACCACTCGGTTATAAGATAGATATCATTACTGATAAACCTACTTCTAATCTAGCATTCAAAGAATACTTAGAAGAAGCAGGTGCAAATTTTATATGGTCACCTACAGCAAGATCTTATAGCACACATACTAAAACATTCATGTTTGAAGATTCATATAACTTCGAAAAGATGAGTTCCTTTAGAGATGCTATGATGTATGCCTTGAATAAAAATCTTTATGATATTATTATTTGCAATACGTTAGAATCATTTCCGGGCATTTATGCTCTTAACTTACATAAGACTGTTCAAGTAATCTATTACACTCATAATGAAAGTATGGTCTTCTTAGATGATAGATCATGGAAAAATGAGTTTACAGAATCATTCAATGAAGTGTTTAATGCTTTGATGAGAGTCAAAGGTATCACTATTGGCACACAAACTTTACGCAATCGTAATGAATTGCTTGCGCAAAACTTGTTCAATTCTTATGAGCTTCCAATTCCAATGACCGAAAAAACATTATTGGAAGAAAACAATCAACCAAGAGAAGGTGTACTTTGGATTGGTCGTTGGGAGCCAAGAAAGAATCCCGAGGAATTTATCCGTGTTATTAAAGAAACAGGATTGCCTGCAAAGGTTATTACTAACACCAATGGTGCTAAAAAGTTTGAAGAAGCTCTAAAGGCAATAGATGCTAAATATGAAATAAAGATTGGTGTGTATGGTAAAGAGAAGGTTGACTTTATTACGTCTGCTAGAGTCGCTTATAATCCTGCAATCAGAGAAAGTTTCGGTTTAGCTTTTTATGAATGTATGGGGCAATTGCCAACGGTTGCTATAAAGGGAATGTCCTGGTTAGATAACTTTAGTAACCAATGGTATTGGTGTGAGGAAAAGAAAAATATTCCTAAATTGATTTTAAAACTATACGAAGACTTTGCCGATTCTAGAGTTTGGTATAGTAAGTCGCCTCTGCAGAGTATTGTAGCAGAACATGCGACAGGAATTCAAGCTTGGATAGATGTATTTGAATCATTCAAACCCGCAGAATCAAATTCTGATAGAGCAACAATTAATGAATATGACAATATAAATTATTCCGATTTTATTATCAAACTAAATAGGAAAGATTTAGCTGTCGATGATGTCCGTTCTGTATTGACAAACAAGACAAAATTTAATATAATTTATACAGATGAGAACACCTATCTATCTAAGGATCTCAATTTTGTTCCAAAAGAAGACAAGGCACATACTTTAGAAAGTTTATTCGAATGAGCAGACAATTAGAATACGTTATATCTGGACCAGCATATCTACGATTAGGTTCAGAACAATGTGAAGACCCAGACACATTGAATATGATAATTAATATGATGAACAAAACTGTTCATAATAAAAATAACCATCAGTTTTCATTATTGTATAATGGGTTTACGGAGAAAAACTTTGGTAAGAAATTACAGAAGTTTAGACCTGCTATTAAAAACATTCATGCTGACTCTGGCGGATTGCAAATTATTACTAGAGGATTACCTAATACTCCAGAAACTCGCAATAAGGTTTATGAGAATCAAGGAACGTATGCAGACATTGGTATGGCGTTTGATGAAATCCCAGTTAAGTCTACATCTGCAGATGGTACGTCTGCAAAGATTGATACCAAGCGTCGCTATGTAGATATGGAAAATTTTGAGACATATGCTAGACAAACAGGCAAAAACGTTAAAGATCAAATTTTAAAATTCGATTCATTGAACAGTAAATGTAAACCATTTATTATTTTGCAGGGTTCGGGTGCAGATACTTATAAGCAATGGGGCGAATTCCTATTAGATGAAGTTCCAAAAGAATTACATCATCGTATTGGTGGTGTTGCTATCGGATCAGCTGCACTAGGTATGGGCCCTTTGGAGGATGTCAAGAGAGCATTCTATGTAAACTCTGTTCCATTGGAAAGACCATTTCATTTACACGTATTAGGTGTTGGTGCACTTAAGCGTATTTTACCATATCTATTATTTAGTCAAACTGGTCTATATGAAGGCATTGATATTTCGTATGATTCGACAACACATTCTATGTCGTTAGATAATGGATTGTTCTACTTCTCACACAGCAAGAAAAAGAATCCTAGCGACTATGGTGGTTCTTCAGTAAAGATGGGTAGAGAATATTCTAACATTTATAGAACAGTTGTTAATGAGATTAATTCAGTATGTGATACAGATTACACACCAGAAGAATATCACAAGTTAATGAATATTTCTGTTGGTCTATATTTAGAACAAGGTGGAAAATTCATTGATGTAATGAGAGCAAGATTGGCATTCATTTTAACGAATGTCCATAATTTCACAATGGATGTTTCTAATTTAATGAACAGCAAAGAAGAATTTTTAAGATTTTGCAGAGATAAAGGATGCGAGAATGAATATGCAACTTTATTTGATGTAAAAACAAATGATGATTTTATTCACTGGGAAAAGAATGTAGGTAGGTTCATGGATTCAGAACCCGTTAATTCCGTAGCCCCATCTTCACTTGAGGACTTATTCGCATGATTGTAAAAACAGATAGTTATATTTGGGTAACCTTTCAGAAAGAAGGTATCCATAAGTATCCTGCAGCAGCAACTGATCCTAAGTTGGCTACAGGTGATTGGTTAGATGTCTCATTCTTAGGAACACCTCATAGACATATCTTTCATTTTAGAGTTGAGATGCAGGTATTTCATGATGATAGAGATGTTGAATTTATTCAAGCAAAGCGCATTATGGAGCGTTGGTATGCAGATGGAACATTGCAATTAGATTATAAGTCTTGTGAAATGATGGCAAAGGACCTACACAATAAATGTATCAGTACATGGCCAGACAGAGACTATGTAATTGAAGTATCAGAAGATGGAGAGAATGGTTGCAGAATGTATTTCTCGCATATTAAAGGTAAAGATGTTACACCAAGGATGTATGTAAATGAGTAAGTTATATTATATGGGTTTAGAGCCCTATGAAGGTCGGTATACTTTACAACTTCAACACTGGAGTGAAGATGTGTTTAAGCGTAGAGGTATTGACTACGAAGTTATTCATGGTGATTTCTTAGACAGTTCTAAGTCTATCGTAACAGGGCAAGTGCTTGATGCACACGGTCGTAGTTATTATTCTTTGACACAAATGGCAAGACTTGTCGCAAAGATGAAGGCAGGAGAAATTACCTGGGAAGATACTATTTTCTTTGAGGATATGTTTACCCCTGGTATGGAAGTGTTGCCTTATATTATGGATCAAATGTCGTGGGAATATCATCCTCGTATCTTTGTTCGTTGTTTGGCACAGACCATTGACCCAGATGATTTCCTTCATGTCTGGGATATGCAGAAGTGGATGGGCTTCTATGAGAAAATGACAGATCATTTTGTGACGGGTATTCTTGCATCAAATGAAGAGATGGTTGCTCATATGAAGATTGCAGGTTGGGAAGCACCAATCTTTAATATCTCGGGTTTAGCATTTGACAAAGATGAAGTTCAAAGTCGTGTAAAGAAAATTAAACCATTCATCAACCGCAAAAAGCGAGTAGTATTTGCTGCTAGATTCGATCAAGAAAAACAACCCGGATTCTTTATGGATCTGATTGAAGACTATGGTAGTTATAATCGAGATGTAGAGTTTGCTGTTTTATCAGGCGGACCATTACGTAGTAACGATCAAAAGTATTTAGATCGGGCAAGAGAATTAGAAAAGACTGCCAATTTTAAGATCTATGAAAATCTTAAAAAGAATGAGTATTATGAATTGCTAGCAGATTCTCGAGTATTATTTAATTGTGCTTTACAGGATTGGGTAAGTAACACAGCATCAGAAGCAGATGCACTAGGAACAAATTGTTTATATCCTGCGTATAGATCTTTCCCTGAAACATTTGCGAATGATGCAGAATGTTTATATGTTCCTTGGTCTATGGAAGATGCTAAAAATAAATTAGATCATTTGCTAGTTAACCCAAGAAAAAGAATCGGACAATTATCCAATTGGACAACGGGTACCATTGATAGATGTTTAGATATCATGTTTAATACTAATGACCATTGGTTCCGTAATACTAAAGATTATAGAAAATATGTACCAGAATCAAAATATTAAAACAGTAATTGTAACAGGTGCCTCTGGATATATTGGAGGTGCTACTTGCATAGCACTGAAAGAAAAAGGATATCGCGTAGTTGGTGTAGATTTACGCCCTTGCCCTGCACATCTAGAATCGTATGTAGATCAATTCGTAAAAGAATGTTTCACACATCCATGGTCGCTTGAGCATATTGAAAGAGATCCTGTTGCTATTATACATTGTGCCGGAACAAGTTTAGTTGGACCTAGCATAAAAAATCCGCATGACTATTATGAAAATAATGTAGTTAGAACTGAAAAATATTTAGATTATATTAGACGATGGTCTCCTAATACTAAATTTATTTTTAGTAGCAGCGCATCTGTTTATGGAGATCCGTTAGGTATGGTATTGTTCGAAGGAACAACAACCAATCCTATTTCGCCATACGGTGAATCTAAACTAATGGTAGAAATGATGCTTAATTGGTATAGCAAAGCGTATGGAATTAAATATGTATCATTTAGATACTTTAATGCCTGCGGTGCTGTTGCTGAAGGTATACATGGGCAAGAACCAGATGCTACTCATATTTTTGCTAAATTGTTTGAAGCGGCTATGAACGATGGAGATTTTACACTCAATGGTGTAGACTTTCCGACGCGAGATGGAACTTGTGTCAGAGATTATGTTCATGTATCAGATATTGCAGATGCCCATGTATTAGGCATTGACACAGATATCGAAGGGATATATAATATAGGAACATTAAAGGGGTATACTAATTTAGAAGTCTTTACTGCTGTAGAAACATTCTTAATGAATGAAGAAGTATTGACCCATGGAATTGTTTGTCACTTTGATGCTCGAAGAGAAGGCGATCCCGCAACATTGATTGCTAGTCCAGAAAAGTTAAACACTGATACAGGATGGAAAGCCAAACGAAATTTAGACAATATAATTGAAGACTTATATAATTGGTATATGTCTAAAGCATTCAACAAAATGAAAATCAAACAGCGGTCTCTCTCTGACATTCAACCCGCTATATAAATTCTGCATGTCATCAAACTTACTCATCGGAGGCAAGAGATGGCTAAATATATCTCAACAAAAACTTACAGACAAATAGGACCCGTAGCATATAGACAATGGAGAGCCGACAGTCATTGCAATTTAATTCATGGATACGCTTTAAGTTTCCATTTTGAATTTGAATGTGATACTTTAGATGCTCGTAATTGGTGTATGGACTTTGGTGGTCTAAAAGATTTAAAACACAATTTAGAAGACTGGTTCGATCACACATTGTTGGTTGCTCAAGATGATCCTAAAAGAGATGAACTATTGCGACTAGGAACATTGGGTCTTGCTAAGATTACAGAAGTAGAAAAGACTGGGTGTGAAGGTATTGCAGACTTTTTATATGAATATGTCAATACAATTTACTTGCCACAGTATGGTAAAGCTGAAGCGGAGCGCATCTGGTGCTCTAAAGTAGAAGTTCGTGAAACGGATTCTAATATGGCAATGAGGGTAGGACATCGTGAAGATAGAGAGTTCAGCGACTAAGTATATCACAAATATAGACGGTACAATAACCCTTCCTTACGAGGAAGGATTACTTGAATGGTTACAACAACAGTATCCATATTCTAAATATCGTATTGTGGAGTTACATAATGAGATGGTTTCTTAATTTACTAGATAAACTTGGTCGTAAACGTATAGTTATGGATCGGGTCAACAATGAACCTTATTTGGAAAGATACTATCTTTTTCTGAAAGATAGAAATAAATTTCCATTTAATATATTTTTACATAAATTCTTAAAAGGAGATCCGGATGATGTACATGATCACCCATGGCCGTATTGTACTTTCATACTTAAAGGCGGTTATTACGAATGGGTTCCTCAGTTTAATAAAGCAGGACAAAAAATCGGAGAGATTCGGCATTGGAGAGGGCCTGGTCATTTTAGGGTTTGTAGCTCTTCTTCTTACCATCGTATAGAACTTAAAGAAGGTGTGACTGCCTGGACTTTGTTTATGCCTGGGCCACAAAAACGAGACTGGGGTTTCCTAGTTAATAATCAATGGATACAGCATGAGCAATGTCTGAAGGAGCGATATGTCAAGTAATGTTATGAAGGGTCGTCATAGTTATGATGCAAATGTAGGCGGTCAATTAGTAACATTTATTAATCGTAGTTCTAGCGAATATCCTGTAGAAGTAGGTGCTGCATTTTTTGTTCCTGTCAATGTTCAAGAGCAAAAAGATTTAGATTTAAATGTTGCAAAAGAGCATGCTAAGCAAGAGTATAATAGAATCATGGAAATGGTTGCTATTTTACAAGAACAAGCAAAACAATTAACAAGCAGACTTGATGCCACTGAATTGGTGCACTCCGCAGAATATGGTATACGAACTACACATAATAGAGCATATCATATATACTTCAATTCATATAAAGACAAAAACATACTAACGCCAATCGGTCCTACTGAATGGCAAGCTGGCCCTGGCGAGCATTTGCGGTTTATTGCAAGTGTTACTAAAAAGGGAGATTCGACATGGGAATACATAGATGAAGATAGCATTAGTAACTGACACACATTTTGGTGCAAGATCAGATTCACAACCATTTGATAATTATTTTAAAAAATTCTATGATGAAATCTTTTTTCCTGAAATAGATAAAAGAAACATTACTCAGATTATACATCTCGGTGATTGCTTTGATCGTAGAAAATACATTAACTTTAATTCTTTAAGTAACTGCAAAAAGTATTTCTTTAACCAGGTAGAATCTCGTGGTATAGATATGGATATGATTATTGGTAATCATGATACATTCTATAAAAATACAAACGACGTAAATTCGCCTGACCTATTGTTGGGCGAATATCCTAATATTAGAACATACGATAAAGCAGAAGTCGTACAATACGACGGCTTAGACATTCTTTTAATGCCTTGGATATGTGCTGATAACTATGAGCATTCTATGAAGATGATTGAAAGCAAAGCTGCAAAGGTATGTTTTGGTCATTTAGAACTTGCTGGCTTTATAATGTTTAAAGCGCAAGAAGCACATATAGAACATGGCGGAACTGATCCTAACATATTTAAGAATTTTAAATTAGTTTGTTCTGGACATTTCCATCACAGACATGGCAAAGGCAATATTGAATATATTGGCAATCCGTATCAGTTATTCTGGAATGACTTTGAAGATGATCGGGGATTTCATATCTTTGATACGAAGACATTGAAACTAGAATTCATAAAAAATCCAAATACTATATTTGAAAAGTATTACTATGATGACGAAAAAGAAGATCTATTGTCTGTAGACATATCTAGATTTCAGTCCAAGGTAATTAAATTGATTGTTCTAAATAAAAAGGACTATCTAAAGTTTGATAAATTTGTAGAAGAGATTTATAAACAAAATCCTATAGAGTTAAAAATTATTGAGGATTTTTCTGAGTTCGAAGCTGAGGCAATTGATGAATCAGTTAATTTAGAAGATACAATGACTTTGCTATCTAATTATGTTGATAGTGTAGAAACAGATGCGGACAAGGGCAGGCTAAAGGGAATACTTAAAACCCTATATGTAGAGGCTCAACATTACGAGGGTATATGATAAAATTTAAAACTGTACGTTGGAAAAACTTTTTATCTACAGGTGGGCAATTTACAGAAGTTAGATTAGATAGATCGACCACTACACTTGTTGTTGGTGAAAATGGCGCAGGCAAAAGTACTATTTTAGATGCTATCTGTTTTTGTTTATTCAATAAGCCATTTCGAAGTATCAATAAGCCACAGTTGATGAATAGTATCAACGGTAAAAATCTTCAGGTAGAGATAGAATTTAGTATCGGGCCCAAAGACTATAAAGTTGTCAGGGGCATGAAGCCAGGTATCTTTGAGATATATGCGGATGGCAATTTACTAAATCAAGATGCCGCATCTAAAGACTATCAGAAATATCTTGAGGATGGTATACTTAAACTAAATTATAAATCTTTTACGCAGATTGTTATTTTAGGTAGTGCCTCTTTTACTCCCTTTATGCAATTGCCACTAGGTCATAGACGTGAAATTATCGAGGACATTTTAGACATTCAAATTTTTACTGTTATGAATTCTGTTCTCAAAGATAAACTAACTGATATTAAAACTAAAATAACAGAATTAGATACACAAATTGAGATTGGCAAAAACAAAGTTAAGTTGCAACAACAGTATATAGCAACACTCGAGAATGACAAGCAACGAAAGGTTGATGATGTACAAAAGCGAATACTTGAAACGACTGAAGAGATTACACAACTTACTGCCTTGGTCGATGCTGAAAAAGAACTCGAAAATAATTGCAAATCCTCTATTTCCGACGCAAAGGAAAAACGTACAAAGCGTACGGAAATGGGATCTTTGCTTCGAAAACTTTCCGAGCGCGTTAAGACTCAGGAAGCCCAAATACAGTTCTATCACGACCACGACTTTTGTCCGACGTGTAATCAAGGGCTTGATGATGGTATCAAGGGAGAGGCAATCGAAACTCACACACATAAGATTGAGGAAGTTACAACCGCAATTCAAACCCTTACCGAACAACTCAACGATATTGAAGAAAGACTTACAGAGATTGATTCTATCGAAGAGAAAATATCTGAACATCAGAGCAACATCATTAGTTTTAACTCAAGCATCATTGCCAATCAAAACTACGTACAAAAATTACAGGACGAATTGGCAACAAGTAATACAGATACGAGCAACCTTGAGGATGAGAAAAAGAAACTTAAAGTAATGGCAAAGGATGTTGTTACATTTGCTGATAATAAAACAAAGATAAATGAGGATAAGCATTACTACGATATTGCAGGTATCTTATTAAAAGACACAGGCATCAAGACAAAGATCATTCGTCAGTATTTGCCCGTTATCAACAAACTAGTAAATAAGTATTTGCAGGCAATGGATTTCTTTTGTCTTTTTGAATTGGATGAGACGTTTAACGAATCCATCAAATCTAGACATAGAGACGAATTTTCATATGCATCGTTTAGTGAGGGCGAAAAACAACGTATCGATTTGGCTCTACTATTCACATGGAGAACGATTGCGAAAATGAAGAATTGCGCTAGCACAAATCTCTTGTTACTTGATGAGGTTTTTGATTCTTCTTTAGATGCTAATGGGACAGATTATGTGATGAACCTAATAAATACTTTAGGAGATGAGACTAATGTATTTGTTATTAGTCACAAAGGAGATCTTCTCTTTGACAAATTTAGAAGTGCCATAAAATTTGAGAAGCATCAGAATTTTTCAAGAATATCAGTATAGGAATTATATGTCAAATAAATGGGAATTACACACACATCAAGTCAACGCATATTGCTATTACGAGAATGTGTTTGATGATGATATGATTAAAGCAATCATCGAAACTGGCGAAAAGGTCGGCACTGACAAGGCATTTGTTGGAGGCGATTTTAGTTCTCCAGGCCGCGTCGCTGACGAAATTAGAAAAACTGATATTGGCTGGTTAAATGCTGTTGAAGAAAATGGTTGGCTATTCAGAAAACTAACAGACCTAATTACTCAAGCAAATGCACAATGGTTTGGAATGGAGCTAACAACGATTGAAGCTTTGCAATATTCTGTTTATAATGTAGGTGATTTTTATACCGCTCATGTAGACCATCATTTTCAAGGAGCAGGTCAATATCCAAGAAAGCTTAGTTTCAGTATGCAACTAACTGATCCAAGTGAATATGAAGGTGGCAATACTAGATTAATCACTGGTCATGAACCATTCGACATTCCAAAGACAAAGGGTTCGATAACATTCTTTCCTTCATATACATTACACGATGTACAACCTATCACTAAAGGTACTCGCAAAGCATTAGTGGGTTGGGTACTAGGACCTAAGTGGAAATAATATGGCAACTAAGATACCATTAGAGTATTTAGATTTAAGTAATGATTTTGGGTTCACTGCCGTTCATGAAACAGACTTAACTGAACCAATCATATCAGAAGTTAAAACTACAGCAAATGATGCAACCAAACAGAAACTTTTGGATTTGGAAAAACTAATTTTGCCTCTTTTGGTTAATTTGATGAAGAATCCAGATAAGGATTACATCCATTGGCCTAACAGAGTTCCGCTGATTGAGAAGCAAATTGAACGGATAATTGCAATAACCCGCCAGTAATATGGATTTCCGGGGGCTTGACAACTGACACTAAAGGTGTTATAATTAAGCACGTAAAGGAGATCTTATGTTAGTACAATCTAAGTCTATTTTGGCTAAGCTTCTCGCCAGTGAGAATCTAACAGTCGAGCATCGCAAAACTCAGACAGCATATTTTGATACGAAAAATCGAGTAATGGTACTTCCTATATGGAAAGACATGCTACCAGAACTTTATGACTTGCTTCTAGGGCACGAAGTAGGTCATGCTTTAAACACGCCAAACGACGGTTGGCACAATAATCTTAAAGACAAGCAACGCAAAGGTTTCAAGACATACCTCAATGTCATTGAAGACGTTCGCGTTGAAAAGCTAATTCAAGAAAAATTCCCAGGCTTAAAAACTTCGTTCGTCAAAGGGTATTCTAATCTTATGGATCGGGATTTCTTTGGTGTTGCTAATAATGTTTATCGCATCGACAGCCTTCCGTTGATTGATAGAATCAACCTTCACTATAAAATTGGTGCATATCTAAATGTTCATTTTAGTTCTGATGAGTTAAAATTTGTAGAACGTCTAGATAAGATTCGCACATGGGAAGATGTAGAAATTATTGCGAATGAACTTTATGAGAATGGCAAAAAAGAACTACGCAAAGAATTAGAAGACCAATTCTTAGATGATAGTTACTACGATGGTGAGTACGATGATTTAGATGAAGACATGGATTATGACGAATCCGATGATAGAGCAGACGGACGGCGAGATGGCCGCAGGATCAAAGAATATGGCAGTGGAGATTATGATGATCTAGATCCTGAGTCTATCACCGATAAGAACTTTCGAGAAAAAGAAAAAGATTTTCTAAGTGATGATTTGCGCCCATACTTTTATGTTAATTTGCCAACTCCAAAACTTGATAGGATTGTGGTTCCATATAAAAAGGTTATGCAATATCATAATACTTTCAGAAATGTGGATATCGGCTACTCGCCAGAAGTTTTTGAATCAAAAGTATCCAATCTTAAAAATAAGATTTTGACTAAATTCTTGGAAACAAATAAAAAGTATATTTCTTATTTGATTAAAGAATTCGAACTCAAGCGCAATGCGAGACAATTTGCTAGAGCAAGTGTATCTAAAACTGGAGAACTAGATATGAAGAAAATATTTAGTTACAAAATCAACGATGACCTGTTCCGTAGAATAACGGTTGTGCCAAAAGGCAAATCGCATGGACTGCTTATGTTCATTGATTATTCTGGGTCTATGATAGATAACATCCGAGCAACAATTGAACAGACATTGATTCTCGCAACGTTTTGTCGCAAAGTAAATATTCCTTTCCGAGTATATGCATTTACTGATAACACAACTTCTCTAGAACAAGATGCAAGTGAACTAGGAATTAAAGACGTCGACGACTATATTGCTTGGAGAAACTACAATCGATATTCTGACACTAGCAATACTAAATATGAAAAATTTTCTAGTGAAACAAATGAGATTGCGTTTTTGACTCCATCTTTTAAGTTAAAAGAATATCTTTCAAGTGAGATGTCGGGACAAGAGTTTAGAGAGTCTTGTAAATATTGGTTGTTGGTTGGAGAACTCTATGCACAAAAGTCTTGGAGACGCCGAGAAAATACTGATTTTAAAATGCCCGATTCTTTGAGATTGCCAGAAGAAGAGAGTATGAATGGCACTCCTTTAAATGAGACAATTGTTGCTAGTATTGAAATGGTCAAACAATTCAAGTCTTCATATAAGTTAGATGTTGTGAATACTGTGTTCTTGACAGATGGCGAATCGAATGAAACATCTTCGAAGTTTTCCTCAGATCCAAAACGAGGAACGAAGTCTATCGGACAAAATTATTATTGCTTAAATGAATCTAATGTTATCATTCGAGACATGAAAACGATGACCGAGGCTAAGAAGCCCGCAGGCGCAGATATGACAATTGGTTTATTGAACATGCTTAAAGCATTGACAGGCGTTAACACCATCGGATTCTTCTTAACAGATGCGAGAATGATTAGACGCACCGTTAGTAGTAGAGCAGATAAATGCGCAGCCAAAATTATGGACATGGATGCTAAAATTCGAGAGTTTAAGAAAACAAAATTCTTCCTAATCTCGAATGCAGGATATGATGATTATTATATTATTCCTGGCGGTGATGATTTGCAAGTCAAAGAAGATGATTTGGATGTGGATTCAAAGTCATCCAAATCTGAATTGAAATCGGCTTTCATGAAACTCCAAAAGAGTAAGAATGTGAACCGTGTGCTTTTGAACAGATTCGTTGATAAAATTGCTTGACACGGATCGAAAAAGGTGTTATAATTAATTATGAACTTTGAACAGGAACTTTATTATGTCTAAAACTCATTTCTCAGAACATCAGCGAAACGAACTGATCGTTAAATTGATTGCTCGCTTTGGCGAACAAGCAACAAAGGAACAAATTGTTTCTTATTGTATTGAAAATGGTTTGCCGAATCCCCATTTCTTAATCTCTAAACGAGACATTAAAATTGGTAAGTCTTATAATCTAAAAGCATATGATACAGGGAGCGTAGTTGTGAAGAATGAAGATTTGGAAATGGCACCTGCGCTTCAAGCACAGGTAGTACCACTTAGACGTAAACAAGTTGTTCAAGAAATTGATAGCGCTATTCCAGAAAAAGATGCAACGTATGTTGCTTTCGGTTTCTATAAACAACTTGAAATGATTTTCAAATCTAAAGTTTTCTATCCTGTTTTTATTACTGGTCTATCGGGTAACGGTAAAACTACTATGGTAGAACAAGCTGCGGCTAAATTGGGCAGAGAATGTATTCGTGTTAATATCAGTATTGAAACAGACGAAGATGATTTGATTGGTGGTAATACATTGCAAGATGGTAATGTTATTTACCGAGAAGGTCCTGTTCTAATGGCAATGCGCAGAGGCTCTATTCTTTTGATTGACGAAATTGATCGTGGATCTAATAAGTTGATGTGCCTACAAAGTATTCTTGAAGGTAAAGCATTCTTTAATAAAAAGACAGGCGAGGTTGTTCATCCTGCAAAAGGATTTACTATTGTAGCAACTGCTAACACTAAAGGCAGAGGCACAGAAGATGGTCGATTCATTGCAGCACAGATTTTGGATGAGGCATTTCTTGAGCGTTTCCCTATTACTGTTGAACAAGAGTATCCATCGACAACAACTGAGAAAAAGATTATCAACAATAAAATGGAATACTTTGGTAAAGTAGATTCTGAATTTGCAGATAAGCTTGTTACTTGGGCAGAAGTTATTCGTAAAACTTTCAACGAAGGTGGCGTAGACGAGATTATCAGTACACGTCGTTTGGTGAACATTGTTCAAGCATATGCAATTTTCAACGACCGCGAGGAAGCAATTCGTTATTGTATTAACCGATTCGATGATGATACAAAGACAGCATTTATGGATTTGTATTCTAAGATGAATGCACCAGCACAAGAAGAAGTTAAAGCATCTCCCGTATTTGATACAGGTGTCAGTGACGAAGTTCCATTCTAATATTACTTAACTTAAAAAAGGGCGCTTCGGCGCCCTGCTCCTGCCTTTATGCACACCAATGAAATAGTACACGATACATTTATTCCTAGATGGTTTGGCCGACTTGGGAATAACATACAACAAATATCTAATGGGATTTATTTTTGTAGAAAAAATAATATACGATTTACTTCGCCCGACCATCCTTATATAGAACCTATTGACATAGACTTTGGAAATAATGAATATAAAATAAAAGACGATTCCCATAATTGGTTTTATTTCTTTCAGGGTGAGGATGCAGATTTTCAGGTAGATGTAGATGATTTAAATCTACAAAGAAAGCAAATTTGCGAAGAATACATACTACCCAAACTAAAGATAAATCATGCAGAATTAGATGATGTATTTGATGACGATATTTTAGTAGCACATATTAGAAGTGGAGATGTATATTCTCCAAGAACACATCCTGCGTATGTTCAAAATCCTCTTTCATATTATCTACAACTATATGAAATGTTTAATCGCAAAGTTATATTTGTGACTGAGGATACTGATAGTATTATTGCTAAAGCATTTGAAAGTATCAAAATCCCTATTAATGTTTGTGATGTTACTCAAAGTATGACATTAATGTTACGAGCTAAAGCAATCGCAACATCGGGAGTAGGTACATTTGCTCTATCGGCAGCATTTTGTTCTAAGAACATTAGTAAATTATATTGTACAAATTTATGGTTACCTAATGCTCTTAATCCTAGTATGTTAAAAGAGCAACTTGATGTCTATAGTGCGGACATCGACGACAATAAATATATTAAAATAGGTGAGTGGCATCATTCGTCTGATACGTTTAAACGAGTTATTGAATACAACGACCATATATCATTTAGGAGATTATAGCATGGCAAACAAGGTTGCTCTTATTACGGGCATTACTGGGCAAGACGGTTCTTATCTTGCAGAATTATTATTAGAAAAAGGTTACGAGGTTCACGGAATTGTCCGTCGTAGTTCTTCTATGAACACGGGTCGAATTGACCACATCTATAGCAATCCAAATTTACATCTTCACTATGGTGACGTAACAGATTCTTTATCTATTATGAACGTATTGAAGAAACATAATCCATCCGAGATCTATAATTTAGCAGCACAAAGTCATGTCAAAGTTTCCTTCGATACGCCTGAATATACAGCAATGGTTGATGGATTAGGCACACTTAAGATTTTAGAATCTGTTAGATTATTAGGAATGGAAAAAACAACTAGGATCTATCAAGCATCAACATCTGAACTATATGGATTGGTTCAGGAAATACCACAAAAAGAAACAACTCCTTTCTATCCTAGATCGCCATACGGTGTTGCTAAGTTATATGCATATTGGATTGTTAAGAACTATCGCGAATCATACAATATGTTCTGTTGCTCAGGCATTTTGTTTAATCACGAATCTCCTCGCAGAGGTTTCAACTTCGTTACTAAGAAGATTGTAAATGGATTGGAAGCAGTTAGTTCTGGTCGTCAGGAGTGTTTGACATTGGGTAATTTAACAGCATTGCGAGATTGGGGACATGCTAAAGATTATGTCGAAGCAATGTGGTTAATGCTACAACAAGATAAGCCTGAAGATTTTGTTATTGCGACAGGTGAACAATATACAGTGAAACAATTCGTAGAACATTGTGCTCCGTATTTTGCGTTAAAGATTCGCTGGGAAGGTGAAGGTTTGAACGAGGTTGGTATAGACGAAAACACTGGTCGAACTGTTGTTAGAGTTGATCCTAAATATTTCCGACCTGCAGAAGTTCAAACTTTGTTAGGAGATTCCTCAAAGGCTAGGGGTGTCCTCGGCTGGCAACCTAAACATTCTTTCGACGATTTAGTCGAAGATATGTGTTTGAATTTTGATTGAGGGTAATATGGAAAAGAATAGTAAAATATTTGTAGCAGGACATAATGGTCTTGTCGGTTCATCTATTGTAAGAAAACTAAAAGAAGAAGGATATACAAACCTTATCTTAAGATCAAAGGCGGAGTTAGACCTTCGAGATCAACGAGCAGTTAAGAACTTCTTTAGTACAGAACTTCCAGAATATGTATTTTTGTGTGCTGCTAAAGTTGGCGGCATCAATTGGAACTGGACAAATCCTGGTGAGTTTATTTACGACAACTTACAGATTCAAACGAATGTTATAGATGCAGCATATCGCAATGGCGCTAAGAAATTGTTATTCTTAGGTTCTGCTTGCATCTATCCAAAGGTTACCCCTCAACCTATCAAGGAAGAATATCTTCTTACAGCTCCACTTGAGCCTACAAATGAGGGGTATGCTTTAGCAAAAATTACTGGTCTACGTATGTGCGAATACTACAGACGTCAGTATGGGTTTAATGCTATTAGTTGTATGCCTGCAAACTTATATGGCATTAATGATAACTTCATTCCTGAGCATGGTCATGTTATTCCTGGTATTATTACTAAGATGCATAATGCTATGATAAATGGAGAAGATAGTATTGAATGTTGGGGAGACGGAACACCCACAAGAGAATTCTTATACGTAGATGATTTAGCCGATGCTTGTTTTTGGTTAATGCAAAACTATGATGAAAAGGAATTCGTGAATGTTGGTAGTGATGAAGAACTTACAATTAAAGAACTTGTAAACAAACTAACAAAAGAGTTTGGATTCAAAGGTAAGGTTGTTTGGAATAAAGATAAACCAAATGGCACACCAAGACGCAAAATGGATAATAGCAAATTAAAGTCTCTTGGATGGAATGCCAAAGTCAATTTTGACGATGGTTTAAAACGTACAATTGCTTGGTATAAAAAGGAAAAAGGATTACTATGAGATGGCCTTTAATGGGTGAGACAATCACCTTTACCGATAGACTTAAGATGGCGCATTTTGCGCTTACTGCAAAGAAGTTTACCTTTGGCGATAAGGTCAAAGAGTTTGAACATGAGTGGAGTAGATGGCTAGGCGCCAAACATTCATTGTATGTATCGTCCGGAAGTACAGCAAACTTTTTACTTGTTGCTGCAGTCATGGAATTGTACAATCTTAAACGAGGCGATAAAGTTTTATTGCCTGCTTGTACTTGGATGACGAATGTTTCGCCAATAATTCAACTAGGTCTCGAGCCAGTATTTTGCGACATTAATATAACTAATTTTAGTTTTGATATTGCAGAAGTAAAAAATATTGCTAAGAAACATGATATAAAGATGGTCTTTGTTACTCATCTACTTGGCTTCTCTGCAAATAATGAGGCATTGCAAGAAATATTCCCGAATGCTATTATCATAGATGATATATGTGAATCGCATGGCTGTACTAGTAATGATGGCTCTAAAAGAGGATCTAATAGTATAGGAGCAACCTTCAGCTTTTATTTTGGACATCATATGTCTACGATTGAAGGTGGTATGATATCCACAAACAATACTGATCTATATGACTTAATGAAAATAAAACGCAGCCATGGAATGGCAAGAGAGTCTATCAGGTTTGGCGATTATGCAGAATTACATCCTGAGATAGATAAGCAATTCTTGTTTGTTACAGATGGATACAATTTTAGAAATCATGAAATCTGTGCAGTACTCGGATTGTCGCAACTCAAGCGTTTAGATAATATGATTAAAATTAGGAATAGAAATCATTCTAAATTTACTAGAATCATTGATAATTATCCTCATCTCTTTTATAATATTAAAGACTCGGTGACGAATAGTAGTTTTTGCTTGCCCTTCATTTGCAAATCTAAAGAAATAATGTTGGCAATGAAAGAAACATTCACTAAGAATAGTATTGAATACAGACCAGTTGTTGCTGGTAATTTGTTAGCCCAGCCATTCTTAAAAGATTACGAAATTGACACAGATAAAGAAGAGACAAATGCTGCCTTAGTACATACACAAGGTGTATATGTGGGCAACAATCATTTTGTCAATGATATAGATATGGAATTTTTAAAACAAGTTGTTGAGGAAATAGATGACAAATTTAGGTAATAGTATTGAGGCGGTCATTGAACAGACTGTTAAACGTGTTTTGGGTGAAGGTGGTCTTCCCGATTCTACATATGTTGAAACTGATAACCTCGGTGAGGTAATCGAAAAGCTAGCAATTATCCATATTCGTATGTGGATGTTGGAAGATGCAATTCAAGCAGCAAAGACCGATACTGAGATTGCAGAATTAAAACGCAAATGCGATATTTGTTTTAAAGTAAAGCGTCCTCGTTATGTTCAAGCAATTAATCTAATGGTAGACACTGCCATTAAACAAAACAGATCACTTGTAGAAGATTCTGTTAAACTATATAAAGGTATTGACACCAATGAATAAAATTGTATTCTTCAATCACTATCATCGTGGTGATCTATTAACACACAAAGAATTTATTCGTCAACTTAAAAGTGAACTCCCCAATGTTACTTTTGAATATAAACACTTTAATCATCCCAAGTTGACTAGAGATTTAGATGTACCATTGGTAGGAGATCCGAAGGATTTAGATCATAAGACCCCATTTTATCAAGACGGTGATACATTGTATGTTAATACGTGGATAGGATGCTTCTGGGATATATTCTGCGAGCATGGTGGAATTAATATGAATTCCCTCTATCACCAATGGGAAAAAATATTTGCTCAAATAAATGCAGTGTTTAATGTTGACATTGGTATGTATGAAGATAAAGAAGAATATCTATCATCTATAGATTTTTCACGATTTGATGTATCTAGTATCAATGAGTTCTTGTCTAGTAACACTAATAAAAATATTCTTATTTGTAATGGACCCCCTCAATCGGGACAATCGTTTGCGGATAATATGCAACAATTCTTAGAGCCACTTGCACAAAGATATACAAATATTAATTTTATCTGTACTACTAAATTTGAGACTTCGATTCAAAATATTTTATTTACAGATGATATTATTGTAGATAATGAAGTTGCTGAAGCACGTGCACCGTGGGAAACCCGTCAGAAGAATAACTGCGATCTACAAGAAATTTCATACTTGAGTGAAAAGGTTGATGCTATTGTAGGTAAGAATTCAGGTCCCTTTGTTTTCTGTGAAACAAAGAACAACTATATGAATCCTGATAAGAAGTTTTTGTCATTCAATGTTAGTTGGGGTCCTGCATTTCAAACGGGTCAGAGCAGACCAACAGAGACGATGTCTAATAGTTTAGCATATAAATGCCAATATGAGATTGTCCCTATTAGCGATATCAATACGCTAACAGATACAGATAAAAGCAATATTAGTAATTCTTTAGATAAACTTGCAGCAAGCCTATGAGAAAACTTAAACTAGGGTTTACTGATACCCATGACCATTTAGCACAATTCTTCAGTTCTATTCTAGCCAATAGATTTGATGTTGAGATTGATAATGAAAATCCTGAGTATTTGATCTTCGGTGATGAAAACTTTGGAACAAATAATAAAAAATTTAATAGGTCCGACGTTGTTAAGATTTTCTATACAGGCGAGAACCGCAGACCAGAAAATTATGACTGCGATTATGCTATTACATTTGACCACAATTTTAATAATTCACACTATCGTTTACCTTTGTATGTAATCTATCAATGGTCTTTAGAACAAATACACAAGACAAAGTATAGTTACTATCATCTATTAGGTGATAATGAGCCTCAGGAAAAAACAGATTTCGCTTCTTTTGTAGTATCAAATGGTAATTGTAAAGAGCGTAATGAATTTTTTGAAAAGCTATCTGCATATAAAAAGGTAGATAGCGGTGGTAGATTGTTTAACAATATTCAAGCAGATCTTAGCGGAGAAGAAGCAAAGATTGATTTCTTAGCTAAGAGAAAATTTAATATTTGTTTTGAATCCGGTTCTTATCCTGGATATACAACAGAGAAAATACTCCATGCTTTTTACGCAAAAACTATCCCTATTTACTGGGGAAGCCCTACTGTTGCTGCAGACTTTAATCCTTCCGCATTTATTAATGTGCACGACTTTGATAGTTTCGATGATGCGATAGAATATGTAAAGCAAGTAGATAATGACGATGAGCTATACAATAAAATTGTAAATGCTACTCCGCTTGCAGGAAATGTTCCTAGAGATTATATGTTGTTGAACAATTTTTTAAATTGGTTTGATGCTGTTGTTTACAATAAGATTGACCGCAACGAATGAAAATACTAACTGTCATTTTTAATTGGCGGGGACATTTTCTAAATACTGTAAAAAAACAAAATCAATTAACAGCAATAGGTGTAACACCTGTAGTTATTAATAGTGACGATGAACACAGAATCGATGCTCCCCATTGGCATAATATAGGTGAAGATAGTTATTTCAATGCACAATTTTTAAAAGCATTGGAAGTATTCGAATCTTCAGATTGCGATGTTCTGTTCCATATTCAAGCAGATGCCTCATATGATAATTGGAAACAGTTGTATGAAGATGCTGAAAAGTATTTTGAAATGACAGACTGGGGTGTCTATGCCCCTAATGTAGATTATACTTGGTATGATTCTATTAGATCGGATGTAACAACTTTAGAGTTTCCTATAGACAAGTTAAAGATTGTAGCAAATACAGATTGTACTTGTTGGTTCATTCATAAAGATATTATAGATAAATATAGGAAACGTAACATAGATATGACGCAATATAAAATGGGCTGGGGCTGGGATATTATTTTTCCTGCTATCTCATTTATTAATAAGAGACCTGTTATTCGAGACTACGGACATACCATTGACCATCCTCAAGGAACAAACTATGATACAAATAAAGCAGAACAAGAAATGTGGAGTTTGTATAACAGTTTAGATCCTGAACTAAAACAAGCATTCGGGTTTATTAAAGGCAACAAAGAATTATTAGCATCATATTATAAATGAAGAAAATTATATCATTTAGTTTGTGGGGAGACAATCCTAAGTATTGTGTCGGTGCTATTCGCAACGCTCAATTAGCACAAATACATTTCCCACAATGGCAATGTAGATTCTATTGCGGAAGAGATGTTCCGGGAATCTATATATCCGCATTAAACGCTTTCGATAATACTTCGGTATGGATCAGACCAGAAGACGACTTTACATTCGGAGCATTCTGGAGATTTGATGCCATGGAAAAGGATACTATAGTATTGTCTCGGGATTGTGATTCCAGATTGTCTGCCAGAGAAAGACAAATTGCAGATGAATGGCTCTCCTCAGAAAGACGCTTATCGGTTGTACGAGACCATATCAATCATTATGAATTTCCTATCCTTGCAGGTATGTGGGGACTAAGGGGCGGATTAGATGATGATATGAAATCTCGTATGTCCAGTTATAATAAAAATCATGTATATCTTATGGATCAGTATTGGCTACGAGATATTATTTGGCCAGCCTTAGAAACCGATTCTATGATACATGGTATCAAAGAAACGATGTGGATGCGAAATTCTTATAAGTCACTCGGGAAAGATTTTATAGGACAAACATACGACGCTAACGACATTCCCGTATACGACTCAGCACTATCATGAAACAAACTATTGTAGTACACCATCATACTGGTCTAGGAGACCATTTTATTTGTAATGGCTTAATTCACTCATTACGAGACCATTATTCTATTGACTTAATATGTAAAAGAAATTATAATAAAACAGTAAAGCACTTATATGAAGACTTCGAAGATGTGAATGTTGTTCCTGTTGATAATGAAATGGAAGATACGTTGAAACATATTCAAGAAACGAATCGACCATTAATGAGAGTCGGATTTGAAAATTGCGACTATAATAATTTCGAAGAGTCCTTTTATCTAACCTCTGGGGTAGACCCAGATGCAGAATATGATAAATTTATACTTCCTGAGAGATTAGATAATTCTTGGAAATGGTATCACAGCCTAAAAGAAAAATTAGGCGAGGATTATATCTTTGTACATGATGCTAGTACATACGGTACTTTTGATCTTAAAATAGATTCTAAATTACCTAGACATACTGCAGTTAAAGAAGATACCGACGATGTTTTGGATTATGTAGATGCTATCTGTTTTGCTAAAGAAGTTCATGTTATCAATAGTGGCCTAAACAATTTAGTATTTCAGTTATACTATAAGAATATGACAAAAGGTAAAATATTTTATCACAATGCAAGAAAGCTTAATCTTGGCGGAATACCAGTAAAGGTACCTGAAGGAATTGAGGTAATTGAATATGAGTAAACGAGTAACAGTAATTACACCGACTACTGGTTCTAAGTATTTAGAACAAAACCTACAATCTGTTTCTGAGCAAACATATGATAATGTAGAACATCTTGTTGTTGTAGATGGTCCTCCATTTTGGAAATCCGCAAATGACATTTTAGAGTGTTATCAAGATAAAACAGTAATGTATTTGCAGGAAAATACTGGAGCAGATCAATACAACGGGCACAGGATATATGGTTCAATGCCATACCTTGTTAATTCTGACTATGTGATGTTTTTAGATGAAGACAATTACATAGATAAAAAGCATATAGAAACTTTAGTTAAAGTTTGCGAAACAAACGACTGGGCATTTTCGTTGAGAAAAATTGTAGACAAAGATAATAATTATGTTTGTCTTGACGATTGTGAGAACTTAGGTAAGTGGCCTACTTGCTTAAGTGAACAGGAACTCTTTGTAGACGTTGGTGCATACTTTTTACCAACGACAATTGCTATTCAAATTTCACCTCTTTGGTATCGAAGAGCAAGACATCCAGATGAACAACCAGAAGTAGATCGTATTATTATGCAAACACTTCTTGCATATGGTTGGAGCTATGATACTAATGGAATGTATACGTTAAATTATAGAGTTGGTAATAGAGAAGATTCGGTTAAAGCGGACTTCTTTATATGGGGCAATAGCGTGATGGAAAAGAAATTTAAGGATGGATACCCATGGAGAAAGAAATAGCATACAAATATAATGAGGGAGAACTCTTAAAAGAGTTTAAAGAATATATCGATGCCACCTACGGCGAACACTATTCAATGAATAAATTTCAGGCAACCGAATTTATTATTGATAGTGGGCATGGTGTCGGATTTACCGTTGGGAACGTAATAAAATATGCCCAAAGATACGGAAAGAAAGCCGAAAGGAATAGACAAGACATATTAAAGGTGTTACACTATAGCATGATGTTATTATATGTACACGACATTGAAACCAAGGAGATTAAATAATGCAGATTAGTAAAGAAACAATTGATATCCTAAAGAATTTTGCTGGGATCAACAGCAACATTCTTATCAGAAAAGGTAAAACCTTATCCACAATTAGCACGGCAAAAAACATTTTTGCTAAAGCAACAGTCGCAGAAGACTTCTTAGAAGAAGTTGCGATCTATGATTTGAATTCTTTGTTGGCATTGCTAACATTAATGGAAAATCAGAATGTTGAATTTGGTGAAAAGAGTTTGACAATTTCTAAAGACTCAGGTAAATTTGAATATTTCTATTCTAGCCCTACTGTTATTGTTGCGGCGCCTACGAAGGATATTGAAGTAGATACACACTATGAGTTTAAGTTAACAGCAGAAGATGTTAACATGATTATGAAGGCCGCAGCTATTACAGGTGCTCCTACAATTACAATCGCTTGTAAGGGCGACGATGTTACTTTGACAATTGGTGATAAGAAAAATGATACGGCAAATACCTATAAGAAAGTTATAGGTAAATGCGAGCACACATTTGATTGCCATATGGCAGTAGAAAACTTCAAGATCATTCCTGATGCTTATTCAGTAACAATCTCGAAAAAGAAAGCATTCCAATTTAAACACGCAACAAAACCATTGGGTTATTTTATCGCAATGGAACCTGATTCGGTGGTGTAATATGCAAGAATCTTTTTATGTACCAAGACGTGAGTATATTGCTGTTCTTCGTAATGAAGTAGAAACATTAAAGCGCTTTTACTATAAACCAAACGAAGAAGGCACAGGACATTTTACTACTACAATTGGTGTATTAGAACAACGTATTAACGAACTTAATACTGTCCAAGATGCAACAGCTTGAGATACCATTCTTCTATCCTCTAACGGAGCAAATTCCGTTAGAGTTAGACTTCACTCCTAGTGAACAATGGATTGCTGAATGGCGAAAGAAACAATGGAACACTAATACACTTGCAACTAGTGGTAGTATTTTGATTAGTGGCACAGGTATAACTACATGGGCACAGGCACCTATGTCTTCTTTTGTTGTGAAGCCTTCTACAAAGAATGTTGGTAAATGGGAAATCTCAGAGTCTATGTTTGTGTATAGACCAATAAAGCCAAATGCTGTTATCAGATTTATGACCAAGCATCTTCTTGGTTTTAAATGGCATGATGAAATTTAATTATATTATGAGGTTATTATGGATTATCGTGAAAATGAATTTTTGTGGGTTGAGAAGTATCGCCCTCGTAAATTAGAAGACTGTATCTTACCCGCAGACCAAAAGACCATCTTTCTAGAGATGTTGTCTAAAGGTGAGATACAGAATATGCTATTATGCGGTGGTGCTGGTATGGGCAAGACCACAGTTGCCCGAGCATTATGTGAAGAACTACAAACAGACTATATCGTAATTAACGGTTCGGAAGAATCTGGTATTGATGTTCTTCGCACAAAGATTAAACAGTTTGCATCTACTGTATCATTCAGTGGCAAGGCAAAGGTTGTAATTTTAGACGAGGCAGATTATCTTAATCCCAATTCTACACAACCTGCACTAAGAGCATTTATAGAAGAGTTTTCGAATAACTGTAGATTCATTCTTACTTGTAACTTTAAGAATAGAATTATTCCTCCATTACATTCTCGATGCGCTGTTATCGAATTTAAATTACCTAAAGCAGATAGACCAAAGATTGCGGCAGCATTCTTCAAGCGCGTTACTGAGATTATGTCAATCGAAAAGATTGAGGCAGATGGTAAAGTAATCGCAAAAGTTATCGAGAAACATTTCCCCGATTATCGACGTGTATTAAATGAGCTACAAAGATATTCAGCCTCAGGAAAGATTGACGAAGGAATCTTTGTTAATCTAGGTGAGTCTAATATGCAAGAACTAATCGCTTGTCTAAAAGATGGCGATTGGAAAAAGATGAGAACTTGGGTTGTTAATAATATTGATAATGATCCTGGAACAATCTTTAGAAAATTATATGATACACTAACCGATCATGTTAAGCAAGTACCGCAATTGGTTTTGCTATTGGCAGATTATCAATATAAATCTGCATTCTGCGCTGACCAAGAGATTAATCTAGTTGCTTGTTTAACTGAGATTATGGCGGCGGTAGAATTTAAATGATAGATATTTTTCAACCTACTATACAATGGATCAAAGATGACTGGAATTCTAATCGCATTCGCTTTGCTGCCGAGCTTGTTGCTTGGGCTATTAGTATTGGGTGTAGCATTACAATGGCACTTACCGTACCAACACCTCCCCTCCTGGCTCTTTATCCTGTTTGGATTGCTGGCTGCGCTATCTATGCTTGGGCTGCTTATACTAGGAAATCTTTTGGGATGCTTGCTAACTACATCCTGCTTACTACCATAGACACAATTGGTTTGGTAAGGATGTTGACATGAGTTTATTCGGAGAACCAGTAAAGAAAATTGAAGAGGTTCCTTATAAAGCGCCAGCAATATCACCTTTCGATTTTATTAACGCAATACATCATAGTAAGGATAATCTAATAGTTGACGATTGGTCGGAGAAACAGTATAATCCATATATCATAAACAAAGGTTTGTCATATGGACACGATACAGTAATCCCAGCCAATGAGATGAACTCGCGTCCGCATCTGGACAAAATACTACAATTTCATTTTCTTATAAATATCATTAGGCCTAAAAAAAGATTTAATAAATGGATCAAGGCTGAGAAAATCGATGATTTGGAGGTTGTCAAAGAATACTATGGTTATAGCACAGAAAAAGCTAAACAAGTACTCCCACTCTTAAATGATTCGATCTTAGATGAGATGAAAAAAAGAATAACAAAAGGTGGTAAGAATGAGTACCGATCTAATCAACATTAATTTCCCGGGATATAATCCGCTGGAAGTTGTGCTCTCCGAACCGGATGATTTTTTAAAAGTACGTGAAACTCTAACAAGAATTGGTGTGGCTTCTCGCAAGGATAAAACATTATTTCAATCATGCCATATACTACATAAACAAGGCAGATATTTCATTGTCCATTTTAAAGAATTATTTGCGCTGGATGGCAAATCTGCAGATCTATCAGAAAACGATCTGCAACGAAGAAACACTATTGCTAAGTTATTAGTAGATTGGGGTTTGGTTAAAATTAACAATCCTCAGAATTTTATTGATTATGCCCCGCTTTCACAAATCAAAGTAATTTCTCATAAGGAAAAAGATGAGTGGAAATTGGAAACAAAGTATAATATCGGTAAGAAAAAACCGATAACTAGTAATAAATAATTATATCCCAGGGATGGGAAGCAAGGCGGAGGTAACCTTGTAAAAACCTTCACCAACGCTATGCCTTCGGGGTAGCATTATTAACTCGCTTAATTAAGGAGCACAAAATGACACAATTCGTAAACACTGCCATCGACACTATTGCTGGCGCAAAGAAAACTTTCGTTACTACATTCGTACCTAACGAAGAATTAAGAAAACCCCTAGACACTTACATTGACGCGCAAACAGATTTTGCTAAGAAGGTCGCTGCCGAAGTTAATAACTTCTTCACTACTATCAGCCTAGCAACATATTCTGTTGATGTTAAAAAAGCATTCGCAACTAAGTAATAGGGGTTTAACATGACATATTTTTTAAACAACCTACCTAAAGATTTTGACAAATTTTTTGTAGGATTTGACGACCAATTCAATCGCCTTTCAAAGATCCATGATGATCTAACGAAAGCAATTCCAAACTATCCTCCATACAATATCAAGAAAACCGGCGATAACACTTACGTTATCGAATTGGCTATTGCTGGATTTGCTAAGCAGGATATTGAAATTGAATTAGCAGACGGCAAAATGATTATTAAAGGCAATGTAGAAAATACAGAAGCTGAAGATAATTTCTTGTTCAAAGGTATTGCAAACCGAGCTTTCACTCGTACCTTCGCTTTAGAAGATACGATAGAAGTTAAGGATGCAGCAATGATGAATGGCATGCTTAAAGTATTCTTGGAAAAGATTATTCCTGAGCACAAGAAGCCAAAGAAAATTGAAGTTAAAGATACAGAAGCAGAAACAAAATCTTCTAAAAAATCTAAAGCTCAGCTTTTAACAGAAGATCCTTTGAGTCGTGATCTATGAAGGATGGCTTAGATGCTCTGGAAGGAGTACAGGCACCTTTATTGAAAGACTTTTGGGTATGGGTAAAAAGAAATTTTACTACATCATATCAAGCTGAGGTTGAAGCTTATCTCGCAGATTCTACAGATCACGCAGACGTTGAACGACGAATGCGCACTTTACAAAGAAGAGGTATGTTATGAAAAAAATCTTTTTAAGTATTTTGGAAGCTATTCAAGCTATCAAAAAACATAGGACTGGCCCCGGGTTAAAGGGTCGTTAGACACGGGGGCTTAGGCCCCCTTTTATTAGGAAATTAAAATGGCAATCAAAGTAGTTAAGTTAGTAACAGGTGAAGAAGTTGTAGGTGATATTACCGAAGATGGAAACAATATTAGCATTTATAAACCATGTGCAGTTATGTTAGTTGCATCTAGATCTACTCCAGACCAGCATTCAATGGCACTTGTACCATATGCAGGGTACGTGGATAATCACACGATCCATGTAAAGGAAAGTGCGATTATTTGGTCAGGTGATTTACAAGAAGATGTATATAATCAATATAATATGTTATTCGGGTCAGGCATACAAATATTGTCTAGCAAGACCCCGAATGTCACTAAACTCAGTGTAGAAACAAACTAATTGTCTACTATACCCATAGCCAAATTGCTTGGCTCATTAGTAATATTGCACCCCCACCTACCCATAGGCTAGCGGTGTACAAGCGGGGATTAACTGCTAAAATACTTGCAGATAATAATACGATTGCTATTTGAAATAATGATCCTGCGAATGTGTACCAAGGACTTCTAGATTTTGCAACTGATCGTTCTGCTTCTAGAGCACGAGCTTTAGCAAACAATTCTTTTTTGCCTTCGCCTGTAGCAGGATCGCTTTCATATCGATCTATTTTTGCTTTTAGTTTATCTGCTTTTGCTGTATCTTTACGGGAAATCGCATCGTCTAAAGATTGCTCAGCTAAAGTTTGTTTTATACTTTTAGCTTGATAAAAAGCCCAAGTATTATTTGCATCAATTGTATTGTTTAATACTTTGCTGCTGTTACCACCACCCATATAAGTATTGATTGCTAGTAATGCAGCCAATACTACAATAACCCATCCTGCCTTATCTTTAATAAGAGCTTCTTTCTCAGAACGAGATAGGGGTTTAGTTTCTGTTTTTACTTCTGTCATTTTCTTTCCTTTCATTTAGTTAATGACGTGACCACCATTTTAAAAAATATAGCAGCCCTGCCATTGTTATAGTAAACGCTGCTATTAAAATTCCTAATACCCATGCGAGAGCTTTAGACAAGCTCATATCAAGAAGTAAATCCCAAATAGAATTATATTCTGAATTTTTTTCTTCTTCCATTTATCTTCCTATGTATTTTTGTGGTTCGGCTTCTCTTCTTCTTTGTTCTTCGCTTTTAGGTATAAGTCCTGTGCCGTATTGAGGATATTTCTGTTGCCTATCATATGCCACCCACATAAATATTCCTGCCAATGTAAGTATTATTATTAAAATGAATACACCTATTATTGCGTCTTCCTTAATTTTTTTAAGTTTAGCTGCTCTTCTCTTTTCATGTATAGCTTGCTTTTGCATTTCAGTAATGATGAGCTTTTTCTGTTGCTCCCCCATTATCTTCATCATTTGATTTACCTCGGTCCACAATGCACCTAATTCGGGCGGACTTTGATATATCATTATTTCTTGTAATTCTGTACCCATTTGTTCTAATTGCTTTCTCATTAGAACTCTTTGCAATGCTCTTTTACCTAAACTTGCATCGCCAGTGTAAACTTGAGTCTTACTACGTTTTTCCTCTTCTTCAAAAATTGCGATACACTTATGTAAATTATCATAGTATGCACCGAGATGTTCTCCAATTTCAGTATAGATTCCTGTGTGTTCTCCGGAATTTGCTTTCTTGTTTAATTCAATTATTTCATTTTTTTGCTTAACGAAATTGTTACGTTGTTCTGAGGTGGCTGGCTTTTCTGGAGGATGCAATTTTTTAAACTGCTCATCCATATCCTTGAGAACATCTTTGACTTCCCCAGCTGCGCCTTTTATGTCTTTGTAAAGTTTGCACCCAGCTTTAACCGCTGAAACCGCGCCGTTTGCAAGAGCAAATAATGTAATTGGATCCATGATTTACAGCAAGTATCCCTCCATTATTTTCATAATGGAGAAGGTTTGGTTATTATTGGGATTTATCGAATCAGCGGCACCTGCCGTATACAAAGACATAACAAAAAGATGATCTAGCATCCCTTTGCGTCTCATTGTTTAGATGTCCTTTTATTGTTTTTCTATTGACTATCTCAGTATAATTCTATATAATATACATATATTTATGTCTTTTAAGGTTATTTTTAATGAAGTTTTATACTAGCGTAAATCAATATGGCAACAATATCTTGGTTCGTGGCATCAATAATGGTCATGTCGTGCAAGATAGAATCCCATTCAAACCTTCTCTTTATGTGCCTTCCAAAGATAAAGGCACCGCAAAATCTCTTTTTGGTAAATCTCTTGCGGAAATTAAATTCGAAAGTATCAACGAAGCCAAAGATTATGTAAAGAGATATTCTGAAGTTGATGGATTTGAGATCTACGGCAATACAAATTATGGCTATCAGTATATTTCTCAGCAATGGCCAGATGAAGTAGAATTTGATATGACTCAATTAAAGATTTGGACCTTGGATATTGAGACATCTGCAGACAATGGATTCCCGGATATTGCGAATCCAAATGAAAAAGTATTAGTTATAACCACACAAGATTACAATACAAAACAAATTGTATCTTTCGGATTGTATCCTTGTCAACCCGTCAACGAACGACACACATATGTACAGTGTAAAGATGAAATAGATCTATTAACACAATTTATAAATTATACCTCAGAAGATTATCCCCACATCATTACAGGTTGGAACGTCGAGTTTTTTGACATCCCATATCTATGCAATCGCATTAATAAAATTCTAGGCGAGGATGCAATGAAACAACTTTCGCCTTGGAAGGTTGTTGAGGAAAAGAACATTCTTAAATTTAAGAAAGAAAATATTTCTTTCACTCTATTGGGTATCGCTATTCTAGACTTCTTAGATTTGTATAAAAAGTTTACATATGGTAATCAGGAGTCGTATAAATTAGATCACATTGCTAAAGTAGAACTCGGTAAAGAAAAATTAAACTATGATGAGTTTGCATCCTTCTCTGAATTCTGGAAAGGCGATTGGCAAAAGTTTGTTCGATATAACGTTATCGATTGTGAACTGGTTGACGAACTTGAGGAAAAGATGAAACTCATTGAGTTGATTCTAACAATGGCATATGATGCAAAATGTAATTATGTAGACATCTTCTCTGCAGTACGAACCTGGGATTGTATTCTATATAACCAACTCTTGAAAAAGAATATCATGGTTCACCAGAATGAGCACAAACAAGGTAGGCAAATTGCTGGAGCTTATGTACAAACACCTAGACCAGGTAAGTATGATTGGGTTGTTTCTTTTGATGCAACAAGTCTATATCCTTCGATCATTATGCAATATAATATGTCTCCGGAAACAATGGCACAGGAGAGAAATTATTTAGACATCAAGGTATCGGAATTACTCGAAAGTAAGATTGACACTAGCGATTTGGCAAATAAGAATATTTGTATGTCTGCAAATGGTGTTTGTTATACCAATGACAAACAAGGTATATTTCCTGAGATCGTTCAAAAACTATTCGATGATCGAAAGAAATATAAAAAGTTGATGTTGGTTGCACAAACCAAATATGAAGAAACAAAAGACAAAGCATGGCAAAAAGAAATCTCTAAATATAATAATTTTCAGATGGCTCGTAAGATTCAGATGAATTCATTATTCGGTGCCATGGCAAATGAATTCTTTAGATTTTATGATGACCGAGTTGCAGAAGGCATCACACTTACAGGTCAGTATATTATTCAGAAAGTTGGTTTTGCTTTGAACGCATATTTAAATAAAGTATGCGGAACAAAGAACTATGAATATTCTTTTTATTCTGACACAGATTCTTGCTATGTTACCTTTGCGCCACTTGTAGAAAAATTCTATAAAGGCAAAGCACCCGAAAAGGTTGTAGACATTCTTGATGAGATTTGCGAGAGCAAAATTCAAGAGGTACTAAATAAAGTATCAGAAGAAATGGCATCATATACTAATGCATTTGATAACAAGATTTCTTTCAAGCGAGAGGCAATCGCCGAAACAGGTGTATGGGTAGCAAAGAAACGATATGCTTTAAATGTATATAATAACGAGGGTGTCAAATATGCAGAACCTAAGTTAAAGGTAATGGGATTGGAAATTGTCAGATCCTCTACACCTGAACCTATTAGAGACGGTTTGCGAAAAGCAGTTAAACTAGCACTAACATCTGATGAACAAACCCTGCAAACATATATTCGAGAATTTGAGGCAGAGTATAGAAAGATGAAACCCGAACTAATATCATTTCCCAGAGGTGTTAACGGATTGGATAAATATACAGATAGAGCCGCCATATATAAACAGGCTACTCCGATGCATGTCAGAGGAGCTCTATTATATAACTTTCATATCGAACAAAATGGGTTGGGTATGAAGTATGAAAAGATTAAAGAAGGCGATAAGATTAAGTTTCTATATTTGAAAGAACCTAATACTATCGGTGAAAATTGTATAGCATTCAACACCGTTATACCTCCAGAATTGAATTTGGCAAGATTTGCTGACTACGATACTATGTTCGAGAAGTCATTCTTGGAACCAATGAATACAATTTTAGATGGAATCGGATGGTCTGCTAAACCTCAAGCAACATTAGAAAGATTATTCGGATGAAAAAATTATTAGTAACATTATTTGTAGCATTGCTTGCTACAGGATCTCAAGCATGGGAACAGCGCCCACCTTTGCCACCAGAACAATGTAAAATACATAGTCCATTTGGTTTCGCAGATAGTTCAAAGAAATATACACCTATTTGTCGACAAGGGTACTTTGTTGCGTATGATGCACCTGCAAAGATCCCTGCGTATGTAGCATACACATTAGAACCAAAAAATGCGCTAGGTTGTATTGCAAGAACAAATGCATTTGCTGCAGATTGATCTTTTTAATAGACAAATACAACGTTATACATTATAATATACTATATACATAAGGAGACACTATGTCATTACTTGAAAAATTGAAAAAGAATTCTACAATCAAAGAAACAGAAGTTTTAAATAAATCTAAGTTCTTTCAAAAGAAAGACATGATACAAACTTCTGTTCCAATGATTAACGTTGCGCTGTCGGGAAGTTTAGAAGGTGGACTAACACCTGGCTTAACAGTTTTTGCTGGGCCATCTAAACATTTCAAGACAGCCTTTTCTTTACTACTTGCGAAAGCTTACCTTGAAAAATATGAAGATGCTATTTTATTGTTTTATGATTCTGAGTTTGGTAGCCCTCAGTCTTACTTCGATAGTTTTGGGATTGATACGAACAGGGTATTACATACCCCTATAACTGATATTGAACAATTAAAGTTTGATATCATGAGTCAAATTAATAATATTGAGCGTGGCGATCATGTTCTTATTTGTATTGACTCTGTAGGCAATCTTGCATCTAAGAAAGAAGTGGATGATGCACTTGAAGGCAAGTCTGTTGCAGATATGACTCGTGCTAAACAGATGAAGTCATTGTTTAGAATGGTTACACCGCATTTGACTATCAAAGATATTCCTATGGTTGTTGTTAACCATACGTATCAAGAAATTGGTTTGTTCCCTAAGCAGATTGTATCTGGCGGAACTGGCATTTATTATTCTGCAGATAATATCTTTATTATTGGTCGCCAACAAGAAAAAGAAGGCACAGATGTTGTAGGATATAACTTTATTGTAAATGTAGAAAAATCTAGATTCGTACGAGAAAAATCTAAGATCCCTGTTGAGGTAACATTCGAAGGTGGTATTAGTACTTGGTCTGGTCTATTGGATGTAGCAATTGACGGCAAGTTCGTTGTTAAGCCATCTAATGGTTGGTACTCAAAAGTAGATATGAAAACAGGCGAAGTCGAAGATAAGAAGTATCGTATCAAAGACACATACACAAAAGAGTTCTGGATGCCCGTTTTACAATCAAAGGCATTCCGTGACTATATTGAAGGTCGCTATAAAATGGCATCGATTGACATGGTTGGCGTAGAAATGGCAAATATAGATATAAGTGAGGAGTTTGAGCATGCTAGTGAAGTATGAGCCTTGGGCCATTCAAGATAAAGAAAAACAACTTTGGGGAGTAAAAATCCTTGAGGGAGAGTTTAAGGATGTAGCATTAGCATTTAATGACTTTGATATGAAAGATTTGTCGGATCAACTGGTACTTGATTACACGGTATTTCAAGTACCAGATGGCAAGACAAAAGAAGAGATTGAATGTGCGGAATTTGAATCCGTACTACAGAAAATAATTGTAGATATTTTAGAAAAGGCTATTACATACCATGAAAATCGAAACAGTGATTCTCCAGAATCTGGCGAATGACGATGAGTATATGAGGAAGGTAATCCCGTTCTTAAAGCGGGATTATTTTTTAGATAATAGTGACAAGATAATTTATGATAAGATAAAAGGTTTCATAGATCAGTATAATGCAATACCAAGTAAGGATGCTTTGGTTATTGCTGTTCAAAATGATAAGACATTAAACGAAGAACAGTATAAAGACGTTGCAGAGGCAATACTGCAACTAGATCCTACAGACCACAATAAAGACTGGCTGTATAAAGAGACTGAAAAATTCTGTAAAGACAAAGCAATCTATAATGCTATTCTATCATCTATTGCAATCATAGATGGCCGAGACAGCGCTAGAACAGAAGACGGAATTCCACAGCTATTACAAGAAGCACTAGGAGTGTGCTTCGACAACAATGTTGGGCATGATTATATTGATAGCTCAGATCAGCGGTATGAATTTTATCATAGAGTAGAATCTCGTATACCTTTCGACTTAGATTATTTTAACAAGATTACTAATGGTGGAATGCCTAATAAGACATTGAATGTTTGCCTTGCCGGCACAGGTGTTGGCAAGTCTTTGTTTATGTGTCACGTTGCTGCATCTGTTCTTGCACAGAATAAGAATGTTTTGTATATCACTTTAGAGATGGCAGAGGAACGTATTGCAGAACGTATTGATGCTAATTTAATGAACATTACTATGGATCAGCTTAAAGATCTGCCCAAGGCCATATTTGATAATCGTATTGAAAAGATTAAAGATCGAACACAAGGCAAATTGATCATTAAAGAATATCCTACGGCAGGCGCACATACAGGACATTTTAAAGCATTGTTAAATGAACTGCAACTAAAAAAACAATTCAAGC
>Ga0247840_10000311_pt1 | contig 102390 bp, 92 predicted proteins | sample LaCruzMarch2015__FD_192404 | JGI IMG/M metagenome (GOLD analysis project Ga0247840, IMG submission 192404) | Freshwater microbial communities from meromictic Lake La Cruz, Castile-La Mancha, Spain - LaCruzMarch2015_17m | ecosystem: Environmental > Aquatic > Freshwater > Lake | place: Spain... | reverse complement strand
TACGCCTTGCTCAAGATTAACCCTTCGACGCGCCGAAAGGATAATCCTGAGCAAGTCCGCCGCGGCGGACGCGTCGAAGCCCGAAGGGCGGATATTTCACGTGAAACGCATGAAATATCCGGGTTAATATGCAGACCGGAGGTCTACAGTTATGATTTCGGCATATGCGCCCGGCATTGATATCTTTCAAATACTGATTTTTCCTTGTCATTGCGTGGGGTCATAATTGCCGATTCACCTGGGGTAATATTCGTGACGGCTAAAAATAATCGGACTGATCAATTATTTCAATCGGCGGCACCGGTTCGCGGCGATAATCGGCCAGGCGCGCCAGCACCCAGTTGGCCAGCGCCAGCAATTCGGAGCGCCCTTGGGCGCCCTTGGTCAGAATGCGGCGGGCCAACGCATTGAGTAAAAATTGGCGCGCCACCGGGAGCGGGACATCCGTGCGCTGGAGCGTCCAGGCCAGAACGGTGCCCTTGACCTCGATTTTGCCCGCCGAATCATACGTGGTAAAAGGCTGGTGCACCATGGATGCGCGCTGGATTTCGCCGATGACCCCGCCGGCCAGCCATATTTCCACCAGAATTGGCACTTCCGCGCCATGCCGGCGCACGTCGAGGCCGGGTGCCCAGCGGTTGGCCTGTGTCAGCGTCTCCAAATAGCGCCGGGCCGTGGCGCGCGAATAGCATTTGAAGCCGCTTTGCAGATCGGGCGGCAGGTCATAAGCCGCGCTGAACTGCGTGTTGATTGCACCTCCAGCACGCGAGGTGGCGAACCGGATGGCGTCCATGATGACCTCATTCATCAGGTTCTCGTATTCGCCGCGCGCAAATCCCAGGTGCCGGTGGATGCTCTGGCGTCGGCCAATGACGGCCACATGCTCTGTGCCGGCTTGGGATTGGATATGGGCGGCCAGCCGCACCAGGTTCAGCGCGTCGTTGGCCAGATGGTCGTTATCGTGGTCGCGGGTGACGATGAACTGGACGGCTGGATTAGCAAGAAGTTGTTGGATGCCCTGTGCCACGGCGCCGCCCTTGCCTTCGTTGCGCTCGCCAATAACCGTCCTGAATGTGCCCAGTTGCTTTTCCAGCCGGCGCAAGGGCTCCCGCAAGTATGGGGCACCGTCAACGATGGCCAGCACGTTTTCGCTCGCCGCAAACGGAGCCGCGTCCGCCAGGCAGGTTGCTAATAGTTGTTGAACCTTGTCCGCCGGCACACCATCCGGATACCAGATCGGAATAATCATGCCGGTGGCGGCTTTGGCTTGGGATAAATGCATGGCTTAATTTATCGGCAGGGGTCGCCGGAATGCAAGTAAATTAAGGTCTTAATTGTGTCCATGCGTTCGTTCCGGCGCGTTGTCGCTGCGGAAACGGCGCGGGGAAAGTCCGGTATAGCGGTGAATCAGCCGCGCAAAATAATTCGGATCATTGTAACCGCACAATCCAGATACTTCGGCAATCGGTTTTTCGGTCTGTTTGAGCATGGAAAGCGCATTCTGGACCCGCAGCCGGACCAGATAATCCACCGGTGGAAGCCCAACCGCCTACACAAAACGCCGCGACAGGCTGGACCGGTGCAAATGCAGGCGGTCGGCCAATTGTTTAACGCAAAATTGAGGCTGATTCCACTCGCTGTGGATGATCCGCACGGCTTCGCCCGCCTGGTGATCTTCGGACCCGGTCCGGCGGCCTGAAACGGCAAGCGTCAATAGTTGGTAAGCAATGGCACTGGCTTGACGTTCCGCTGCCGGTGATTGGTTCCGAATTGTATTTTCCAGCCGCTGCAAAAGAACCAACGGCGCTTCGCCGGCATCATACACATCGGCCACCAGTCCGAATGATGTTGTTATGCCGGCCGCAAGCGGTCCATCCATGGTCCACCAGCGATATTCCCATCCAGCGCCGACGGCATAAATTTCATGGCGCATGCCCGGGAAATAGACCGCAATTTGCCGCGGCTGAAGCTTGCGTTCCTTTCCGTTGATAACCAGGGCGCCGACGCCCGCAATCCCCCAGAAGACCTGCACAAAATGCTTGACTACCACACGTTCGCGATAATTCGCAGGCACAAGATAATGGCCGACGCTGCGCGCACCGAACGGCAGATTGGCCATGGGCGCGGGTGTAGGCCGGTAAAGACTACAAAAAAAAGGCTTTTTCATGCGTCACAAAAGTCCAGATTTTATCACGCTTGTCCTATTGATATCCCATATATTTCAACCATAATAGCTTCCAAAAGCAAGCATTTTGTCGTAATGGTAAACAAGAAATTATAAGGAGCAAAATCATGAGCGGACCTAAAATTACGGTTATTGGAGCGGGCAGTTATTTTTTCGGGAAACCGGTGATTCATAAAATGGCTACCAGCCCGATAATGGCCGGCGGAACACTGGCGTTGGTTGACACCAATCCCGATGTTCTTGCCACAATGATGAAACTTGCCCAACGGGTTTTCAGCGAAACCCGGTGCAACGTCAAGCTCATCGGCGCGACCGACCGGCGCAAAGTGATGGCCAACTCGGACTTTATCGTCCTGACCTTCTCGCAACGCAACGCTCATTTCCGCGGCCTGGATACGAAAATTGCCGCCCGGCACGGTATTCGCATGTGCAGTTCGGATACCATCGGTCCCGGTGGAATTTTCCGCGCGCTGCGTGAAATTCCCCATGCCCTCGCAATGGCGCGTGATGCGGAACAACTCGCGCCGCAGGCGTGGATAATCAACTTTGTCAATCCCACCGCCATTTTGGGCATAGCTCTTATGCGCCACGCGCCGAAAGTCAGAAGTTTTGCCCTTTGCGACGGCAACCATGAACCCCAAAACACTTTACGCTGGTGTAATTTGGTCGGCATCGTTCCGCAGGATGTCACGGTTCTTCCGCCGGAAGTTTTCACAAAACTTGATTTGGCCATCGGCGGGGTGAACCATTGCACTTGGATTGTCCGTTTCCGATATGACGGCAAAGATATGATGGGCGCTTTGCATCGTTGGGCGGAGGCGCAGGCTGAAGCCGAAAGAAAAAATCCCGCCCAAAAAGCCAAGCCGCGCTATAATGCTCAGTACGCGCTTCAGCTCTTTGATCTCTACGGCGCCTATCCCACCGCCATCAGCCACACCAAGGAATATGTGCCCTTCTTCCAGGGATACGGCATAAAGCCAAACTACCCGGAACCGGTCAAACTGTTTGAAGCGGATGTGCGCGCGCGAGAAATGGCCGAGGCGTGGAAGGTTACCGGGAATTACGCCAATGGCAAGCTCAGCATGAAGGAATTCCTCAACAAGATCGGCGACGATCATGCCGCAAATATTATTGAATCCATGTGGGGCGGACTCAACAAACAGTTTTATATCAACGGCGCCAACCGCAGTGCCGTGACGAACCTTGCCGCAGACGCCTTCCTGGAACTGCGCTGTGATTTGGACATGCGCGGGCCGCGCCCCCAGCCCTTCGGCGAAATGCCGCGCGGTCTCCTGGCCATGACACAACAGGTGCTTGATACGCATGAATTGACCGCCTTGGCGGCCGTAACCGGCGACCGCGCCATCCTGCGCCGGGCCATGCTCACCGACCCGATCTGCAACAATATCGGCGACGCGGATGAGTGCCTGAACGACTTGTTAAAAGCCGAACGCGACGCCCTGCCGGCTTATTGGTTCAAAAACACTGCCAGACGTAAATAAGACAGCTAACTCCTGAATCCGTGACAGGCTTTCCTGTTGCGGATTCAAGGATACGTTATAATACAAATGGAGCGAACATTTACATTTACACCACGGTATCAGCTGTCAAAATTTCATGAACGAGTATTCAACGCCCAGGAAAACCGTATTCCTTTGATTGTCAGTCCGCCCTGCCCAGGTATGCCGACGAGTGCGGAACTAGCAACTGACACCGAGCAGGCGGTCGCTCGCGCGGCATGTGCGCTTCGTCCCAAGGTAGATGCCGGAACGGATTGGATACCCACAGTCTGTATTTCGTGGTATCAATGTATCGTAATTCCCAGCCTTTTCGGGGCCGGCCCGATTGTACCAGAAGGATCAGAGCCTATTGTCAGCCCTGTTTTCCGTTCCGTCAGCGAAGCCGCCGCCGCCGGCGTTCCCCCTGTTGAAGGACCGCTAATTGATACAATGTTCTCTACTCTTGACAAGGCGCTGAAATCAATTCCCGATGGTTTTTCTGTCTCGTTTCCGCCGACCTCTTCACCTTTTGACCTTGCCCAGCTGCTTCTTCCGGGGGAAGAGTTCCTCGCTGCGCTAATAACCGAACCCGAAGCCTCAAAAGAATTTCTCGACAACTTAAGCCGACTCTGCATTCAAGTTATTCAACTTGTCAGCACTCGGATTAATGACGCCGGGATGGGGTATGTTACGAATCGCGGCCTCTGCTTCCCCGGTTTTCGTTTGCCTTGCGATGCTATCGTCAATTTTTCTCCCGATCTGATAAGAAAGTTTGTCCTGCCGGTTTTGGAGGAATTTCAAAAGCATTTTGGACGGCTCTGCATCCACTACTGTACGGAGCCGGCTTCGTCCACCCACGTACTGCCGGTATTGTGCGAGTCGGAATCTGTCGGAGCAGTGGATAATTGGCAGGGGCCGAACGCTTTTCTTGGTAATAACGCACCATCCAGGATGCAATCTAAAGTTGCCGTGATCATTGACGTTGACCTGAGCACCGAAGAGAAGACAGACAAATTCCTTGATTGGGAACCCATCCGGTCCGTTCCACGAAAGAACGGAAGAGGGGTGGTTGTGCACACATCTGCGTCATCGTCAGACGATGCGAAAAGAATTTACGGAACTTGGCGGGACAAGACAGGATGACGAAGCATTGTTTTTTTGAAATGGCATAAAATGACTGCATTAAATGAAAGCTCCTATACCGCCAGCGTTAACGGCGATGGCATTTACTTTGATGCCGCTGTCAAAGACATCATCATTCAGAAATGTGAAATCGGAATAAACCGCGCCAGTAATTGTGGCGGCGGCATAACTTAGGAGAAACTTTGATGAAAATAATTTTGGCGCCGCTGCTGGCAGTTTGTTTCGCTGTTTTTGCGCACGGGCAGAACATGATTCCAAACCCGGGATTTGAGGAGCCGGTTGGAAGAGCCTTCGCATGGGAAAAAAACGGAACTTTTGAGCGCTGCCAGGGAGCCGCTCATTCGGGGCAATGGTCAATGTGCTTGAACTCTGATGACGACAAAATTCTTAGTGTTGACGGTTTCTGGAAAAATTTTGAGCTCAAGACGAACACTAATTACACCCTTTCCGGATGGATTAAAACAGCGGGCTCAAAAGAGGTCAGCATTGGCGGAATATTCAGAGATGAAAAAGGCAATTACTTGGGGAACAACACCGGAAAGCCCGGCCTCCATCAGAATGTGTGGACACCTAATGTGACAGGCGACAAGGATTGGGTCTATATGGAGAGGATATTTAACTCCGGAACAGCACCAAGGCTTGGCATAATTTTATGCTGCACGGGAAACGGAGGGACCGCATGGTTTGACGATTTGGAGTTGAAGGAAGGGGCAACAGACGGGGCCAATCTTTTCAACAACAGCTCTTTTAAAGTCTGCGCCACACCGGGATATCCTGACTGGTGGGGAGTTAATTTAACTGTCGCCATGACAGTTAAAGACTGGGAGACAGGAAATTACTACGGGATTGACTCCAATGAAAAAAGTCCTGTTCTGAACACATCCGCGCTCAGGATAAAAGTTCCTGAGAAAGGATTGATACTTTGGCCCAACTGCATGGGGAAAATTGCCGAGGGCTCATACACGCTATCAGTTTATTTAAAGTCGGACACTGGCAAATCCTCCGTTTCCGTGAGCGGATTTGAGGGCATCGCAAAGATCCTTGAGGCTCCCAAAGATTGGACACGTCAAAGCGTTTCAGGTATGCTTGGAAAAAACGCGGTCTTTTTTTCTATCAAAGGGCCAGGAATGCTTTGGATTGCGGCTCCTCAGCTTGAGTTTGGGGATAAACTCAGCGACTGGAAGGCGGCTTCAGGAGATGCCGCTTTGACTTTGGACCATAAAGAAAAAGCGTCTGCCAATCCTCAGCAAACAGCGGCTAAACTGCCTATAATTTCCGCTCCGCCTGTCATAGACGGGCAACTCGACGACCCGTGCTGGGGAAACGCTTGGAAAGCGCCGGCCTTTCTAACATCCGCCGGAAATCCGGCCGAGGCTGCGACCGAGGCCTGGCTGGCATGTGATAACAATAATATTTATGTTGCTTTTAAATGCCATGAGAAAGACCCATCCAAGCTCAAAAACTTTAAGAAAGCAAAGAGCAAAATGGAATGCTATAAACCGGATTCTGTAGAGATATTTGTCGCTCCAGGTGCCGACAACGGATATTTGCATATTGCGGTAAACCCTGCCGGTGACATTAACGAGGAATGGAGCAAGGGCGACGGCTGGGTTTCCGGCGCGGAAACGGCGACAGCCCGCGGTGACGGCTTTTGGACTGTTGAACTGGCAATTCCATTCGCCAATATGCGCAAAGCCGACTCCAGCTCAGCCTGGAGCGCCAACCTTTGCCGCACAAGAGTTTCAGGAGACAAAACGGAATACAGTTCCTGCGCCGGAACAGCAAGCTTCCATGACATTGAGAAGTATTTCAAGGTCAGCGGCATACCGTCTAAAATCAATATTTGGAGCTTTGAGTCACCCAAGATACTTTCAGAGAAGGACGGCTCAAAAAAAATGTTTGTTAGCGTCAAATCGCCCGGTCTCGCCGACAGGAAATTCAAGGCCTCTCTTAAGATTTCCGGCAGGACCTGGGAAAAAGATTTTGTGATGGGGCAAAATCGTGTTCCACTTGTGTTTAACGGACTTCCTGCGGAGCTTGACCCTGATGCGGAGGCCGAAATATTGGTTTTCGCTGAAAACCAGAGCAAGCCGGCGGCGAAATTTGCTGACAAGGTGTTTAATTTAACCGCTGTTCATAACCCGTCCTCCCCGGTTAAGATTTTCTCGGAATACTCATGGTATCCCGAGGACGAAAAAATTGCGCGCGTCAAAATCGGAACATATCTTCCGGGCAAAAGCTCAGTGAAAGTATCTGTCCTGCACGGGACAGCGACCGTCTTTTCCGGGGAATATCCTTTCAGCGCGCCCGGAGAACAGTTTGTAGAGATTCCTTTGAGCGGCATAAGCTCCGGCGAATTGAGGGCGGAAGCCGTTCAGGATGGCGAAACGCTCGCATACGCGGGTGACAATCTGACGATTTTGCCGCCGAAGAAGAATTCGGTCAGACTGGATCGCTTTACGCGCTCGTTTGTGATAAACGGCGAGCCTTTCTTCCCGCTTCTCTTTCATCCTTACGCGGGCCGCAAAATTGAAAAATGGGTGCTCCAAAAAACTCTTGAAGACGGATACAACGGCATCGAGGTGATATTTCCGCTGGAGATGAAAAATCCGCCGGAGGAACATATCGCGGAAGTTTTCAAACTTTGCGAGGAAAGCAAGCTTGTGACCTTTTTGCGCGTCGGGAGACGTGGCTTGAACAAGTTTTCCGATCTCATGAAAAATCAGGATAAACTTGTTAGTGTTGTAAAAGATTTTCCATCCCTTGTGGAGTATCTTATCATGGATGAGCCGGACAAGAGCGGCTGGGAAGTCGCAGACGATAATAAGGAAAGCGATCTGCTCGCGCTGGCTAACGCCGCGAGAAAAGCCGACCCATATCATCCGGTGACAATCAACTACTATGAGGATGGTTTGGTTCCCGGCAGTAATATATACGGCGGTTTTGACGCCTGCGACTTTAATATGTTTGACATATACCCGTATATGCGCGTGCGGGGGGAGCCTCTTGAGCAATTCGCGCTGAAAGTTCGCGACTTTAACGCGGTGCTTGAGAATTTTGGCCGATGCGTCTGCATTTGGCTCCCTGTCTGGGGAGCAATGGACGCTTACCGCGTCCCGACCCCGGATGAATGGCAAAATATGGCTTTCACGTCAATCATTCACGGCTCGCGCGGGCTGCTGAACTGGATGGAGCTGCCGTACTCCGTTCCTTTATGCAAAAGAATCAGAGAGGTAAACTGGAAACTGCGGGAAATCAGTTCAATGCTTATTTCAAAGCAAACTCTGGTGCGATCCGGCGTTCAGGGCAAGGTTCATTATGCGGTTTTCATAAACGGCAATGACTGCATCCTGATGGTCGCCAACACCGCGTCAGGGGCCCCGGCGGAGCTGGAGCTTGATTTGGAAAATATCGCCGGAATGAAGCTAAAAGAGACAAACAACTTCACGTCCGGAGGAATTAATGCAAAACTCTCGGGCGGAAAGCTCAAGGCCAGTTTTGAGCCTAAAAAGTCCGGGATTTTTAAATATACAAAGAAATTTTGGCTCTGGTGGGTGTAAAAGCAAAGGGGATTGACTTAAATTTTATTTTAACACGGACCTGGCGTCCAATCAGACGGGGTTTGACAGTCGCAAGGGGCGGCTAACATTCGCTTCGCCATTGGACAAGAGTAATATTCTCCGGTTTGTTGGTTTTTGTCTGCTAAAAAGGATTTAATAACTGGATAGTAGTGATGTGCAATATGCAATCAATAATAAATCAGACAGTCCCGATCACAAGACTCACCGACGGCAAAGGTTGTTATTTCTTTGGCTACTATGATGTTGCCGCGTTTGACGCCGGCGGAAAGTTCCATCTCTATCATCGGGTCGGTTTCATGGATCGCTTGCCGGCCAGGGATGATTCTGCAGAGCTTGGCATGATCAATATTGAGACAAATGAGAAAATAAAGATCGCGGAAACCACGGCCTGGAATTTCCAGCAGGGCGCCATGCTGCAATGGAACCCCGCGGCGCCCGACAGCGAAGTGGTCTATAACATCCGGGCTGGGGAGACTTACCGGGCGGTCATAAAAAACATCAAAACCCGGAAAGAACGCATGCTGGAAATGCCGGTTGCCGCGCTTGATCCTAAGGGACGATATGCCCTGAGTATCAATTTTTCCCGCGTTTTTGATTTCCGCCCGGGTTACGGTTATCACGGCATTGTTGACGCCAACAAAAACTTGGAGGCCCCCGATGACGATGGCGTTTTTCGTGTGGATATGATGACGGGGAAAAGCAGGCTTATTCTGTCGCTTCGGCAGATTCATGAGCTTCTACAGGACACCCCCAGTGTTGTAAAAAACGGGAAAATTGTCGTCAACCACATCACTTGTAATACAGATGGCAGTCGCTTTGTGCTCCTTGCAAGGAATTTTCCGGAACATGGGAAAAGGTGGGGCACGGTCGCGATCACGGCGAATGCGGACGGCAGCGATATATATGTCTTGAACGATTATTCAATGACCTCCCATTATCATTGGCGGGATGAACAATATTTTTTAGCCTACGCGAAACACGCGGAAGGTGATCAGCTTTACCTTTTGCGCGATAAAAGCCAGGAATACGAAATCATTGACCGTGATTTTTTTAAGTCCGACGGCCATTGCAGTTATGCGCCGGGTCGCGGACAGATCCTGTATGACAGTTATCCGGAGAGCAACTACAACTATCGTAATCTGTATGTTTACGACTTCCAAGGGCGCAAAGGAAGCAAACTTGCTTCGCTCTACTCTGTGCCCGTATCGGTTGTTGATATTCGTTGCGATCTGCATCCCCGGTGGCATCCGAACGGCAAGCTTATCAGTTTTGACTCCACGCACGAAAATCAGCGGCATATTTACCTTGCCCCGCTTGCGTAGAAACGCGTGAATACAGGATATGCGCCGTGAAACATCCAGCGGCGCTTCACTTTTATTAAAAGTAACTTTTCTCCCCGTTTTCCCTCGATAATTTCGAAAATCTTTTTTGCTTGACTGATGTCGTGATGCGTGCTATTCGTCATTTGTATTTAAATGAAATTGAAAATGAAAAAGTTTTTTTACGGACTGCTGGCATGTTGTCTCGTCTTTGGATTCCAGTCAGCCTGTGGTGTTGCACTGTGCATTGGCGCTGACGGGCAAGTTTCCATTGAAATGACCTGCGGGGCGCTCGTTTTTCCCCAGCAACACTGTTCATCTTCTTTCCTATTACGTTCCGATATTTTGTCGGATCAAGACGGAAATTCCAGTTGTGACAAATGTGCGATGGATATACCTATCCCATGCGTCTCGGACGGTGCGCGCATCACGCCGGCTGATCCGTCTTTGCTTTTGCCGCCGGTTTATCATTTGTCAGCGCTTTTTTCAAATGATTCAGGACGTGACGAATGCGAGGTTGCAAACTATTATGCCACGCTTCCTGTTCTTGATCATTCCATTTCTATTCTACGGACGACCGTCCTCCTGATTTAATCATTCCCATCTTCCGGCGTGGAACTTGCCCCGTCTGATTTCCATGCCATCTGTGTTTCCTCTGTTCTTGTCAGCCCGGTTTTTCGGGCGCAATTCATCAACCATCAGGAGAGTTGTCTATGCGGGTATCATGTCTTGTTGTTATCACTGTTATAATGACGGTGTCCGGCGAGTTATTGCATGGTGCGCCAGCCGAGCCCAATCGCCCGAACAATGGTCTTGGCAATCCAGCGTTGTTGACAAATGAAGTTTTGACGTTGCCGAAGGCATTATCGCTGGCGCTATTGAGCAACCCTGAACTGGCGGCCTTTTCGCTGGAACAACGCGCCGCGGATGCGAGGCGCATACAAGCGGGGTTATTGCCCAATCCCGAATTGGACGTGGCAATGGAGAATCTCGGTGGCCCGTCCTCGCAGGAAGGTTTTGATGGTCCCGTTGTCAAATTCACTGTCGGACAACTCATTGAACTGGGCGGGAAACGCGCCGCCCGCCGTAATGTTGCCGATGCGGAACGCGCGCTTGCGGGTTGGAACTATGCCGGCAAACGTCTGGACATCCTGAATATGACCATGAACCGTTTCATGGAAGCGTTGGCGGCGCAAAAGAAAAAGGCGCTGGCCGAGTCCGTTTTAATAATGGCAACGGAAATGCAAAAAGCGGTGGCCGCGCGGGTGGCGGCCGGTCGGGATTCGCCATTGGAAGAGAAAAAATCCTCCGTCGAAACCGTTAATGCCCGGCTGGCAGTTGCGCGGGCACACCGGGAATGGGATAAAACCCATAAAAATCTTGCCGTGACCTGGGGACAGTCGCAGCCTGTCTTTGGCGGCATTGAAGGCAATTTGGATTATCTCGTCTCGCGCTTGCCCGATTGGGAGCAAGTGTATTCATTAATGGCCGGCAACCCGGATATTGCCCGCTGGAATGACGAGCTGACATTACGCCGCGCGGCTTTGCAACAGGCGAAATCCGTTCGCATGCCGGATGTGACGCTAATGGCCGGCGTGGATCGCTTTCGCGATACGGGAACGGAATCATACCGGGCGGGAGCGTCTGTTCCCCTCCCGTTTTTTAACCGCAATCAGGGTGGAATCAGGGAAGCATTCGCAAATAGTGAAAAAGCCGGCAAAGAGCGCGCAACCGTCTTGTTGACCCTGGAGCGCGAGTTATTCACAGCCTTTCAGGAAATGACCATGCTGCATAAAGAAATCATTGCTTTAACAACAGAAGTCCTGCCCGTGGCGCGAGATGTTTTTGAGTCGGCGCGGACAGGTTATCAGCAGGGCAAATTCAGTTACCTGGAAGTGCTTGATGCGCAGCGCACATTGTTTTATGCCGAGAACCGCCACGTTGAAACGCTGGTCAATTATCATTCTGCCCGGTCGCAGATAGAGCGGTTGATCGGCAAGGATTTGGAAAACATCAGGTAGAACGGAAAGGAATTAACCATGAAACACATCTCGATGTTGCCGGCTTTTGATCGGTGCTTATACCGGACGGCGCATGTCATGCTGCTCTTGCTTGCATTGGGCACATTTGTCGGCTGCGGCGGCAAGACGGATACTTCCCTGCAGGAGCAAGGGCAAGTGCCGATTGCGATTGCGCCGGACAAGCAGGCCCCTTCCGAAAAAAAAGAGGCGGCGGAAACCAAATCGGAAATGACCCGGGAAGAAATGCTGGCCGCCCGTTGTGAACACAAAATGCTGACCCACATGTGCGCTGAATGCCGCTACGAAACAGGCGTTGTTCGGATTGATCAGGCATTGCTCAAAACTGACGTTGCATCCACGAACGGGCTGATCAGGATTGAAAAAGTCTCAAAACAACCCCTGGCCAGTTCCATTGAAGTTTCCGGTGAAATTCGGCTCAACGAAAATGAATCCGCGCATATCAGTCCGCGGATTGACGGCGTGATTTATGCCGTCCTCTTTGATTTGGGCGCAAAGGTTGCCAAAGGCGATGTGTTGTTTGAGATTGACAGCGTGGAAGCGGGTAATGCCTTAAATGAATATAAAAAGTTCAAGGCATTGGCCGATATAGCAGGGCAAATCTTTGAACGGGAAAAGGAACTGTATGATCAAGAGATTTCCTCCGAGCAGGATATGCTCACGGCCCGCGCGGAATTGGAAAAGAGCGTGGCCGATTATAAAGCAGCAGAACATAAGCTCAATGTTATTGGGGTGAACAATCAAGACTTGTCTGCCTTCATGAAAGATGGACATGACCGGCAAGTAGCGCGCTTGTCCGTGCGGTCCCCAATCAACGGCACCGTCATCGAGAGACATGCGGTGGTTGGTGAGGTGGCCACGACCGGCAGGGATGTGATGCTGTTATCCAATCTGGACACCGTTTGGGGCTGGTTGAACATCTATGAGCGCGATATGGCGCCTTTGGCGGCACGACAGGCCAAAGGCGAGAAGCTGCCCGTGCAAATCACGGTGCAGGCATTTCCTGACATGGTATTTGTGGGCGATATTAATTATCTGGCGGCCACCATGCGCGAAGAATCGCGCACGGTCAGCGCGCGGGCGATTGTGAAAAACCGCGATGGCCTGTTGCGGCCTGGCATGTTCTGCAAGGCGACGATCAGCGTTGACGCGGGGGTTGCCGCATTGGCATTGCCCAAGGCCGCCGTGCTGTCCGATGAAGGCAAATCATTCGTTTTCAAACATCTGAAGGACGATTTGTATATACGCTCGGCGGTGACCGTCGGACGAGAAAATGATGGCTTGGTGGAGATTCTTGAAGGGCTTTCGGAAGGCGACCTGGTGGTTGTAGAGGGCGCCTTTATTCTTAAATCAGACGTGTTGCGGGAAAAAATGGGCGCCGGCTGCGCGGACTGAAAGGAAATATTATGGCATTTGTAATTTGGCTGTTGCGGAACAGGTTCCTGGTTCTCCTGACAACCGGGGTGTTTGTTATTGCCGGGGTCATTGCCTGGCAACGATTACCCATTGACGCCTTTCCTGATGTTACCAACGTTCAGGTGATGATCCTGACGAAGGCGCCGGGTTTTGCGGCGGTTGACGTTGAGGAGCGGGTCAGCTATCCGATTGAGCAGGTGATGCGCGGGTTGCCGAGAGTAACCCAGGTTCGTTCCATCTCCAAGGCTGGTCTCTCGCAAGTTGTGATCGTCTTTGAAGACGGGGTCAATACCTACTGGACCCGTCAAGTGGTCTTTGAACGGCTTGCCATGGCGCGGGAACAGCTCCCGTCGGGTTTGGATCCCGAGCTTGCACCGAACAGCACAGGCCTTGGCGAGATATTCCAGTATACGCTTGATAGCGAGAAGAAAAGCGCGATGGAACTCCGCACGCTCCAGGATTGGCTGGTTGCCCCCCGTCTAAAACCGCTTCCGGGCGTGAACGAGGTAAACAGCTTCGGTGGGCAGGTGAAGCAGTACCAGGTGCTCGTGGCGCCGGAGAAATTACTCAAATATAACCTGACCGTGAACGAAGTTGTTGACGCGGTGGAACGTAATAATGCCAACGTGGGCGGCGGAGTCATTGTGCAAGGCTGGGAGCAGATGTATCTGCGCGGCGTCGGCCTGCTCAAGTCCATCGCCGATATTGAGCGGATTGTGCTCAAGGCCCGGGATGGCGCGCCGGTATATCTGCGCGACGTGGCCGAGGTGGTTATTGGCGCTGAACCTCGCCAGGGGGCGGTTACGCGCGACGGGAAGGGCGAGGTGGTCGCCGGCATGATCATCATGCTAAAGGGGGAAAATTCAAAGGAGGTGGTGAGCCGGGTCAAGGAGGCCGTGGAAAAAATTCGTGGTACGCTCCCCGATGATGTTCGACTGAACGTATTCTACGACCGGACATCGCTTATCCAGGCGTGCATTAAGACCGTGACAAACGCTCTTTTGGAGGGCGGCATTTTCGTGGTTCTCGTGCTGTTCCTGTTCGTCGCCGAGATTCGGACCGCGCTCATCGTGGTACTTTCACTTCCGCTCACGTTCCTGGTCAGTTTTCTTGTCATGAGTTGGACGGGTTTATCCTTGAACCTGATGAGTCTCGGCGGCATGGCTTTTTCCGTCGGCATGGTGGTGGATGCCTCCATCGTGGTGGTGGAGAACGTGCGAAGGCATCTTGCCCAACGGACTGAGCGTGATCACAAGCGGCGGATTGTCGCCGAGTCGGTCGTTGAGGTGGCGCGGCCGGTTGCGTTCTCGGTCCTGATCATTGCACTCATCATGGTGCCGTTGTTCACTCTCCAGGGGGTGGAGGGAAAAATGTTTGCGCCGCTTGCATTCACCATGCTCATTGCCCTGCTGGTCTCGCTCGGCGTGGCGTTTACCATCATTCCCGTTCTATCAGAGATGTTGCTCCGGCAGGTTCCCGAGCGGGAGTTCCGGTTTATCCGGAAGTTCCATCAGGGATACGTGTATCTCCTCGCGCGCGCGATGCGGCGGCCGGGAATCACGCTCGGCATATCAGGCGTGGTGCTGGCTGGGGCAATCGCCCTTGCGCCTTTCATTGGCACCGAGTTCATGCCGCCCCTCGACGAGGGGGCCATTGCCATCAACATGGTGCGCCTCCCGAACGCCTCAATTGAAGGATCGGTCCGCGTCGCGGATTTCATTGAAAAACGCCTGGTAAAGATGCCGGAGGTGGAAGCCGTGGTCAGCAAGACCGGGCGGGCTGAGATCTCCGAAGACCCGATGGGACCGGAACAAACCGATGTATTTATCATGCTCAAACCGCGTAAACATTGGGGCGCCGGCCGGAACAAGGCCGAACTCGTTGAGGCCATCCAGCAAAACCTCGCCGAAGTCCCGGGACTACGCCTCTCATTTTCCCAGCCCATTGCCCTCCGGGTCAATGAGCTCATCTCCGGGGTGAAGAGCGACCTTGCGGTGAAAATCTTTGGCCCCGATCTTGAGGCGTTGAAGGCTTTTGCGGATCGCGCGGCCGGCGCCATCCGGGGCGTAAACGGAGCATCCGATATCAAAGTAGAGCAGATTTCCGGGATGAACCAGCTTGACGTGGTTATTGATCGCGAGGCGGTCGCCCGCCGCGGGATCAACATCGCCGACGTCAACGCTGCCATTGAGACGGCCATTGCCGGGAAGGAGGCCTCCACCTTTATTGAGGGCCAGCAGCGTTTTGCGGTGACGGTTCGCTTTCCCGAAACCGCGCGCGCCGATGTCCCGCAAATCAAACGATTGCTCATCCCCGCCCCGGACGGACAGCGGGTTCCGCTGGAACAGCTTGCCAGGTTTGAGATCCTTGAAGCGCCCGCCCAAATAGGCCGTGAGAACGGCATGCGGCGCGTTGTGGTTGAAGTCAACGTGCGCGGCCGGGACCTCGGAGGATTTGTCAAGGACATTCAGGCACGGATTGCTCCGCTGGCGAAAGATTTGCCGGCGGGCTACTTCGTGGAGTATGGAGGTCAGTTTGAAAATCAGCAACGCGCCATGCGCCAGCTCGCCATTGTTATCCCGATTGCGTTGCTCCTCATCCTGGTGTTGCTCTATATGGCGCTCGGGTCGGTATGGAGTTCCCTCATGGTGCTTCTCAATCTTCCGTTCGCCCTGGTGGGCGGCGTGATCGCCGTGCTGATTTTCCGGATGCCGCTCTCCGTGTCGGCCGCGGTTGCGTTCGTCGTTCTTTTGGGCATCGCGGTCCAGAACGGCGTCGTGCTGGTCGCGTTCTTCCACCAACTTCGCGAGCAGGGTGAGTCCGTGGCTGACACTGTGTCCAAAGGGTGCGCCATCCGTTTCCGCCCGTTGCTTATGACCGCGCTGACGAGCTTCATCGGCCACCTGCCGATGCTCTACGCCACCGGGTCGGGCGCGGATATCCAGAAGCCGCTGGCCGTCGTGGTCATGGGGGGACTCGTTACCTCGACGTTACTCACGCTGATTGTGCTACCCACGATCTATATGTTGGCTTACCGGCTATGGTCCCGGTGGAATTCAGTGCAACAGGAATCAAGTGTGTCCGTCTAATATTTAAGGTCATGTATGTGAATTGTCATTCCGAACAAAGTGAGGAATCTCGGCAGTAGTTGTCAGTATGGCAGAGATCCTTCACTTCGTTCAGGATGACATAACAGTTACCGCCTCTGCGGCCTAATTCAATCAAATAGGAGGAGAAATCAAAATGAAAAAGATTACGGCTTATGTTCGCACCTGTATGGCGGAAAAAGTGTTGGATGCGTTGTTGGAACGCGGCATCCGCGGCGTCAGTGTCTTTCAGGGCAAGGGCTTTGTCCCGCACGCGAAAGGAACCGCCCAAAGTTCTTTTGACACGGCAACGGATGATGGATTAGTTGCGGTTGCCAAGCTGGAGATAGTGTCTTCTGATTCGGCAGCGGGGGCCATAATCCGTGTTATCCAGGAACACGCGCATACCGGTCGCCCCGGCGACGGTAAAATATTCGTTCTTGATGTGGTTGCGGCGCACGATATCCGAACTGGTGAAGCACCCCGCGTGCGGTAAACCATGGGGTAACTTGCTCCGTCTGCCGCGGCGAACTACGAAGGCTGGACTGGCAAAGGAGGGCAAATCTGCTCTAACCAGAGGGTGGAGTTTGCGGTGAACCCGTTCCCGTGATTTATTTTTTAAATCAGCTTTAATTTTGCGAGGCGAGAGCGTAGTATAATGGCCTTTCGATTTCGCGATTTGGTGCTGTTATCATAAATATAGGAGAAGATGATGTCGTCAAAAAACATGAAACTGAACCAATGGGTTTCAGAAATCCAGAAAATGTGCGAGCCGGAATCTGTCTGCTGGTGCGATGGAACGAAGGATGAATATAACCGGATGATCAAAATAATGCTTGAATCTGGCATTGCCACTCCCCTGAAAAAACGCCCCAACAGTTACCTGTTCCGTTCTGATCCGTCGGATGTCGCGCGCGTGGAGGACCGCACATTCATTGCTTCCCGTAACAAGGAAGACGCAGGTCCCACGAACAATTGGATGGCTCCGGACGAGCTGAAAAATATCATGGGAAAGCTTTACAAGGGCTGCATGAAGGGAAGAACTATGTTTGTAATTCCCTTCAGCATGGGGCCGATCGGATCCCCGATAGCCAAAATTGGGGTTGAGATAACCGACAGCCCTTATGTCGTTGTAAATATGCATATTATGACTCGCGTCGGCCGGAAGGTTCTTAATGTCCTGGGGGAAGACGAAGAATTCATTCCTTGTCTCCATTCCGTGGGGAAGCCGCTCGCCGAGGGTGAAAGCGACAACAGCCAGTGGCCCTGCGCTCCAATAGAAAAGAAATTCATCTCTCACTTCCCTGAAGAAAACACCATTTGGTCTTTCGGATCAGGCTATGGCGGCAACGCCCTGCTCGGCAAAAAGTGCCTTGCATTGCGGATCGCTTCGGTAATTGCGCGCCGGGAGGGCTGGATGGCTGAACATATGCTGATCCTTCGCCTGAGCAATCCCGAGGGCAGAAAGTTCCATATCGCCGCCGCCTTCCCTTCAGCTTGCGGCAAAACAAACCTTGCCATGCTCCAGCCGACTATTCCGGGATGGAAGTGCGAATGTATTGGTGATGACATTGCCTGGATGAAAAAAGGGCCGGACGGAATGCTGCGAGCCATAAATCCCGAGGCTGGATTCTTCGGGGTCGCTCCGGGAACCAGCTTTAAGTCAAACCCGATGGCCATGGAAACAATCCGAGCAAACGCAATTTTCACGAACTGCGTCCTGACGGATGACGGGGATATCTGGTGGGAAGACATGGGAATGCCATGTTCGCATGGAATAGACTGGAAAGGACGGGAATGGACTCCGGAAAAAGGAGAGAAGGGCGCGCATCCAAACGCCCGTTTCACGGCGCCAGCCAGGCAGTGCCCCGTTATTTGTCCCGACTGGGAAGATCCGGCGGGTGTTCCGATTGACATTTTTGTTTTTGGAGGACGCCGTTCTTCGCTCATTCCCCTTGTGATTCAAGCGTTTGACTGGGATCACGGCGTTTACCTTGGCGCTACATCCGCATCCGAGCCGACCGCGGCCGCCCTTGATGTAAAAGGTAAAATTCGCAGGGATCCTTTTGCCATGCTCCCCTTTTGCGGTTATAACATGGGCGATTACTGGAATCACTGGTTTGAAATGGGCGACAAACTTGGCAATAACGCGCCCAAAATATTTTACGTCAACTGGTTCCGTAAAACAGCCGACGGAAAGTGGCTGTGGCCCGGCTTCGGGGAAAACAGCCGAGTCCTCAAATGGATGTGCGAGCGGGTTGAAGGAAAAGCCGGAGCCATTGCAACCCCGGTCGGCCTGATGCCGACTAAGAATGATTTGGACTTGAAAGGTTTGAATATAAAAGATTCGGAACTAGCCGAGCTTCTGAGCGTGGATGTTGGCAAATGGGGAGCGGAAATTCCCGAAATCAAGGAATTCATCGCCGGATTCGGCAAACGTCTCCCGTCAAGAATGAAAGTGCAGCTCGAAAAAATGAAAAAACGGATTGGCAACTCATAATTTTAAAACCAACGATTAATTTATGTCGTAAATTATCTGTTATTTATTAATAATTGTGTAATTAGGAAAATTGATTATGTTTTTTGATCCATTGTATATGATAATGCTTTTACCCGCCCTGGTTTTGGCCGGCATTGCGTCGCTTATCACCCAGACCACTTTTTCAAAATATTCGCGCATTTCGGCTTCGTCCGGATTGACCGGCGCCGAGGCCGCCAGCCGGCTATTGGAGCGAAAGGGCGTTCATGACGTCCATGTTGAAAGGATTAACGGATTTTTAAGCGATCATTACGATCCAAGGACGCACACTTTGCGGCTTTCGGCAAAAGTGTATGACTCCGACTCACTTTCGGCCATCGGTGTGGCCTGCCATGAGGCGGGGCACGCTCTCCAGCATGCAAGCCATTATGCGCCGCTAAGCCTGCGCTCGGCTCTCGTGCCGGTTACCCAAATCGGCACCATTGCTCCGTACCTTATTATCCCATTGGGATTTATCCTCGGCTCATTGAGCCTGATTAAGCTCGGCATTGCCCTCTTTGCCATAGTCGTTCTTTTCTCGCTGATCACCCTGCCGGTTGAATGGAATGCCAGCGCAAGGGCCAAGGAGCTGATGGTTTCATCAGGGATTGTGTCCGCACGGGAACAGGAAAGCGCCGGCAAGGTCCTCAACGCCGCCTTCCTGACTTATATTGCCGCCGCGGTTTCCGCGCTTTTGACACTGCTTTACTATCTTATCCGGTCAGGACTGCTTGGCGGCCGCCGCGACTAGCCAAGGCCATCAAGGTGGAGGAAGGGTAATCGCGGGGGGAGTCTTCACTTATCCGCCAAATTTTCAATTCGCGCGAACCACCGAGTGAGCTTGAGCAGTTCAAACCAAATCACGCACACGAGGCCGGCGCCCAGGCTGAGCGCAAGATCGCCGGCATGAAGCGGCGCAAAATGAAAAAGATTGCGGGCATCGGGAACCAGCAGGACCAATGCCAGGAAAGCGGACGTGCCGCCGAGCACCCACCAGAGCGCGGTATTCGGCACACGAAGACTGCCTATGATAGTGCGGGACCATGAGCGGTTGGTGAGGATGACCATGACGAACGATACCACGAGGCTGGCAAAGGTAAGCGCGCGGGCGGCATCGGGACCATGGCTATGCCGTGCCAGCAGGAACACGCCCAGGCACACCGCGAGCACGCTCAATCCCTGCAAGAGACTGATCCAAATTGTTGCCCATGAAAACAGGCGCTCCTTGGAGTCCCGGGGCGGCCTCTTCATCACTCCGGTTTCGGCTTCCTCGGCCTCAAAGATCAGGGAGCAGGACGGGTCAATTATAAGCTCAAGAAAGACAATATGCACGGGAAGCAGCAACAGCGGCCAACTCGGAAAGAAGACGGGCAGGATGGAGAGGCCGGCAATAGGCACATGCACCGTGACGATGAACGCGATTGCTTTCTTAATATTGTCAAAAATGCGCCGCCCGAGCCGCACCGCCGCCACAATGGATGAGAAGTCGTCGTCCAGCAGCACAAGCGAAGCCGACTCGCGGGCAACGTCAGTGCCGCGGCCGCCCATCGCGATGCCGATATTTGCCGCCTTGAGGGCCGGCGCATCGTTGACACCATCGCCCGTCATCGCAACGATCTCCCCGTTGGTTTTAAGCGCGTTGACAATGCGTAATTTTTGCTCGGGAACAACGCGCGCGAATATCTGCGCTTCTTTAATCCGTTTTGCAAGTTCGTCGTCGGACATTTGCTCTAATTCCGGGCCGGTGATGACGTTCTCGCAATTCTTAAGTCCGGCCTGGCGGGCGATGCTTTGGGCGGTTTTTGGATAGTCGCCCGTTATCATCACCACGCGAATGCCGGCCGTCTGGCATTCTGCGACCGCTGCGGGAACGGTGGGGCGCAATGGATCCTCAAAGCCCAGTAGTCCCACTAATTTCAACTCCAGCGCGTGGTGTTTTTCGGGCAGGTCGGCAACTCGTGTTTCCGCGCAGGCCACCGCGAGCACTCGAAGTCCTTCGGACGCAAGTTCCGCTACCTCGCGCGCCAGCGAATCACGACGCTCCGGCGGCAAATGACAGAGGTCGGCGATCGCCTCCGGCGCGCCCTTTGAGGCAACGATGGCCTTATCGCCGTCGTCGCAACGCCAGGCCTGGCTCACCGCCAGCAGATCGGGAGTTAAAGGGTATTCCTGCGCCATGGTCCACCCGGGATGCAGGTGTTCGGTTTGAACCAGGAAATGGTCGCCTGCCTTGTGGAGCGCGCGCTCCATAGGATCAAACGGATCCTTTTTGCTTGCCAGGATGGCATTCTCCAGTATAGCGTGAAGCCCTTCCGGCAACGATTTCGTGTCCTTGCCAAGGACAATTGAACGGCCCTTTGCGGCCAGTCTGTTCAGCGTCATATTATTGAGCGTGAGCGTTCCCGTTTTATCTACGCACAGGACAGTCGCGGCTCCGAGCGTCTCCACGGCAGGCATACGCCGCGTAAGCACACGATTACGCGATATTCTCCACGCGCCAAGCGCAAGGAAGACCGTGAGCACGACCGGAAACTCCTCGGGCAGGGTTGCCATTGCCAAGGCAATGCCGGCTAAGAAACCTTCCTTCCAGCACGTTGCGCTTCCGCCGCGTGTGAGAGCATAGACGACAACAACAATGGCGCATAACGAAAGACCGACGAAAGCCAGCACACGAACGAGACGTCCGGTTTCTTTCTGCAGTAAAGTATCCTCAGTTTGAACTTGCTGCAAAGCCTTGCCGATCTTGCCCAGCTCCGTGCGCATGCCGGTGCGCACGACTTCGGCGATCCCCTGCCCCGCGGTGACCAGAGTGCCGGAAAAAACACACGGCAGATCATCGCCTCCCGGGCGATCAATGGTCTGTGCGTTCGGAGACGGCTTCTTGCGCACCGGCACCGACTCGCCGGTGAGGAGCGATTCATCCACCGACAGGTTAATCGCGCGCCTCAACACTGCGTCGGCCGGCACTCTGTCTCCTTCTGAGAGCACGAGGATGTCGCCGCGAACGACTTCCATTCCCGGTATACGCCGATGAAGTCCTTCGCGGATGACAAGCGCCCGCGGACTGGACAGGTCCCGAAGCGCATCAAGCGCTTTCTCGGTCCGGCGTTCCTGGATGATGGTGATTGATATAACAACAAAGACAAACCCGAGGAGCATGAGCGCGTCACCGGGCTCGCCCATCATCAGGTAAAGAATGCCGGCCGCCACCAGCATCAGAAACATTGGCTCCCGCATCACTTCAAAGACAATCGGGAATAATCCGCGCTTTTGCTGGGACGGGAGTTCATTAAAACCATCCTGTTGTTGCCTGGTTTTTGCTTCGTTCTCAGTGATACCCTGGAAACCTCCCAGGTCAAGAACCGCCGCGCCGCGGGCGGTGGTTTTAATATAGTCTTTTTTTCGTGCGTTATTGTTCATTATGCGCCAATGCGAAAGTTGCGATTGACATGCCACAATACGCTGGGAATGCCGAAAACACAATGAAATTCGGCAAATGGAGTGTGAAAAAAGGCGCCAATGATTTTCGGCATTGACTTCTGCTGGAGCGGGTATAGCCTTGGATTCCAAGAATGTATTTGTTCGGCAGAAGGATAATCTACCTCCTGAAAATACGTTTTTCAACAAGACCGTTCGGCATTGAACAACTCAACAAAAAGGAGATGGTATGAAGGTATTAATGACAGTATTTGTGGTTTTTCTGAGTGTGGCGGGTTTGTGTCTATTTGCCGGCGCACAGTCTGGACAACTGGAGAATTCGTCGGCGCAAGACCTGCTGGTCAAGAGTGAGGTCGAAACTGCGGTCAGCATGCTTCAGGCAATCTTTACAAAACATCAACAGGGGGAAATGACCCTTGCGAAGGCAAAAGAGCTTGGCGCCGGCCTTCTACGGGAACTCAGGTACGGTACCGAAGGATATTTCTGGGCCGATACGATGGAAGGCGTCAATGTGGTCCTGTACGGCCGAAAGGATGCGGAGGGAAAAAATCGGCTTGAGGACAAGGACCCAAAGGGCACATTCTACGTTAAGGAATTTCTGGCAAAAGGCAAGGCCGGCGGCGGGTATGTCGAGTACTGGTTTTCAAAGAAGGGACAAACCACGCCGCAACCCAAGAGATCATACGTGCTCCTGTTTGAACCATTTGGATGGGTTGTTGGTAGCGGATACTACCGCTGAAAAGTATAAATAGGAGGGAGAGCTTCACCTCGGTTTTGCGCTCATGAATTTCACGCACATCGGCGCGCCGACTTCGATGATCTGGCCGGTGGGCCTCAGTTTGCCGGTCATGGTGGCGATGGAAAAGACGACGACGTTGTCGCTCTTTTCGTTGGCAACCAGCAGCCATGCGCCGGTCGGGTCAATGCCGAAGTTACGGGGTATCTTACCTTGCGCGGGTTCGTTCTGAATGAGCCTGAGCGTTCCACTCTCCCGGTCAATCGCGAAAACAGCGATGGTATCGTGGCCGCGGTTGGAGCCGTAGAGGAATTTGCCGCCCGGATGAACCTGCACCTCGGCGGTGCTGTAGCCGGGCTGGACACTCTCGCCCCTTGGCAGGGTTGAGATGGTTTGGGTTGCCTTCAGCGTGCCAAGCTTGGCGTCATAGCTGAACGCGGTTACGGTGCAGAGCATCTCGTTGATGACGTAAGCGAACCGCCCGTCCGGATGAAACGCTAAATGCCGCGGTCCGGAGCCGGACGGGACCGTCACAAAGGGCGGATCGTTGGGCGTCAGCGTGGCCCGGGCAGGATCAAGTTTATAGACCAGCACCTTGTCGAGGCCGAGATCGGCCACAAATGCAAAACGATTGTCGGGCGAGGGGTTGATCGAATGCGGGTGCGGCCCGGCCTGGCGATCCGGGTTGACGCTCGAGCCCGCGTGACGGATGAACGATGCGGCTTCGCCGAGCGAGCCATCGTCCCTGACCGGCAGAGAGGCGCAACTGCCGCCGCTGTAATTCGCCACGAGCACGCACTTGCCGCTGCGGTCAATATTCACATGGCACGGGCCGAGTCCGCCGGCAGATTGCCGGTTGAGCAATGTCAGCTTTCCCGTCGCCTGATCAATCGCAAAGGCGCTCACCGCGCCGGTCTTCCTGCCGCCAAAGACGCCGCTCTCGCCGACAGCATAGAGGTAGCGGTGATCGGGATGAATGGTGACAAACGATGGGTTTGCTGTCTCCGCGGCCAGTTCGGGTGCGCTCAGCTTGCCCGTGGAGGCGTCAAGAAGGCAGGTATAGATGCCCTTGCTCTTGCCCGACAAGGTGCAGGTGCCGAAATAGACGATGTATGAATCTGAAGCCATGGCGGGTTCTCCGTTAATCAAAGACGATATCAGGAAGGACAGGACGATTGCAAGTCGGACTATCCGGGCGCTTACATGACCCTTTTCAAAGTTTATTGGAAGCCTCCAGGGCAGCGTTAAGAAATATCCGGGCTAATTATCGCTATCTTCGGAAAGCTTGGCCAGCACGTTGAAGTCCTCCAGGGTGGTAACGTCACCGGAAATTTCAGTGCCGGCGGCAATCTGGCGCAAAAGGCGGCGCATGATTTTGCCCGAACGGGTTTTGGGCAGGGCTTGGGCAAAGCGAATTTCATCCGGCTTGGTCACCGGCCCCAGTTCGGCCGCCACATGTTTCCGGATCTCCTCGCAAAGCTCGGGACTGGCCTTTGCCGTCATCCGTAACGTCACAAACGCCACCAGTGCCGAACCTTTAAGGTCATCAGGCCGGCCGACAACGGCGGATTCGGCCACGGCGGGATGACTGATCAGCGCACTTTCCACTTCAGCGGTGCCGATGCGGTGCCCGGCCACGTTCAGGACATCGTCAATGCGTCCTACGATCCAGAAATATCCATCTTCGTCGCAACGCGCGCTGTCCCCGGTTAAATAACTGCCGGCGATGTCCTTCCAATATGTCCATTCAAAACGCTGAGGATCACCCCATACTCCGCGCAGCATGCTCGGCCAGGGACTGCGGATGACCAGTTTGCCGCCCGAATTGGGCGGAAGCACGTTTCCTTTGTCGTCCACAATTTCAGGGAGAATCCCAAAAAAAGGTAAACCCGCGGATCCGGGTTTGGTGTTCATGACGCCCGGGAAGGTTGATATCATGATGCTGCCCGTTTCGGTCTGCCACCAGGTGTCCACAATAGGACAGCGGTTCCGTCCGATCACCTCGCGGTACCACATCCAGGCCTGGGGATTAATTGGTTCGCCGACACTGCCCAGCAGGCGGAGCGAGGAAAGATCATGTTTCTTCGGCCATTCGTCGCCCCATTGCATGAAAGTGCGAATGGCTGTTGGCGCGGTGTAGAAAATCGTCACGCGGTGGCGGGCAATGATCCGCCAAAATCGGTCCTTCTCCGGGAAGTTGGGGGCGCCCTCATACATCAGGATCGTGGCGCCATTAGCCAGCGGACCATAGACCACATAGCTGTGACCCGTGATCCATCCCACGTCCGCCGTACACCAGAAAATGTCATCGGGTTTGATGTCAAAGATATAGTAATGTGTCATAATGGAGCCCAGGAGATAACCGGCCGTGGTATGAACAATGCCCTTGGGCTTTCCCGTGGAGCCGCTGGTGTAAAGAATGAAAAGAGAATCTTCGCTGTCCATGGATTCCGCAACACAATCGACCGTCACCTTTGACATTTCATCGTGCCACCACACGTCCCGGTCGGGCCGCAATGACACCGGATTACCGGCGCGCCGGAGGACAATCACCTTCCGGATTGTCCGGCAGAGAAGGCTACCGTCGGCATCAGGGAGCGCCAACGCTTCGTCAACCGTCTGCTTCAGGGGAACAACGGCGCCGCGCCGCCATCCACCATCCGCGGTAATGATCAACCGGGCGCCGCAGTCCTTGACGCGATCGGCCACGGACTGGGCGCTGAACCCTCCAAACACAACAGAATGAACAGCGCCAATCCGGGCGCACGCAAGCATGGCCACGACCGTTTCAGGAACCATGGGCATATACAGAATGATTCTATCTCCCTTGTCCGCCCCCTGCTTTTTCAAAACGTTCGCAAATCGACAGACTTCTGCATGGAGTTCACGATAGGTCATGGTCCGAATTTCGGGTGTCCCGGATCCAACCGGCTCTCCTTCCCAGATCAACGCGATCTTGTCGGCTATTGGCGTGGCCAGATGCTTGTCCAGACAATTATGAGCCACATTGAGTTTGCCGCCCAAAAACCACTTTGCATCCGGCAACTGCCATTGACATACTTTCTTCCATGTCTCGAACCAAACAATGTGTTCGCCGGCCATGTGCCCCCAGAATTCTTCGGGATGATCCAGCGATTTCCGGTAAAGTTTATGATAGTCCTCCATGCAGGCCAGGTTGGCCCGTGGCCAGTCAGAAGGCGGAGGAAACACGCGCGTTTCGGACAGGACATGCTCGATAATGTTGTCCTGGGGCAAAAGCGAGTCCAGCCCGCTGATGGTAATCAAATCCCGCGTGAACACGCTGGCACGGCTGATCTTGAAGTTTCCCTTGCGTACCTTCTTGGCTGTCACCAGGAGAACCCGGAGGAAGGCGGAAGAAACATAATCGGTCTTGCCCAGGTCAAAGTCAATCTTTGTGTCCGGAGGCAAAGGACTGCCGATCTCGGCAAGTTTTGCGTCAACGGCTTTCGCCGCTGCGGGACACGCGCCGCTGTCAAACCGGCCGGCAAAACAACAAAACAACGTTTTTAAACCTGCGTCGTATTTGAATTCAACCATGTTGGAATCTCCGGCCTGCCGTAAGGCGGGAAGTTAATCAACAAAAGCCCCTGAAACCTTCAAGTAATTAACACTGCAATAATTGGAATGCAAGAATTAATTGTCAGCGCCCTTATATCAAGGCCATGAAGGGTATTATCAAGACCAAGCCTTATGGCCGGACACTATACGACAAGGTTTTAATTGAGGATATTATCGGCACCTATATTCCGATTGCAGATCTACTGGCGCCAGGCGAAAAAATGTCGCGCAACGTTCTTGAAAAGTTCAGGGTTATAAAGATTGGCGGCCTTAAATTAATCAACGCCCAGGACGGCAGCCAAGCGAGTGGGCTTATCACGCGTGTTTATATAGGGCTCTCGCCACAGGCGCGTTGCGGGCTTTCTATCCTTACGTAGGATCGCGCCCCCGGATCACTGAAGGGGAACTTGTCAGATGGCAAAAGACACGGACAGCGTACAGAGAACCGTCCCAACGGACAAAAACAAAGATAATAAATAGATATTGCATAATAAAGTCTTGTAGTGTATCGTTCATATTAGGTTTATTGAAGGGGTGGAGATATGGATATAATCAAAAGATTAAATGGGTATATTACTCAATTGACCGACCAGCCCATCCAGCCGGCCGATCTGGACCCGGCCGTTGCCGGGCGTGTTCCTCTTTTTCTCAAGTCAAGCTACCAACTGGTTAAGATCATCCTGTTTGGGCATGAACTGATCCTGGCCTTATGCAAACCAGCCGCCAAGGGATTGCTACCTTCTCAATACGCCGCCCACGCCAAGGCGTTTCGGGCAGCCATTGGCCGGGAGGTGGCATTTGTTCTACCGGAACTGGATTCCACGGTCCGAAACCGACTGCTGCGTCAGTGTGTCGCCTTCATCGTGCCGGGGAAGCAGATGTTTCTTCCGGCTCAGGGCGCTATTGATTTGCGGGAATACGCCGGACGGGCACGATCGGTGAACGCCGATAAACTGCCTTGGTCCGCCCAAGCCATACTGATCTGTCATTTGACGAAACGAAAAATTGACGATATATCCTTGATGGATCTGGCCGAACAAACCGGCTATTCCGCCATGACCCTGACTAACGTGGCCGACGATCTTGTGAATTTTGAATTATGCAAGGTCAATATGGCAGGTAAAAACAAGCACCTGCAATTCACCGCGCCCGCGCGGGATTTATGGAAGAAGGCGCTTCCCCATCTTCGCTCTCCTGTTCGTCGCGCGCTGTGGGTCCGATGGGGGAAACGTCCCGAAGGATGCCTGGCCGCCGGATTGACGGCCTTATCCCGTTACACCGATCTGACGGACGACAATCTGCCTTCGGCGGCGTTGGATGAGCGTTTGTTTAAAAAGCTGGCGAATGACCTCCATCAATGCGACGACCCGGTGGAGGCCCATGCCAGGCTGGAATGCTGGGCGTATGATCCCAGGATCACCGCCGGGAGAGAAACGGTGGATAAACTCTCATTGTATCTGAGCCTCAAAACCTCTCATGATGAACGCGTCCAAGGAGCCTTGGAATCCTTGCTGGAGGGCTTCAAATGGTAAAAGGACTTCAGTTCTTCAAGGAACATTTCCGAGATTTTAAGGAATCTTTTGTCGTCATTGGAGGGACGGCATGCGATCGCCTGTTTGCCGGGCAATCAATCCCGTTTCGCGTAACCAAGGACGTGGATATGGTTCTGGTTATTGAAACGCTGAATGATGCCTTTGTGCGGCGATTTTGGGAGTTCATACAGGCCGGCAGCTATCGGAAACGGCAGCGCTCTGAGAAGCGGCAATATTATCGCTTTCAAAACCCCGCGCGGCCCGGATACCCCGACATGCTGGAACTCTTTTCCCGACGGTTGGAACAGATGGATATTGAGGCCGGACAAACCATCACGATCATTCCCTCTGGAGAGGATTTATCGAGCCTGTCCGCCATTCTTATGGACAGCGCCTATTACGAGTTGATCAAGGGAACTAAGACTATCCTGGACGATTTGCCAATCTTGCAGGCCAACGGATTGATTCCATTGAAGGCCAGGGCGTGGCTGGACTTGACCGAACGTAAAGCAAACGGCGAGCGGATCAAGGAACTGGACATTAAAAAGCACCGCAACGATGTCTTCAGATTGTCACTCATCCTCGTCGATCCTCCGTTTACCCTTGCCGACTCTATCCGCATTGATCTCCAACGTTTTGTTGCCGGCTTCCCATTGGATTCCAAGGAATGGCCGCATATCCTCGCTTCGCTGGGAGAAACCACTGGCGTGCAATACGATCCTGCCGAATTGGTAAATACGCTGGTTCGGCATTTTGAGATGACGGTTTCCAGTTAGGAGATTGTGGGTTGGCATAGAACATGAGCCTGGATGACCTGCCCATTTCATAATCCCTTTGACGCTTTTATTGTTTTGAGTAAAGTAATTGTAGGCGAGTGGGCATTGTCCGGAAAACAAAGCGCGTCCGAGGCATATCATCCTCCTCCATTCACGCGATATGCCTCATAATTTCATTATAAATAAGGACAATCGTTTTCTTGACGCATAGCATCCCATGCGGGTTGGTCGCTAGGATACTATTTTTGAGGCATAATACTATGTTTGGTGTGGGAAGAAAATATGGACTTAGGCTATCTAGGGTTTGACAAATGGTTTGAGGACCATACCGGCACCCTCCTGCAGCCGGGACACAGCATTGCGCGCGTCACCGCAGTTGATCGGGGTGCATTCCTTATAAGAAACCAGAGCGAGGAGACTATCGCTGAACTCGCAGGCAAGTTTCGCTTCTCAATTCAGTCAACCGCCGACTTGCCGTGCGTCGGCGACTGGGTGTGTGCGCAATGCCAAGCGTCAGGCGGCCTAGCCATCATTCATGCAATCCTGCCGAGAAAAACGTTCCTGCGGCGCAAATGCCCCGGCAAGACCGTAGACTTCCAGATGATCGCGGCGAATATTGACGTTGCCTTTATCGTCCAAGCCTGTCAGTATGATTTCAACATACCACGGCTCGACCGATACCTGGTAATGGTCAACGAAGGTCACATTGAACCATGGATCGTCCTGAGCAAGACGGACTTGATCTCCCCCGAAGAACTGAAGCAGACAATTGAGCAGATCAGGCGCACTGGCATTTCTGCCCAGATCCTCCCGCTCAGCAATACGACGGGTTACGGACTAGATGAGTTCCAAACTTTCCTTGTTTCAGGCAAGACGTATTGCCTGCTTGGCTCGTCGGGCGTCGGAAAGACCACGCTCATCAACCGGCTAATTGGGCGAGATGCGTTCGGCACAAAGGCCGTCAGTGGAACAGGCGAAGGAGTACATACCACCGCCCGTCGCCATTTGCTCATCCTCGACTGTGGAGCCATGTTGATCGACACGCCGGGAATGCGCGAGTTAGGCCTTCTTGGAACAAGTGACGGGATGAACGCGACTTTCGCGGAGATTGGCGATTTCTCGATGAACTGTCGCTTCTCCAATTGCACGCACACTCAGGAGCCTGGTTGTGCGGTCTTGATGGCCGTGGAGAGTGGCGACTTGAGCGAGGACCGATATCAGAACTACCTTAAACTCAAGAAGGAAACGGAATACCATGATCTCTCCTATGCCGAGAAGCGGAAGAAGGACAGAGCATTTGGGCGTTTCGTGAAATCGGCAATGAAACAAATGAAAGAATGAGATGCAGACTCCGAACCGGCTTCAGCTTACCGTTCGACAGACTCACGGTCGCTGAGCCGTCACGTTTTGATGTCAAAAGAAGCATGATAACTATACGTCCAGAACAAGCCGATGATGTCGCCGCAGTGCGTGCCGTAAACGAGAAAGCGTTTCCCCAACCCATCGAGGCCAACCTTGTTGACAAGCTCCGGGCTGTGTGTATGGATGCCGTATCGCTGGTTGCGGTTCTGGACGGCCAAGTTGTAGGCCATATCCTTTTTACCCCCGTCACAATCCAAACCCAGACCAGAGAGATAAGAGGCATGGGCCTTGGGCCCATGGCCGTAGTCCCGGAACATCAACGCCAGGGGATCGGTTCTCAACTGGTCAAAGCCGGTCTTGAGATTCTGCGTCAACGACACTGCTCTTTTGTTATTGTTCTAGGTCATGCTGAATACTATCCACGCTTCGGTTTTGCGCCTGCCTCGCAATATGGCATCCATTGCCAGTGGGACGGGATTCCTGATAATGTCTTCATGGCGGTAGTTTTCGACAAGGAGACAATGTCAGGAGTGTCAGGCGTGGCCAGATACAGGAACGAATTTGATGAAACTATATGAAAACCGAACTAAAGTGTAATGTTCGTCACACCATCTTAATCAGGTATGCTTGAAAGAATCTTGTCGGCCGTAAGGTGCATTGCCTTACAAAGCCGGACAAAAATTAGAATCGAGAAATTCAATTCTCCGCGCTCTATTTTGCCCAAAGTCCGGTCATGGAGATCGGCTTTTTCTGCCAGTTGTTCTTGTGTCATTCGCAATGCTTCACGATGGGAGCGAAGATTTAGGCCGACCTGTTTAAGCCGGCGATCTTTTGACTTCCTCATAACCATGTACTCACTTAATCATATTTTTTGCTTGATATACACAGCCGATCGGCTGTATTGTGTTATCAATAGGGGGATCCCGGCGTATCTCGGAACTGCGTTGACCTAAACATGGTAAAAGTGTATTAAATGACGGTTTTGCCGAAAAGATTAATTGCGATTCAATGCCATGAAAAATCAGGAAATGAAAACCATTCTGCTTGTTGAAGATAACCTCGTCACCACGATGGTCGAGGTGCCGATGATCGAGGGCTTCGGTTATAAGGTTGTCACCGCAAGATCCGGCGAAGAGGCGGTCCAAGTCGCAACCGGCAATGACAAAATAGATCTTATTCTCATGGATGTCAACCTGGGCTCTGGCATAGATGGCCCGGAAGCGGCCAAGCAGATTCTCGTGAAGCGTAATCTCCCCATTGTGTTTCTCTCCTCGCACACGGAAAAGGAATATGTGGAGCGAATAAAAGGGATCGCCGGCTACGGCTACGTAGTCAAGGACTCCAACGATGTTGTGCTCCATTCCTCAATCGAGATGGCTTTTTACCTCTTTAAGGCGCAGGAGGCCCTGCGCGAGTCGGAAGAAAAATACAGGGGGATGTTCGAGCAGATCACCGTCGGCGTGATGATGATAGACTTGGAGACCAAACAGTTCGGCTACGTCAACCCGGCCATATGCCAAATGCTCGGTTATTCCAAAGAGGAATTGACGCGGCTGAGTATAGCGGATATTCACCCGAAGGGTGCACTGGATCATATCATAGCCGAGTTCGAAGCCCAGGTGTGCGAGAAACTGTTGCCAGAGTTTCCCTGCCTGCGGAAGGACGGCACGATCTTTTACGCAGATATCACCGGCGCGACAGCCATATTGCAGGGGAAGAAATGGAACATTGGCTTCTTCGTCGACATTACCGAGCGCAAGCGGGCGGAAGGTTTACTACAACAAGAGCGCGCCATGTTGAACTCCATTATTGACCTGAACCCCTATGGGATTCAAATCTATGACGCCGAAGGCCATCATGTCCGGGCGAACCAGGCGTTTCTCAACATGTTCCAGTCGGCGCCGCCGGCCGACTATTGCTTTTTTGACGACCCCATTGCCGCCAAGGCCGGGTTCCGTGAAGCCAATCTGGCCGTCAAAGATGGTAAAACGCATGTGGCCCCCGAGATGTGGTATAATCCCCATTGGTTGCATCCGGAACTGCCGGATAAACTGTCATGTTTCCGCTCTACCGTGTTTCCCATCATGAACGCCGAGGGCAAAATGAAATATTTCGTGGTGATGTTTGAAGACATCACCGAACGCAAGCGGGCGGAGGAGGCGTTAAAGGAAAGCAATGCGAACTTCCGGAACTTTGTCATGGCGGCATCCGACCCGATCCAGTTGCTTGATATTGATGGCACGATCCTCATCTGTAATGAAACGATGGCGCGGGCATTTGGGTTAACCGCGGCGGAATTGACCGGCCGTAACGTGTTTGTCGGTATTCCGCCGGAACTCGCTGCCGAACGAAGCGCGTTGCTGGATCAAGTCATCAAGACGAAAAAGGCGATTTATTATGAGGATCAGGTCGGAGCGTGCTTCTACGACACCATGGTGACTCCGATCATGAACTCAAAGGGCGAGGTGATCAATATTGCAATCTTTCCTCATGACATCACTGAGCGCAAGAAGGTAGAGGAAGAACTAAAAAGAATAGATCAAATGAAGACAAACTTTATCTCCACTCTTTCCCATGAGCTGCGCACCCCCCTTGCCATTACCAAAGAGGGGTTAAGCCTTGTCCTGGATAGGATCCCCGGTCAGATAAACGAAAAACAGGAGGGCATTCTTGCCGCGGCGAAACATAACATAGATAGATTAGCCCGGATAATTAATGCCGTTTTGGATATTTCCAAGATTGAGGCAGGGAACGTTGAGCTTAAAATGGAATTAGTGAATATTGTGGATAAGGCAAATGAAGTTGTTGCTTCCTTTGCGCCCCAAGCAAAAAATAAAGGATTAGAATTAAAGACAAGTTTTTCAAGTCCGGCCATCAATATTTATCTTGATTCTGATAAAATAATCCAAATCTTCTCCAATCTTATAAGCAACGCGCTTATGTTTACCAAGGAAGGCCATATTAATATTCGGATCGAGGAGATGGAGCATGAAGTGGAATGCCATGTTGCCGACACCGGTATTGGCATCCCGGAAAATGACCTGCCCATGGTATTCAGCAAATTTCAACAGTTTGACAGAGTTGCCGGGGCCGGCGAAAAAGGAACCGGCCTTGGCCTGTCCATCGTCAAGAATCTTGTGGAAATGCACAGGGGCAAAATCCGGGTGGAAAGCAAGCGGGGCAGCGGAACCAAATTCGCTTTTACTTTTCCAAAGCACAAAACAAAGGCTCATTCAGCGAAGAGCGAAAAAGCATTATAAATAACAAGAAAATACTATTGATTGAAGACGAGCCTTTCTAAGTAATAATGATTAAGTTTCGCCTGGGCTCGGCAAGTGCGGGTCGGTATCCCCGGCAGAGCATAGGATAATTTGCTTTGTGCGAGATGGGATGTGGCGCATGAAACCTGAGATCGAAATCGCGATCCGTACAATCGCCCTTGCAGATGGAATTCCGGCGGAGCGTGTCGAATCGGGGATTGCCGCGATGAAGATGAGGGCTGGGTATGAGACGCAGGAACCACTATACAGTCTGAAGAAAGTAACGCCATTAGTCGGCTATAATCATTACACCTCTTTATCACGGCTCCTGATTCAACGGATCGGAATAAGCTTCGGAGGCCGATTGGTTTACAAAGTGTCGGACGTCGTTCGTTATTTGCGTTCATCTGAATGTGCAGCGATCCGTGCCGAACTCAAAAAGAAACGCCAGGAAAAGATGAAACTGAAGGTGTCAAATAGTAGCGTCGCCCATAGTCCAACCGATCGCAAGATGGTTACTACGCATAACGACAAGGTTTTTATGTTATATTTTACTGACAAAAATTGGAGCGGGAGACCGGAGTCGAACCGGCGACGTTCAGCTTGGGAAGCTGGGAAGACACTAATCAAGCATGCCGCGCGCCGGGCTATAAACCACCATTTTACCCCTATTTTACGGCCATTTCAACGATTTTACGTAGTCCGAAATATTTGGGGCAATATAGGGCGTTTCAGGGTGATAGTTTCCCCTTTTTGTACCCTAAAATTATCCCGCTCGTGCCGAGATCCAGCGCCTAAAATCTGATTCGCGGATTCGTGGCCGGCCACGAGGGTATAGCGCATAGCCAACTGGCGATACAGTCCATGCTTCTCCAATCAGGAATCCGTGGCTACAGTATTCTTCGGCCACTGTTTCAATAATTGGTTTATCTTGGATTCCATTTTGACCACTCACGATTTACATTGCTATCATTAGTTCAAACGGAGCCAATCATCCGGTTTGACTTGGCACAACCAATGTAAACGAAAAGTTGACAAAATCAACACTAATCTACCGAGGGCGACGGCGTTTTTTTCCAGCGCCGTTGCTATGCTGACCTGCACCACCGACCGAGTTAACCGGCGCGCGTTTTTTTTTGCGAATCCTGATACCCACAGATTAATCGCAGCCTTGAGTGCTGAAGATGCGGATTGGGAAAATCCTGCACGTCTCCGCTCATACGGTTTTAGCGGTGCGGGACCACGAACCTGAATCTGTAGCAATAGAAAAAGAATAGACTGGCGAACGCAATAATCACAAAAGTGTAGATATAGCTGGGAAGATTTACAGAGGCTTCGATCTGAATACGAGCGGCGAATCGGTTTGGGGACGGGAAAAGAAAAGCAAAGGGCGGCGCCGGCGGCTGACTTGGATCATGGTCAGACGCCGGAAAAGGGAACGATGGAAGATCAGGACGAGGTGGAGATCGTGGATCCTGGGGTGAAATGTAGCGTAGGGCAGACGCCCCACCGGCATGATGAAACCCGCATAAACATTGATCCGAATGAAGGGGGCTAAAAGGCGACAGGGACAACAACGGCACGAGAATTAAAGAAAGACGAGACAAGAGTATGATCAGTAATGAGTTACAACGCAAATGGCAAAACGAAAATACCGGACATACGGTAGATTATGCGACGTTGCAAGGATGTGGTGGTCAAGACATGGAGAGGGATACACGGATGGCCGTCCAGGGCAAGATAGACGATCGTGGATGGCAACAGATTGATATGGCAATCGGCCGGTAAGTCCGGAGTGCGAACGTCCTGAATGTAATCATGTGCGTGCGCGGGCAGACGGGCGGGGGGGGATCGGTCCATGAACCAACCTCGTCGGATTAGTAATCGGTTGACGCCATACGAAATTTTATACAAATAGGGAATTATGAGAACGGAATTATTCAAGGTGACGGAGGCTGATGTAGCGAAGATCAAGAACCCCCGTCTTGTTCTCAAAAAAACGTGCCGGATGGAGTAAGGCTTGGCGATCTGACCATGCCGCGATAAAAAATTGCACGCCGATTGACGTAAACGCGTTCACGTTCATTCTGGACGCGGTGGTGAAGGAGATTTACCAGCATAGCCGACAAAAACAAAAAGCGCTGGCGCGGGTGTTGGGAACCCTCTAGCATTTCACTGCAAGCTACGCCCCACGGGGAGATATTGGGCGATTCACTGACGGAATAGTTCAGAAACATCCTGGGAAGCAATAGGGAAGCAATAGGGAAGCAACGGGGAAGCACCCGGGATCCCGGAACGCGTATAGGTATTGGCTACGACATACACGTGACCAGTCGCGACAAGTCGGGAAAAGTCCCGACACAGTCGGGAAATGTCCGGACGCAGACGGGAAAAGTCGGGACAAATCCGGAAAAGTCCGGAAAAGTCTGGCGACACACTCGTGCCAGTCGCGACAAGTCCGGAGAAATCCGGAAACATGTTCCGGTAACCCACCGGAAACGCTCATCCGGTTAACCCACAGGAAACCTGCCGGTTAGTTCATTCCCCAAAATAATACGCGCCAGCCACACAGTGCCCCGATTCTGGCGCCTTTCGGAACCAGGAATCACCCACATGGTCATGGCGAGGCACGGCCTGACCACGGCCATCTACGGGAGATATATTTCAACGGCACCACGCGGTTCGTCACGGAATTGCCAGGAGCCCTCAAGGCCGCCGTCAAACCAGAGGTTCTTGATTGGCATCTCGCCGGTTTTACGTTGTCCCTGCACTATGATCAACGCATCCTTATTTCCCCGTTCCGTTTCAAGCTGGACCTGGAGGTCCCTAATCTTTGTGTCGTCGCATGCCGCCTTTGTCTGCTCCCTCGCCAAATCCTGTTCCACTACTTGCATGGTTTGAGTCTTCAAGATGTTCCGCCACACGCAAACGATGTTGTCCGCCAAGTTGACCAGATACGAACTGCCCATCACGTCATACACCCCAGGCCAGAACTCCTCCTGCGGGTGCCTGGAGTCAGGCTTTTTACTGTGCGCCACGAGATGAACGTGCAGGTTGAACTCATCGGCAAATAGACCAAGCCTGTTCACCAACGCCCGCTGACCGCTGAAGTCGTCGCCCTCAACATCCACGATCTTCATAAGCGAATCCAACACAACATGCTGAACCCCATACTTGCGGGCGGCATACTCGAACACATCCATGACCTGCGGCGATTTTGCGTCGCCGACATAGTCGTAGATGAGAAAATGCCTGTCCATCCACCGCAACCGGTCGTCCAGCTCCTTCATCGTGGCGGTCTCTCGTTTACCGGTGGCCTGTCGCAGAATATTCTCTATGGTGATTTCCCCAGGCATCTCAAAACTGGCAATTAAGGCTTTGTGCCCATACTTGGCGGCCCAATACGTGAGCGAGTGTGAAAGACATGTAGTCTTGCCATGTTTGGTGTAGCCCTGCCATATCGTAACCTCACCGGGCCGCACCATGAACGGCATGGCCCAGGGTAACGGTACACCTTCGCGCTTGGCGTCTGACGGATGCCATAATTCCCACACCTCGTCGCGAAACTGGCTTGGCAGTTTCAGTTCGTCTGGGTCACACGACTTTGCTTTAATGAGCAGACCGGAAACATCCTTGGCATCCATGCCCTTCATCCGGCAGTCATCCGCGTCCTTTACCCCTTCCGGCCATTGCACAACCCGACATCGCATCCTCCCCAATCGCGGAACCAGAATCCGTGTGGCGTCTTGTCCGGGTTTGTCGGCATCGAGGCAAAGGAATACCTCCATGCACTGCTCCAGACGATCGTAATCTCGCTCCAACCATTCGTCATGCGGCGAACTCTTGTCCGCCCCCTGCGTTGCGGCCTTCGTCGGCTGCGCCCCCATTGGCAATGAGACGGCCGGAATGCCGTAGGAGTGGAGAGCCATAGCGTCCAGTTCCCCCTCGGTAACGAACAGGTCTTGCTGCTCGGGCGGAACCGCCTGCCAACCGAACAGCAAGTCAAATCCACCTTCCGTCTTACGCGGCTTTACGAACATACGCTTTTTGTTGGTAATGCTCCGGATCTTGAGCCGCGCCAGCCGGCCGTCGGCCGTATAACTCGGAAAAACCACGCACTCATGCTCCGCACCCTCGAACGTCACCTTTTTTTCCCCAATCCGATAAGCGCGGATGCTTTCAGGGCTGATCCGGCGCGTCTCTGTCAGCCAGCACCAGACAGTCGAACCCACGGCCACGGGAGATAAATCGAGCCCCAGGGATTGTGGAATCGGACGAGATGCGGCAGTTGCCGTCACGCGGCGCCACCCGCCTTCATCGCGGACACCAAGGAACTCCTTGGCTTCGGTAATAGCCTGCTGGAAGTTGCACATGTGAACGGCCATCCATAAATCCAACAGCGAACCGCCCTTTGTGTTCGCGGCGAAATCCGCCCAGACGCCGCACTTGCTGCCGCCCAGATGAACGCGCAGCGATTGCCCCGGCGTATTGCTCACATCCCCAACCGCCCACTCGCCCTGCTCGCGCTTGCCGGCGGGCAGAAGGTGCCGACACACTTCCTCCGCCCGCGCATTTAGCAATTCCTTGGTTTGCCGTGCATCCATGTTCATCCTCCTGTTTTTGTCCAGCGCTGCATTATGTTTTTCATCAAATCATCCGGTTGCCTCGTGCCGGCCGATGACGGAACCGGCGATCCCGCCTTTTGCTGGTCGGCGAAGAACCATCCCTGCCAACCTCTGTCGATCGCCATTTCAATTCGTTGCTTGATGTCTTCCACGCCCCCAACATCCAGCACTGTCAGCATGTGGCGGGCATCCAGCTCCACTGCCTTGGCCTTCAGCGGCTTCCGCAACTGCTGCCTATGACAGCACCAATCGGCATAAAGGGTCCGCACTTCAGGCAGGTCCAGCCGGCGAAACTGCTCTTGGGGCAACAGCGCAGAAAACAAATCGGAAGGTGATATTTCTTTTATCTTTCTCTTACTCTTTCTATCTTCCTCTCTGTTAGTTGTCTGAAGCTTGTCGTCGGCTTGTCGCTGATTCGTCGCGGTCAGGTACTCCAGCTCGTCGTCATTTACGCCCAAGGCTATGAAAACCGTTGTAGATACCAGTTTTGCAATCGTCCCCCGGTTTGTCGTCCTGAACGTCGCCATCCCGTCCTTTGTCAGTCGGTTCTTCGCCGTCCGGTAGCTTCGTGGCGTCAGCCCTGCGGCATCAATATCCCCGATGTAAGCCTCGCCGACATCCAGCCCGTCGTTCTGCTGCGAATCCCGGCGCCGTGCCCGCATCGCAATCAGCGCCAGCAAGGCGAAGTCCCCGGGCCGCCGCAATAGGTGGCGCGTCTCCTCGCAGTCGTTCATTTTGATGAAGAAAGGAATCATGGACTACGTTTATCCTGGGGGATTGTCGTTTCCCGGCGTCTGCGTTCATCATGCAATTCCGCAATCCGTGCCTGGCACTCGGCGGATTTGAGATAGGTCAGGACGCGGCTTTTTTTGTACATGAACCTCCCCGCCAGACGTTCGCCGCAGTGCTTTTGGATTTCCAGCTTGTGAAGCCAGGTCGGATGTTTCCGGACTTCCTTGCCGATCTCCGCCAGCATAAAAAATGGTTCGGCCTCCGGCGGACGCTGTACGTTCCCCACCAGCGCCAGGCGCCCTGCCTCGATGGCCCGCGCCTGCGCGTCGTCGTCGGCCGCCGTGATCTCTTGCAAGAATTTTGGGAGTTCGTTGTGCATCATTCAGCTCTTTACACGAAAATCTCAAACGTCGTAGGGTTCCACGTCAAAGCCCTGCTCCCGTAGAATGCAGGCAAAATTGCGTTGTGTCATGTCACACCGCGTCATCTCCGCCTTTAATTCCAGTCTTCGCTCGTTCATGTCCGCCTCCGTCCAAGTTTTATTGCTGCGTTTCACGGCAATAAAAAACCCCGTGAACCGAATAACAATTCACGGGGGCAACGATATAAGATAGCGCGGATCTACATAATCCGGCGCTTTTCGGTCTGGTTTAGATTCAGTCCGTGCGAAATGGAACTCATTTCGTAGTTCTTCGACTGGCTCCTGCGGTTTTCCAAGAAGGAGGCACACGCGTCTCAAATTGTAGGAGTCTCAAGAAAGTCCTGCTCGCCAAATGACGCTTCTGGTTCATTTCCTTTTCCGCCCAGGACCAACATAGCGCATTCTTACTCTCAAAGACAAAACGGTGTACCCTCTGCTTCCAGAAGTCCGGAAGCTTGAACTTGGTTTCACAGAGAGTATAGCGGCGACAGACTCTAACAATTCCCAAGGCATTCAAGGATGCCCTTATATCATGCGCTTTCTGTTTTCCCCGTGCTGTCGGCTCCGGGGTGTCTGGCGGTCGGTTGTGTTTAATCCACAGCCAAGCCGCATCCCGAATTTGTCGGTTTGTGAAGGCAGCCCAATCTATCAATATAACGGTCGTTTCGGCTCCGGTATGGATAATCGCAGACGGTTTTGCATAGAGCATTTCGCGTTTCGGCCAATCCTTTCTGTAAGGGCCATACTTTGCCCGCATCTTTTGATCTTCTCTGTCATTCGCAGCATTAATTTCGGCTTTCTGCTTATCGATAGATGCCTGAATCTCTCGAACAACATGTGCTGTAGGTCTAAGGAAGCGATGCCGTTTCACAGTCCATAGATTGAAGGTGTCCTTCTGTTCTCTGGTCAGTATCTGCCAGGGCCGCGTATAGTCAGGGAAGTCGCCTTGTCGAATGATCGACTGCAGGCCATAACCGTTATAGGGGGAAACTGTCTTGATCTTCCTCAGTTCTTGCCAGATTTCGGCATCGAAGTTGTCCGGTTCTTCCCCCGGGGCACATTGGGCAACGCGCTGGGAAAGCTCGCAGATTGTTGGGGACTCGCGGGCGTATTCGTAGAGCAGGCATGGTATCAGTTCGTCTTTGCTTACTCTGTCGGGGGAGAAGTCCCATTCCTCTGATATAAGTTTGTCTTTCATGGCAAAGACTCTCGCCGTTTCAAGCGCCTGTCGGCGCCCATTCAGTCCCGCGCTCCAAATTGAAACAGGGTGAATTTATTTGGTTAGAAACTAAAGAAAGCACCAAAGTTTTTTGCCCCACTAAACCGTGCCCGTCTGACGGCAGGACTGTGATAATTTCACAGTTAGTGGGATCATTCCAAAGATTTACTGTCCCATCTTAATTTATGCACACCCATGTCTTTGGTTATGAATAGGTCTTCCGATTCTATTTATTATTACATTCCCATCCATTCAGAACAGACTCACTGCCAGTCTTCGTCAAGAAATACTTATCAAATCGAGAAGATTCTGTCAAAAGGCGTTTTGCCGGCTTTCTTGGCACAATAAATATTTCAATAATTATTATTGACTTTTCTTGGTTATGAGCATATGCCCATTATGAATTTAAAGCCATGAAAGGATCTAGCCCATGCCGCGACCGTTTTGTCCGCGACGCATCAGATTCGCGCCGGGAGTAACTTACTTCAAACCCGCCTGTATTCCTCTGCGTGTTCTGAATGAGGTTGTCGTCACGCTCGACGAGCTTGAGGCACTGCGGCTGGCCGATTTAAACGGACTCTATCAGGAGCAGGCGGCGCAGAGGATGAAGATTTCCCGCCCGACCTTTGCGCGAATCGTGGAGGCGGCGCGGAAAAAAGTGGCGGATGCCTTGGTCTACGGCAAGGCGCTCCGTCTGGAAGGTGGAACCGTAGTAATGAAACGAAACGCGTGCGGCAAGAGGCCGTGATAGGAAAAGAGGCAGTCGCAACAGAGGCAATTGCAGAAAGCATTTCCGACAGCCGAGCGCAAGGAGGACCAGCAATGGAACCGAAGAGATCGTTGATTCACGAAGACCCTCGTGTCCCGTTGGCCGCGGAGCGCACGTTCTTGGCTTGGATTCGCACCGGGCTTGCGTTGATGGGATTTGGATTCGTGGTAGCACGCTTCGGGTTGTTTCTACGGGAATGGTCAGCGGCACAGAATATCGAGCATCATTCAGGGCACGGAGTTTCTTTATGGCTGGGAATCTCACTGGTGGGACTTGGGGTGTTCCTGAATCTGGCTGCGCTGGCGCGATATCGCCGCTATCTTCGGCAACTCGCTCAAGGAATCTTGCCTGAAGCAAAACCGCGTCTTGAAACAGCTGTTGCCGTGACACTGGCGCTCATAGGCGTAGCAGCCGTCCTTTACCTGATTCTCGCAGCGTGTTAAAAGGAATTCCGATCATTTTTGAAAATACAAAATTATGACACGTAACAGAAAAAAGATTGCAACTGAAAAAGATATCGCCGGAACAGCGATAATCCTGGAAAGCATTTCCGACGGGGTTTTCACGGTTGACGGAAACTGGCGAATTACATCGTTTAATCGGGCGGCGGCGGAAATTACCGGCATTCCGCGTAAAGAGGCTATCGGACGCCATTGCGCGGAAGTGTTCAAGGCAAGCATGTGTGAAACCGATTGCGCTTTGCGGAAAACGATAGAGACGGGCACTTCGATCATTAACAAATCCGCTTTCATTGTGGATATTGACGGCCGTCGCATTCCGATCAGTGTTTCCACGGCAATTTTGAAGAATGATAAAGGGAAAATTATCGGTGGCGCGGAAACGTTCCGGGACTTAAGCCTGGTTGAAGAACTCCGTAAAGAAATAGAGGGACATTACCAGATCGGTGATTTGATAAGCCGCAACGCGGCCATGCGCCGGATTTTCGACGTGTTGCCTCAAATTTCCTCCAGCGAAAGCACGGTGCTGATTCAGGGCGAAACAGGCACCGGCAAAGAACTGCTGGCCCGTGCCATTCACTCGCTCAGTCCCAGAGCAAATGGTCCGTTCATAGCGGTCAATTGCGGCGCGCTTCCTGATACACTATTGGAATCGGAGCTTTTCGGCTATAAAGCAGGCGCATTCACGGGAGCAGAGAAAGATAAACCGGGACGGTTTGCCCTGGCCGAGAACGGCACGCTTTTTCTGGACGAAATCGGCGATGTAAGCCCCGCACTTCAGATCCGCCTGTTGCGTGTTCTGCAGGAAAGAACCTATGAACCCCTTGGCGGAACAAAATCCGTTACGGCAAATGTCCGTATAATCACCGCCGCAAATCGCGACCTTGCCGCTCAGGTTAAAAAGGGAGTTTTCAGGCAGGACCTTTTTTATCGCATCAACGTCGTGAAAGTCGAATTGCCACCGCTCTGCAAGCGCAAGGAGGATGTCCCCCTTCTCGTTGACCATTTTGTCCGCCGGTTCAACAGCACCCAGGGTAAAACCGTAAAAGGTATAAGCACAGAAGTGATGGCTTTGCTTATGGCTCATGATTTTCCCGGCAATGTCAGGGAACTGGAAAACATCATTGAACATGCCTTTGTGCTTTGCGATAAGGGACAGATTGAACCGTGTCATCTGCCCGAAGAATTTATTACCCGTGCTCCCGCGATAAAAACATTCAGGAACATTCATGGCATAGTCCAGATTACGGAAGCGCAGGCTATTCGCTCCGCATTGGAGAAAAACAAATTCAACCGCTTGGCCGCGGCAAAGGAACTGGGAATTCATAAAAGCACTTTTTTCCGCAAAATCAAGTCTCTTGGTATTATGCTCCCAAAACAAGACGGGCGTTTTGAGCGTAAACCACATTCAGGCCACTCCGGACATTCCGAAGAAAGCACTTAGAGTCGCATATCTGCGCCTTGTTTGACACGCTACAGTAGCATTACTGCATCTCTGTTGGCTGTACCGCCAATATTGTTTATTCCCGCAACTTATTTATTGATAATCAGATACGATTACTTAAGACCACTTACCGGCAAATTTGGCACGGTTACTGCTTTACATTCATACGGACAGACAATATTTTTTATGAAGATGGCAATTACATCTTGGAACGGAAGAATCTCGCCGGTTTTTGATGTTTCCAGACAAGTAGTGGTGATGGAGGCAAAGGATGGAAGAGTAATCAACCGGCAGGAGCATGATCTTGAATCAAGTGAACCATCCGCGAAAGTCATCAGGTTGATCGAGCTTGGTATTGATACTCTGATTTGCGGCGCCGTGTCGCGTCCGCTGGCGGATATGATAGTTGCGCGGGGAATAAAATTAGTTCCGTTTGTGGCCGGTGAAACCGAGCAGGTCGCGGAGGCGTATCTGGCAGGAAGTCTGCTAAACACAGCATTTGCCATGCCGGGGTGTTGTGTGCGCCGGCGAGGATTCAGAGGATCAGGCGGCGGACGAGGCCTGGGCGCGTGTTTCGGCGGAAGAAGAACAATTATGTGAAGGAGGGAAATTTATGCCGGGAGGAAACGGAACTGGCCCATTTGGACAAGGCCCGGGCTCGGGACGCGGTATGCGCGGCGGCGGACGAGGGTCGGCGCAAGGCACCGGCAGTTCGGACTGGCTGGTTAACCTGATTGGAACATTGGCGCTCGCGTTGGGTTCGATTGTTTTCCGGGCGCTGACCAGGAAATTGAAGTCCTCCCCGGAAAAAGACGCTAAAACCGAAGGCGAAGAAAAATTAGTAAATTAAGAGAGAAATATTATGAAGATTCTGGTGACAGCCAAAGGCAAGCAGACAAATGATGAAGTGGATCCTCGTTTTGGACGGGCTAAGTTCTTTATTCTGGTGGATACCGATACGAATGAAACAACAGTGCATGATAACTCGCAGAATATGAACGCGGCACAAGGTGCGGGAATTCAGGCGGCAGAAACTGTTGCTCGACTGGGCGCGGAAGCGGTCGTCACGGGCAATGTGGGACCCAAGGCATTTCGGGTGCTCAATACCGCCGGCATTAAAGTGTATTTATGTCCTCAAACTACCGTGGACGAGGCCGTCCGAAAATTCAAGGCGGGCGAATTAAAGGAAGTCTCATCGGCCAATGTTGAAGGACACTGGGCTTGAAGCAGAAAGGAGGTTAAGAGCTATGCCGCGATATGATGGAACCGGCCCGCACGGACAGGGGCCAATGACAGGACGCGGAATGGGGTTTTGTGTCATGCGGGTCAATGAAAATCAGCCGCAGGCTGATCCGCCCGCGGCGGACAATTTACTGGATGTTAAAGGATGTGCCGGTATTCAAGGCAAAATAATATCTGAAAAATCAAATACTGGAAAGGAGGTGAGCAATATGCCAGGAGGAAATGGAACAGGACCCCTTGGAATGGGGCCGATGACAGGCCGCGCCGCAGGATTCTGCGCCGGTTACGGAATGCCCGGATACATTAATTCGATTCCCGGTCGCGGTTTTGGAATGGGATTCGGACGTGGACGGGGATTTGGGGGCCGTGGCGGAGGACGCGGTTGGCGAAACCGGTTCTACGCAACCGGAGTTCCCGGTTGGGCGGTGGAAAGCATGCCATACGGAGCGCCGTATGTAGCGCCTTACGCCGCTGCGCCGACCAAGGAACAGGAACTGGGGATGCTGAAGGACCAGGCGGAGCAGTTTGAAAGCGCGCTTGGAGATATCCGGAAGCGTCTGCAGGAACTGGAAACCGAAAAGGCGGCAGAATAATGACGCATGCACAGCATGCACATATACAGTCCCCGGCATTCGCGCGGATGCCGGGAGAACTGTCAGTAACTTGAACGCGCAAAACAAAAACTGAAATAATGGAGGTGTATTATGCCAAGAGGAGATGGAACAGGACCGAGTGGAGCAGGACCAGGAACCGGTTCGGCAGGCTCACGGCAGGCCGGCCGTAGAATGGGCGGCGCAGGAACGGGACAAGGACGTGGACGCATGGGCGGATTTGGTCTCGGCGGTGGCGGAAACTGTGTGTGTCCCGCCTGCGGTAAAAAAATGCCGCATCAACGCGGCATTCCCTGCACGCAGTTGAAATGCCCCGCTTGCGGCGCGCCCATGACCCGCGAAAGGTGAATGAACAATCGAATCAACACAACAGAAAGAAGGGAGAATAAAATGCCAAATTTCGGATCGCCCTTTTCAGGGCTGGCAAACGACAGGAAACTCACGAATGATGAACTCATCAGAGCCATTCGTTTCATGGTGGCAGTGGAGTACGAGGCGATTCAGTTGTACATGCAACTCGCCGAGTCAACAGATAACAAGTTTACCATCGAAGTGCTCAAGGATATCGCCGACGAGGAACGTGTTCATGCTGGTGAGTTCCTCCGACTCCTCCGTGAGCTTGCCCCGGATGAAGAGAAGTTCTATGCAAAAGGGGCACAGGAAGTCGAAGAAAGCCAAATAAGGTAGAGTTTCTGAGAGATCACTCAACAACCGCATGGCGCGGATCCTTGAGTGTCTCATGCGGGGCGTTACATCACATTACTGTGTGCATCGCGCTTGTGGCGATTGTCGCGATGATGGCCGGATGCTCAAACGGGTAAAAAAAGAAAGGTGAAACGATGAAGACGAGTGAAATTGTAGTATTAACGGATGCTAATTTTGACACAGAAGCAGGCAAGGGGGTTGTTTTGATTGACTTCTGGTCTCCGTGGTGCGGTCCCTGTCAGACGCAGGGCCCTATTATTGATAAAGTTGCCATTGCCATGACCGGCAAGGCAAAAGTCGGGAAGTGCAATGTGGATGAGGCCCCTAAATCAGCTGAGCGGTTTGGAATCAGAAGCATCCCGTCTTTAATCATCCTGAAAGACAACCAGGAAGTTAAGAGATTTATCGGCGTTCAACCGGAAACGGAGTTGATTTCTGCCCTCAAGAAACACATCAAATGAAAACCGCGAACGCCATAATGACGAGTATATTGGCAACAGTCTGCCGGATGTGTCCGTTCTGCGTTTGCGCGCGGCGGTGGCCGAACAGTCAGTTCGCGAAAGCGATCAGGGCAATCGAAAGGTTCTGTCCCGCCTGCAAAGCCTACGCAAAGCTAAACAAGACGGAGAAATGAACGAAAAACGGAGGTGAAAAAATGGCAGTTCAAATAGATCAAGAGAAATGCAACGGATGCAAATTATGTGTTGATGCTTGTCCGCTTCAGGCAATCAGCATGGAAGATGAAAAAGCGAAGGTTGACAAAGACGCCTGCACTGAGTGTGGACAATGTGTTGATGAATGTCCGAACAAGGCTATCAGTATTCCATGAAGTATCAATATGCAGCGCTTGATGTTAAAATCGAAAATTCACGGGGTAACGATAACAGACAAGCAACTGCACTATAAGGGCAGTATTACGCTGGATAAGAACTTGCTCAAAGCGGCGAATATTTTACCCGGCGAGCAGGTACATGTGTTGAATTTAAATACCGGCGTCCGGTTCATTACCTATGCGATCTCCGCCCGCGCCGGGTCGGGGGCCGTAGTGCTTAATGGGCCGGCGGCGCGCCTGGGCGAGATTGGAGACAAAATAATCGTATTGTCCTATTGCCAGTGTGAAAATGATGAAGCAAGAAAAATAAAGCCGGCCATTGTTCACGTGGACGATAAAAACCTATTGCGTGCTAACGCCGCTGTCTTGAAACAAAAGCACAAAGGATAATCTACCGGCTTTTTATTTACGTGAGATTAAATGATGGAAGGATTGATATTCAATATGCAAAAACTTAAGAAAAACAATCCTTTCTTTGGAAGGATGAACGATCCTACAGCGGCGGCAAGTGTGAAGGGATTGTGTGGTGACGAAATGGAGTTTTATCTGGTTATCCGTAACAATGTGATTGAAGACGTGAAGTATTACACCGAGGGATGCGGAAACACGCGCGCCTGCGGACTTGCCGTTGCCCGCCGCGCCAAGGGCAGAAAAGTAACCGATGCTCTTTCAATCAGCGCCGGTGAAATCATCCGCTCCGGCGAGTGTGAACCGGAGGCGGGCCGCCATTGCGCGATTCTGGCCGTCATTACATTCTACCGTGCCCTTGCCGACTACCTGCTGAAACCTTGATGGAGAAACATAATGAAACTTGGCATAGCCAGCGGAAAGGGAGGAACGGGAAAAACTACCATAGCGGTCAACATGGCTGCGGTACTTGTCCGATCCGACATGCAGGTAGAGTACTTGGACTGCGATGTAGAAGAGCCAAACGGCCATATTTTTCTCAAGCCAAAGATTGAATCCAGTAAGCCGGTCGGAATACCCGTGCCGGTTGTGGATGAAACAAAATGTAACTGTTGCCGGAAATGCGCGGAAATTTGCCAATACCACGCGATCATGGTGTTAAAAAAGCCGTTGATCTTTCCCGAATTATGCCACGGGTGCGGCGGTTGCGCGCTGGTCTGCCCGACCGGCGCTATCAAGGAACAGGAACGACCGATTGGCGTAGTTGAAACCGGCAGTGCCCGCGGAATCAGATTTGTTCAGGGCCGACTTAATGTCGGCGAGGCCATGTCGCCTCCGCTGATCCGCGCCGTGAAACAAGCCTCTGCCGTTAATGGGCTGACGATTCTGGATTCGCCGCCCGGTACGTCGTGTCCGATGGTGACAACCGTGCGAAATACCGATTATGTGATTCTGGTCACGGAACCGACCCCATTCGGATTAAACGATTTGAAATTGGCTGTTGAAACCGTCCGCCAACTCAATCTGCCGTTTGGCGTAATTATTAACCGGGCCGATATTGGCAATGACGAAGTGGTGCAGTATTGCAAAAATGAACAGATACTTGTTTTGATGGAAATCGCCGATGACCGTTGTATTGCGGGAGCGTATTCAAGAGGGATTATGATTGTTGATGCATTTTCGGCCATAGGCGACATGTTCGCGGTTGCCACCAAAAAAATATTGAATGTATGCAATTATCAAGGCTGAAAAAAGGAACATAAATAGATGTCACTCAAAAACCCGGTAATGATGCCTCATGCTGGAAACTGGCATGTCTTAAGCGATCGGGTGCTGAAAGGCGGGCATGTATCACGTGATGATGCTTTGGCCATGCTGGAATCTTCAAACGATGGCATTCTTTCCCTTTTGGACGCGGCATTTGTTTTGCGGAGGCATTACTTCGGCTACGGAGTTCGCTTACACGTCATTCAGAACGCCCGGCGCGGCGCATGTCCAGAAGATTGCGCCTTCTGTGGTCAATCAAGGGCAACGGCAAATGCCGCAGGAAATCATCCTTTGCTTTCCGCCGACGCCATTTTGGAGGGTGCCCGCGCGGCATATCGCAAGAAGGCCGTTCGTTTTTGCATTGTAACCAGCGGTCGGCAGCCGTCTCCGCATGATATTGAAATCATCTGCGAAGCCGCGTGTAAGATCAAAGCCGAATTGCCGATTGCCTTATGCGTCTCGCTTGGCTTTTTGACACCGGAACACGCCGACCGGCTGAAAGAAGCGGGCATAGACCGGTACAATCATAATCTGGAAACTTCGGAAAATTATTTCCCGAAGATCTGCACAACTCATAGTTATGCCGATAGAATAGCCACGGCTCAAACCGCCAAAAAAGCCGGTTTGGAATTATGCAGTGGCGGGTTGATCGGTCTTGGCGAAACGCCGTCCGACCGTGTGGATTTGGCGTTTGCGCTCCGCGAACTCAAACCCGATTCAATTCCCCTGAACTTTTTTGATCCGCGGCCTGACACAAGACTAGAGCATAACTTGAAACCGTCTGCGATAGATTGCCTGAAAACGCTGGCAATGTTCCGTTTTGTAAATCCCGACACCGAGATCCGCGCCGCAGGCGGCCGCGAGGCTTGTCTCGGCAATCTACAGGCTCTGGCTCTTTTTGCCGCAAACTCAATCTTTACCAACGGATACTTGACCACGTCCGGACAAGGATATGACGCGGATATAGCCATGATTAAATCAGCTGGTTTTCACGTAGCGGAAATTGATTATTCGTAGAAAGAAAAAGACAGATCAATGAGTTAAACAATCATCATGGAAAGGAATGCATAATGAGAAGAACTGATATTGTTGTTATCGGAGGAAGCGCGGCTGGCGCAACCGCGGCCATAACCGCGCGTCGTCATTATCCGGACAAAGAAGTTTACGTTGTCCGGCAGGAAAAACAGGTGCTGATTCCCTGCGGGATTCCTTACATATTCGGAACACTCGGAAGTCCCGCCAAGAACATCATCCCCGATGTCCTGCTTGAAAAAGAAGGCGTTAAGATAGCAGTTGAAACCGTCAAGGTAATTGATCCCGTCCGGCAAACGGTCTGCACATCAGAAGGCGAGATCGGCTACCAGCGGCTCATTCTGGCCACAGGTTCCCTGCCGGCCCGTCTGCCGATTCCCGGCGCTGAAAAAGACGGAACCTTTCCCATCTTCAAAGAGATTTCCAAATTAGAAACGCTTCAAAAGCGTCTTCAATCCGCGAACAACGTGGTTGTAATCGGCGGGGGATTTATCGGCATTGAATTCGCCGATGAAATCAACAAGCTCGGCGGAAAGACGGTTACAATTCTGGAAATTGCCCCCCACTGTTTAAGTCTCGCATACGACGATGAATTTTGCGTGGAAATGGAAAACACGCTCAAATCCCGCGGCGTTAATATTCGCACCAACGTCAAGGTTGCCGAAATTGTCGGGGACAATCAGGTTCAGTCTGTGCGGTTAAATGACGGCGCGGTTATTCCGGCCGACGTGATAATCTTCGGCGTTGGCGCAGTGCCGAACGTGGAACTTGCCAAAGAAGCCGGCTTGAAGCTCGGACCGACCGGGTCCGTTGCCGTGGACCGCACAATGAAAACTTCAAATGATTTTATCTTCGCCTGCGGTGATTGTGCGGAAAAAATATCATTTTTTGGGGGCCGTCCAAGTTCATTGCGCCTGGCTTCCGTCGCCACGCTGGAAGCGCGCATGGCTGGCGCCAACCTGTATGGGATTCGCCGGGAACATGACGGGACAGTCGGAGTCTGGTCCACGGCCGTCGGCAGTTTTGCCCTGGGAACGGCTGGGTTGACCGAAACAGCAGCCAGGCGGGCTGGATATGAATTTGTGGTTGCCTGCGTGGAAGGACCGAATCGCCATCCCGGCGCCATGCCGGGTGGCGCTCCAATGAAGGCAAAATTGCTCTATGAGCGTAATACGGGGGTTATTCTCGGGGGACAAGTCCGGGGTAACGAATCAATCGGCGAATTGATCAATACTATCTCTGCCTGCATCCAAAAGCAGATGACAGCGGAAGATATTGCCATGTTTCAGACGGGCACTCATCCGGCGTTGACAGCATCGCCGATTGCCTATCATCTGGTCAACGCCGCGGAAATCGCCGTTGGTCAAATGCGGAAAATGAGAGCTTGAAACATGACGGATAACAAAAAATCATACCGATATACTTTTGGCCCGGTGCCTTCGCGGCGGCTGGGAAGATCTTTGGGTGTTGACCTGGTTCCTTTCAAAACATGCACGTATGATTGCATCTACTGCCAACTCGGCCGGACAACGTGCAAAACAACGGAACGCAAAGTGTATGCGCCAGTCCCTGAAATATTGGCTGAAGTAGAGTCCAGATTAAAAGCTGAAACTCCGCCGGACTATATCACGCTCTCGGGCTCCGGCGAACCGACCTTGCATTCGGACATCGGCGGGATTATAGCGGGAATAAGAAAGATTACGCGGATCCCGATCGCAGTATTGACCAATGGCTCCCTGCTTATAAGCGAGACCGTGCGCGTGGCTCTTATGGATGCCGACGTTGTGATTCCTTCGCTCGACGCCGGCGATGACGTAATGTTTCAACGCGTCAACCGTCCACATCCGGACATAAGCTTTAAGGCCATGTTATCCGGGCTGACACAGTTTTGTCAGAGTTACCGCGGGGAAACATGGCTTGAAGTATTTTTATTAGGCGGATTAACGGCAATTGACGCAGAAGTCGCCAAAATCGCACAATGTATAAAACGCATTTACCTTACCCGCATCCAATTAAATACGGTTGCGCGCCCGCCGGCCGAAGACTATGCCTATCCCGCGCCGTTAGAACAGTTGGAACGCTATTGCGGTTTTTTCTTTCCTCAGGCCGAGGTCATCACCGAGCATGCGACGCCGTCGTTTTGCGTTTTATATGAGTCAAGCGCCAGGGATGTGCTGGCGTTGTTGCAACGCCGTCCCTGCACACTGCATGACGTGGCGAATGGACTGGCCATCCATCCGGCGCAGGCCGCCAAACACATTGAAGCGCTTCTTAAGCGAAGCGCCGTCCGACAGATAAAATCGGGATCAAACAGCTTTTATAAGGCAAATTCAGCGGATAAATAATTATGGCAAAAAGGCATCCACTTCTGAAACCGACGCGTAATCGCATGAGGCATCAGGTTCCACTGATTTATGCCGCAATATTTTTATCAGTGTGCTGGCTGATTGTCGGCCGTTCTGAAGGCGCAACATTAAAATCTCCTTCCGTGGCAATCTCTAAAGTCGCCACCCGGTTCGGTTTATCCTATGATGTCAAGGGCAAGCAAATTAGTCTGCGGGGAAAGTTCAATATCCTTGAAATGGAAGGGAACAGCCACCGCGCCTCGTTTAACCATGTTGATTTTTGGCTTAGCGGCCCGCCTGCCCGCCGCTGGGGACATTGGACCATGCTTCAGAATGATGTTGATAAGATGCTGACGCCCCTCTTGAATCCGTCTGAGGCGGTAAAAAAAGAAGGCTATTGCGTGATTGTGCTGGACCCCGGTCATGGCGGCGACGATAAGGGCGCAAACGACCTGCGGCGTGGAATTCAGGAAAAACAAATAGTGCTGGAACTGGCCAAAAATGTGCGCAACATATTAAAATGCTATAATATTGACGTGCGCCTGACGAGATGGCAGGACATCAACCTGTCGCTCGATGAACGTTTTCAATATGCGGCTCAAGTTCGCGCCGACTTATTCGTCAGCATCCATTTAAACGCGGCTGATAACGATGATCCATCCGGAGTCGAAACACACATTTTACCGCCGGCAGGCTGTCCTATTACCGCCAGTCCGAAAGTGAATAGCCGCGACATTTCTTCCTATCCCGGCAACCGGTGCGATGGCGCCAACATGGTGATGGGATACATGTTGCAAAAAAGCCTGTTGAAATATACGCGGGCCGAGGATCGAGGAGTTCGGCGTTCCCGTTTCCAAGTGATCAAAAATGCGCCCTGCCCAGCGGCATTGGTTGAATGCGGTTTTATTTCCAATCGCAAGGAGCGGGAGAAGCTTATGAATCCGGAATATCGCGGCCGTATAGCCAAGGCGTTGGCTGAAGGCATAATCGCATATCTGAATACCGTTAAACGCGCCCATAACATTAAGCTTTAGATTATTCGCGAGGTCATTATGTTAATCAGACCTGAAGTAATACCATTCATCGTTGCCGTCGCAATTATATTCGGACTGCTTGCGCTTGTGTTGCGAACGCGCTCATATTCGGCCAGACGCCTGATTTGGTTTTGCCTGGCGCCCGCGCTGGTATGCGCGGCTTATCTGTTGTTCTTTTTCCGGGATCCTGATCGTGTCGCGCCCCAAGATCCAACGGCTATTGTAGCCGGCGCAGACGGCCGGGTAATGTCTGTTGCCTGCCTGAAAGAAGATAAATTCCTGAAAACCGAATGTGTACGCATAAGCATTTTCTTGAGCCTCTTTGATGTGCATGTTAATCGCGCCCCGCTTGCGGGACACTCCACCTTTCTCGGTTATTTTCCGGGTATGCGTCTCTTCACGTTCCAGGAAAAATCATCCGAGGTAAACCAGCACAACAAAATCCTTATAGAAGGAACACGGACACGCTGTCTGGTGAACCAGATTGTCGGCCCGGTCTGCCGCCGGGTGGTATATTGGCCGGATCACGATAAAGCGGTAAGCGTGGCGATGGGCGAACGGATCGGGATGATGAAATTCGGCTCGCGGCTGGACATATATCTGCCGGCAAGCGACGTTAAAATCATCTGCAAGCCCGGCGATATCGTACACGCCGGTGAGACAATAGTTGCGCGAATGAAAGGAAACAGAAAATGAAACTTCGCATTACGACACTTGTTGAGGATACGGTCGGCGGCCGCGGTCTCTTGGCCGAACACGGGCTTTGCTTCTGGATTGAGTTGGGTCCGCGAAAGATCCTTTTTGATACGGGGCAAGGTCTCGTTCTGACTGGAAACGCCCGTCAACTGGGTGTTCGGCTGAAACAGGCCGAGGCGGTGATTATCAGTCATGGCCATTACGACCATACCGGTGGGTTAAGTGAAACGCTTCGTCTGGTCGGAAAAAGGCGGGTTTATGCCCATCCCGCGGCTTTGACGCCGAAATATGCCCGGAATACTGACGGATCGGCCAGGGAAATCGGCATCCCGTTTTTGGACGAACAAAAGATCAGGGGCCAGGCCGATCTTATATTGACGGAGGGTCCCATGGATATTGGAGAAGGACTTCACCTGACCGGCCCAGTGCCGAGACGAACGAACTTTGAGGATGTCGGCGGCCAGTTTTTTACCGACCCGGACTGTCTGCGGCCGGATGCAATTATGGACGATCAAGCCGCTTTTATCGAGACTCCGGCCGGAACGGTTGTGATCTTGGGCTGCGCTCATGCCGGCGTGGTCAACACCCTGGACTATATCCGGGAGTTGACCGGCAATCGCCGTATTCACACGGTGCTTGGCGGCATGCACCTGCTTGCCGCCGGGTCGGGGCGAATGCATAAGACGGTGGATGGACTGTGCCGTATAGACGCGCGAAGATTGCTTCCATGCCACTGCACCGGTTTTGCCGCGCTGGCCTGGCTCTGGCATGCATTTCCGGATCAATGCGCTCCATGTCATGCCGGAACTGTTTTTGATTGGAATGAATAATCTATAATGGAGGAATAACAAATGAACGTAGTCGTGCTTGGCGCAAGCAATAAACCGGAGCGTTACAGTTACCAAGCGGTCAAACTGCTGGCCGAAAAAGGACATGCCGTTTTCCCCGTCCATCCGGCAATTTCCGAGATAGATTGTATCCCGGTGTTCAAACGTTTGGCGGATATTGCAACCCAAATCCACACGATAACTGTTTATCTTGCTCCCGAACGCTCCGCAGCCTTGACGGATGAAATTTTGTCCGCACGTCCCCAACGGGTGATTTTCAATCCGGGGGCGGAGAATCCTAGTCTAGCTCAACGACTTCAAAATAAAGGTGTCGAAGTTTTGAATGCCTGTACTTTAGTCATGCTCAAGACGAACCAATATGACTGAAATGAATAAAGAAATTAAAGAGCTTGTAATTATCAGCGGCAAGGGCGGGACCGGCAAGACGAGCATAACGGCCGCGTTCGCGGCTTTAGCCGAAAATGCCGTACTGGCAGACTGCGACGTTGATGCCGCAGACCTCCACCTGATCACGGGTCCGCGGATCGAGCGGCGCGAGGAGTTTCGTTGCGGCCATGAAGCCGGCATCCGCCAGAAAGATTGCATTAGTTGCGGCGCGTGCCTGGCGCGTTGTCGTTTCAGAGCCGTGCGCAAAAGCGAGGGCGGCGCCGGTGAAGCGACTTTCACCATTGATCCAACGGCCTGCGAAGGCTGCGGCGTTTGCGTATGGTCCTGCCCGGTCAAGGCAATTGACTTTCCGGAACGAACCAGTGGTGAATGGTTCATTTCCAGCAGCCGATACGGTACTCTCGTGCATGCGCGCCTGAATCCCGGCGCGGAGAACTCCGGTAAATTAGTCAGTATTGTAAGAAGACAAGCGCAGAGAATCGCTAACGAACAACATTGTTCGTTAATCCTTATAGACGGTCCGCCGGGCATTGGCTGTCCGGTTATTGCTTCAGTCACAGGCGCATCGCTTCTATTGATCGTTACCGAGCCAACCCTCTCGGGCGCGCATGACACGCTGCGTGTTTTGAAACTCGCGCGTCATTTTACAATTCCCGCTGTCGTATGTGTAAATAAGTGGGACATCAATCCTGAGATAACGGAACAGATTGAAAAAGAAGCCAAGGAAAACAACGGACTGCCCGCCGGAAGAATCCGTTATGACCAGCTTGTTACAGAGGCCTTAATTCACGGAAAACCAGTCGTGGAACTGGATGGATCTCTCGCAGGGGTTGATATCCGGTTGGTATGGAACCTGGTTGAGACCATGTTGAAAGAGGAACTCACTTGAATGAAAATTTTTCAATGAAAGGATGAAAAATATGGATAGCACAGGAAGCAATAAAACCCAATGCGCCCCCAAAACAAGATGTAACAGAGATAATCCGGACGCGTTTCTTGAAGAACAGGCTATGCGGGAACGGCTTGGGCAAATTAAACATAAAATCATTGTACTATCCGGCAAAGGTGGAGTTGGGAAAAGCACGGTGGCGGCGAACCTTGCCGTTTCGCTGATGCTGGCGGGTAAACGCGTCGGACTTCTGGACGTGGATATTCATGGCCCCAGCATCCCGAAAATGCTCGGCCTGGAAGATGCCCGCATTTCAATTCAGGACGAAGTCATGCTCCCGGTGGAAAAAGCCGGTTTGAAAGTAATGTCCATCGGATTTCTACTCCAAAACCGTGATGATGCCGTAATCTGGCGCGGGCCGATGAAGATGGGCGTCATCAAACAATTTTTAAAAGACGTGGACTGGGGTGAACTGGACTACCTGGTGATTGATTCTCCTCCTGGCACGGGCGACGAACCTCTTTCGGTATGCCAGCTTGTAAAAAATGCCGACGGCGCTGTCATTGTTACAACACCGCAGGACGTAGCCACGAACGACGTGCGTAAATCCATCAATTTCTGCCAACAGTTGAACCTTCCGGTGCTCGGGGTAGTTGAAAATATGAGCGGATTCATCTGCCCGAAGTGCGGGGAATTGACGGCGATCTTCAAGACCGGCGGCGGCGAACGCATGGCGACCGACATGCGCGTCCCATTTCTCGGCCATATTCCGGTAGACCCGGCCATCGGCGAGGCTTGCGATGAAGGTAAACCGTTTGTACATCACTATAGCCGGACGGAAACAGCCAAGGCTTTCGAACGGATCATCGCGCCGATTTTAGCGTTGTCGGAACGCGCAACAGATGTATCAGCAGTAAAAACAAACAATAAAGAGGAGGGTATGGTCATGAAAATTGCGATACCGATAGCGGAAGGAAAACTCTGCATGCATTTCGGGCACTGTGAACAGTTTGCCCTGCTGGACGTTGACAAGAAGGCAAAAAAAATTACAGGGAAACAGATGCTCACCCCACCGCCCCATGAGCCGGGAGTCTTGCCAAAGTGGTTGCATGAGCAAGGCGCAAACGTAATTATTGCCGGCGGCATGGGACAACGCGCGCAGAGTCTGTTTGCCGAGAATGGAATCAAGGTCGTGGTCGGCGCGCCCGGCGATGAGCCGGATAAGCTGGTTATATCCTATCTTGAAGGAACCCTTGTTTCGGGAACCAACGTCTGTGACCACTGAGAAGGCTCAGAAGGAAATAATGCACATATCGCGGCAGAAAGCGTTTGACCTTTTGGCCAACCTGTTTGCAACTCTGACAAATGAGCGTATTATGCAACAACTAACTAAGAAAAGGAACACGGTCACATGAAGGCGATCCAGACACCCAAAGCTCCAGCGGCAATCGGACCATACAGTCAGGCAATGGCGGAGGGCTCGTTGCTTTTCACGTCAGGGCAACTGCCCATTGACCCAGCCACCGGCGAACTACGGAATAGCGATATTGTCACGGCCGCACGGCAGGCGCTCCTAAACCTGCGAGCCGTGCTCGTTGCCGGAGGGGCCGACATAAACACCGTGATCAAGACGACGGTATTCATGAAGGACATGCGGAACTTCCAAGCCTTTAACGGAGTCTATGCCGAGTTCTTCCGTGAACCGTTCCCGGCAAGAAGCTGTGTGCAGGTTGCCGCTCTTCCCAAGGATGCACTGGTTGAGATCGAAGCCGTTGCGGCGATTAAATAGGATGTCTTGATGTGTCATCAGTATAATCAAGCACGGATTGAATGGGCGGCAGGTTTTCTGGCGATCCTGTTTATGTTGGCCGGTTGTGAAAAACCGCCGACATCGTTTCCGCCTATGGTTGCGCCTGGTGAAACGGTTTATTTTGTGCCTGTCCGCGAAAAAGTTGTGGCGCTGACTTTTGATGACGGTCCGAACGAGCCATTCACGCACGCGATTTTGGATTCGCTGAGGAAATACGACGTTCACTCAACTTTTTTTCTGATTGGCGCCAACGTCGAGTATTTTCCTGAGACCGCCCGCCGCATCGTCGCTGAGGGTCACGCGATTGGTTGTCACACCTATAGCCATTCGCGCTTCGATCTGTCCTCATCGAACGATATTATGAAGGATATCACTTCTGGTTCGCGGGCAATCGCGGCAACGACCGGCATAACCCCATCCTGGTTCCGTCCACCATACGGTATCAATGGGCCGGGGATGGAAGAGTCCTGCCGGACAAACCGTATGGCGATTGTCGGCTGGTCGCTGGATGCCAACGATTGGAATCCCCACAGTCCTGAAGAGATTGCCGAGCATATCGTTGCGAATGTAATGCCCGGCGACATCATTCTGTTGCATGACGGTTGGGTAACGCGCCACGGAGGAGACCGACAAAGCACAGTTAACGCCGTTCCTTTGATTCTTGAACGACTTCTCAAGCAAGGCTACACGTTTGTCACATTGCCGGAACTTCTCCGGCGCGCTGGCCCGCCGCTCGTGGAGTTTGCCAATGGCGTCCGGCTGTTGGGACTACAGACGACAGGAAAGCCAATCTGCGCAGGCGATGAATTTCAAGCACGTTATTGCTGGGATGTTCCTGCCAGCTGGGATGAGCATTCGCCGCGGGCATTCGTGCATCTGCAGTTCGAGGATCGACCCTGCTTATTTCAGGACGACCACTCGATTCCGCCCCGCGGCGACGTTCGCGACCGAGTGGTAAAACGAACCATCGCCGTGCCTTCGTCCGTGTCTCCCGGTCGCTACCGATTCAATATCGGACTTTTCGATCCGCGTAATCCCGACATCCGTAATCGCATCCCCGCGCGATCGATTTATCCGCACAGTAGCGGCAAAGTGCGGCTTCCCGTGGCGGTCAACATCGCGGCGGGCGCAGGGACGGTTGGCGCCACCGCAATATCGCCGGACGGAACGGATTCATTGACGTGGACATCCATCGACGTTAATTCCCCGGCGAGTCAGGGCGATGCGCACCTCATTCAAATCGGCAATCGGGCAGTCATGTTGATCGATACCGGACATCCAAGCGCGACGGGAATGTTATTGCGCTGGTTGAGCGATCATCATGTTGGGAATATTGACTCGGTCGTCATTTCTCACGGTCATCGAGACCACTATGGCAACTTAACCAACCTGATTGTCCAGGGAATTTCTATCTCAAATGTTTTCTTCAATCCACCGTCGCCAAAACATATTGATGCTGAAAATTATGGTGTATCTAAGGACGATCTTCATGCCATATCAGTGTTATGCCGGCAACATAATATTCCTATTCGTAACGTAACCAGCGGGATGGAATGGTCATGGGGATCCAATGTAACGATGAAAGTGCTGTATGCGTTTGATGGAGATTATACCCCGGTCGGCGAAACGGACATTAATGATATGTCAGCTGTTATGATGCTGACGTGTGGAAAAACAAAAGTTCTTTTTACAGGCGATTTAAATGCGCCGATAGGGCGGTATATCACCACAAACAAGGACACCGTTTCCATTCAAGCGGACATTCTCAAAGCGCCTCACCACGGAACGGAAGGAACGGTTGAAAATGATTTTTTTCAAGCGGTTAATCCGACAGTCATCATAGTGCCCGCTCCGGCCGTCCTGTGGCAGTCGGACCGAAGCAAACGAATCCGTGAACTGATGCATGATAAACGGTGTTTGGTGAATGGCATTGATGGTGATATTACGGTCCGCATCAATGCCAGCGTGACTGGCAATCCGCCTTATGCGATATTCGTTTCTGGTTATCAATGACTATGACACAAAGCCTTGAAAAGACTGATTTCGGGTTGCTCATACCGGCCAGCTGGGTGCGGAAGGCCGTTTTGACCGTGGCAAGAATAGGCAAATTTTCCAGCGACCGGACAATTCGTGAATATATGCGCGATATTTGGCAGATAAAACCCTTGCCAATAAACCTGAATTTGTTAATGATTTGTATTGTTGATCAACATATGTAGAAATGGCATAAAAATGAAAAAAAGATTGCTGTTTCCTGTCATTTTGGCCTGTGCTCTGATTTATACCGACGGCCAGGCATACGAGACGATTCAAGTTTCCGCCGCGGAAAACGACACTAACGCCATTGCCCAGCTTGTGACTGACGGTATTAACATCAATAGCACGGAAAAAAGCAGGGATTGCTCGGCCCTGCATCGGGCGGCATATTTTAACCGGTTGGAGGCGGTCCGATTTCTGATTGAGCACGGAGCGAATGTGAATGCGCGCAATAATATCGGCATGACGCCTCTTCATTATGCCGCGCTTTGCGGACACAGGTATATGGTTAAAGCCCTGCTGGAGAAAAAGGCCGAGGTTAATGCATTGGATTGTCAGGGACTTACTCCCCTTCATCTTGCCGTGCAATACGGTCATGCGGAGGTTGCTGAAATGTTGCTGGACTACGGCGCTGATATTGCCGCCAAGACTAATTACCGAGGCTTGACGCCGCTTCACTGGGCGGCTTTTTGGGGCCATACTGAGGCAGTAAATACGCTTTTACAAAATGGGGCTGATATCAATGCGCGCGACAATGACGGTTATACGCCGCTGACATGGGCGGAACGGTTTAACAATTATGATATGGCCCGTCTGCTGGCGCGGAAGGGCGGCAAAAGACATCCGCATGATTAGATAGTGTAGAGCGGTTAGCAAAGAGCGTGTAGTCCGCCGCAGAAAAAAGCGGGATAAAAAATTATATTGAATACGACGGTTTAATGGTTATTATGTGTAGCCATATGAAACGGATTGCCGCTAGTCTGTTAAGTATTGTTTTTGTTCTGGGGGTTATTGTTTCCCCTGCGTTGCATGAAGCGCATTACGGCCTGTTGTTCTTAACAACAGGAACAAGCCATACGCAAAACTCCGGTGGATGTGATGAAGAAGCTCCCGCCAGTCATGATTCAAATCATTGTCCGATTTGTCAACTTGCCCACACGCCGCTTGTCGTTGCTTCAATTGTCCTCGCGCCTGTTACGGCAATTTCGACTAGCGAAACAATCAGCCTCCCGTTAGACCTTCCGTCCATTCGGACATTTTGTAATCCTCACTTCGCGCGCGGTCCTCCGAACGCCTGACATCCAACTTGCTCAGGTATCACGCAATGCCGGCTTATCGGCCCGCATTGTATCTATTGACCAACATTTTAAGTGAAGGAGGATTCTTTGAAGACTTTATTATATTGCCTGCTTATGATTCCGGCCCTATGGATCCCTTGTTCATGTTCTGCGGCCGACGAGGAAACAACAACCAATACGCTGGAAGAAATTCAACGATTGCGTTCCCGCATAGAGACGCTGGAGAAAAAAGCGGCCGAGACTCAACCCGCCGCATCCTCTGCATCGGTATTGACAAATGCCGCCGCGCAGAAATCGCCGCTTGTTGAAACCACGCTGGCCAAGGGATGGCGGAGTTTTCAGTCGTTCAATCCGGAAATATCGGCGATCGTGGATATGTTCTATCACGCGGATGATTCCGCGGATGGAATCAGCCACGTTACCGATGAAATGTCCGGATTCGGCCACAGTCATTCAGGTGAAGGACATGATCACGGCGCTATTGAAAACGGCTTTAATCTGCGGCATCTTGAACTGCAGTTTTCGGCTGAAGTTGACCCGTATTTCAAGGGCACGGCCATTGCCGCGATTGACCTTGACGGCGCCGAAATGGAGGAGGCCCATATGGAGACGACCTGTTTGCCATACGGCTTCTCAATCAAGGGCGGCAAATTTTACAGCGATTTCGGCTATATCAACGCCCAGCACTCGCATCAATGGGATTTTGTGGATCAGCCGCTGATATACCAGCTTACTCTCGGCCCGCACGGTCTGAATGACGTGGGCGCCCAGGTTTCATGGCTTGCCCCGACCCCGTTTTACCTTCTGGCCGGCGCGGAAGCATTCCAGGGAAAAAACGATATGATGTTTGCTTATAGCGGCGATTCCCCGTTACCCCATCACAACGGTCCACGGGTCGGTGTAGGCTGGCTTAAGTTCGGACCTGAATTACCGGGCAATCACGGCCTGCAAGCCGGCGTATTCGGCGCTATCGGCCGGGATCAGGAAGCTCATGACGGCGATGAGGACAGCAATTCCGATCATTGGCTGGACGGTAACAGCATGTTTTGGGGTGCGGATTGCGTGTATAAATACAACTCGCCCCAGCCTCACTGCAAAGGCGACCTGACCCTGCAAGCGGAATATTTCAACCGCCGTAAGGACCTTAAAATGATCGCCAATGATCTCAACCCCTCCTTGGTCGGAAATCACCGCATTGACGACCAGGATGGCTACTATCTTCAAGCCGTGTACGGCCTCTTCGAGCGCTGGCGCGGTGGACTGCGCTGGGAGCAGGTGGGTTTGATTAACACGACAGAACTGCCGGACGGCTCACGGGAAGACTTCGGAAGCAGTTACCGCGCGGGCGTAATGATAGACTTCACGCCTTCCGAATTTTCGCGGCTCCGCGTTCAGGTGAACCGGGGAAGCTACGAAACTGCCGATGGCAGGGAACCGGTTACCGAAGTCTTTCTGCAATGGATGATTTCACTCGGCACGCATGGCGCCCATAAATTTTAATTTGATATTATAGAAAGGAAAATAAAAACGTGAAAACAATTGTTTATCTGGTCAGTATTCTGATAACGGCAATCTACCCGCTGGTCAATGCCGGCGCGGACGAACTCAAAATCGTAACAACGACTTCCGACCTTGCCGCGATTGCTAAAGCTGTCGCCGGCGATAAGGCAATCGTAAAGAACATTTGCCGCGGCTATGAAGACCCGCATTTTCTGCAGGCCAAGCCGAGTTATATTGTGCGGGCCAGGGACGCCGATCTCTGGATCAGGATCGGAGCTGAACTGGAAATCGGCTGGGAAATGCCCGTTCTGGATGGTTCCCGCAATTCCCGTATACGTCCTGGCACAAAAGGACATTTGGACGCTTCCGAAAACGTTCAGATTCTTGAGATTCCCACCGTCCCCATTACGCGGGCGATGGGCGACGTTCATCCATTGGGGAACCCGCATTACTGGCTTGATCCCCTGAACGCGCGCCGGATTGCAGGCGCCATTGCGGAGCGGCTTGCGGAACTTTCACCGGATAATGCAGCCTTTTTCCGTCAAAATGCCGTGTTATTTCAAAAGGCACTCGACGAGAAAATGTTCGGGACGGAATTAATTAAATCAGTTCCGGCGGAAAAACTATGGGCGATGACGGAGGATAACTCCATTGCAACGTTCATAAGCGAGGATGCCAATAAAGATAAAGCCGGGGGATGGATTAAGACGATGCAACCTTTAGGTGGACAAAAAATAGTCACCTATCACAAAAGCTGGATATATTTCACGCACCGCTTTGGAATGAGCGTTGCGGCGGAACTGGAGCCGAAACCCGGCATTCCCCCGACCGCCACCCACCTGAAGGAAGTGGAGGAAATCATGAAGGCGAACAACATCAAGATTATTCTGCAGGAGCCATTCTACAGTGTCAAGGCAGCCGAGACCGTTGCCGGAAAGACCGGTGCGCGGGTTGTGGTTGTCGCCAATTCTGTCGGCGGAGACCGTGAAGTCGTTGACTATGTATCCTTAATTGACCTTATCATTAAACGAATAATTGAAGGAAAGTGAGAAATATTTTCATGAACACAAACTTACCGATTATAACTTGCAAGCACGTGTTCATGGCCTATGGACGGCAGGAGGTCCTGCACGATGTCTCTCTTGAGATACCGGGGGGTATTTTCCTGCCGTTTGTGGGACCCAATGGCGCAGGCAAAACAACGCTTCTGCGACTGATTCTCGGACTGATCGCACCCACGCAGGGTCGCATTGAGACGCCGTTCAAGCATAAACCGGCTGGCTATCTTCCTCAACAAAAGGCAATCGACCCGCTCTATCCTGTAACAACCCGGCAGATTGTGGACATGGGCCTGTTTCCTGAAATCGGCTGCTGGGGAAGACCCAGCCCAGAGCAAAGACGCAGAGTGGATGATGTTCTCCGGCGTTTCGGACTGATTCCGCATCAGTATAAGACATTTGATGAGCTATCAGGCGGTATGAGACAAAAGGCTCTTTTGGCGCGTGCCTTGGTCAGTTGCGCCGATGTGTTCGTCATGGACGAGCCGACTTCAGAGTTGGATGAGGATTCGGAGAAAGATGTTTTACAACATCTGGTCGCTTTAGCTCGCGACGAAGACAAAACGATCCTGCTGGCCCATCATGGCCTCGACCAGGCGGCCGCACTGGCGGCAACCGTCTGTGTTGTCAACCATGGCCGTGTGAACGTCACGACCGTTGAACAGGCCCGGCGGCTCCTCGCCGGCACATCCAGCGCAGGAGGGAACAGTTATGTTTGAATCAATCACCGAACTTATGCGTTCGTTTCCCTACGCCGTCATGACGGGAATATTGGTCGCCGTTGCTTGCGCCCTGCTTGGCGTCTTTGTTATCCTGAAAAGGGTGGTATTTATTGGAATTACGCTTTCCGAAATTGCCGCCTGTGGAATCGCCATAGCGTTTCTTGCCGGTCTCCCGCCTGTTGCCGGTGCGATCGCCCTCACCTTGGCCGCCGTTGTGATGCTGGCGTTTCCATTTGAAAGCCGCCGAATCCCTCGCGATGCCCTGCTGGGTGTGCTGTTTGTCGCCGCCGCCAGTCTGAGCGTCTTGCTGGTATCCAAGAGCGGATTGGGGTTGCATGAGATTAAGTCGCTTTTATATGGTGAACTTATCCTGACGACAAAAGCGGATTTTGTCGTGATGTGCGCCGTGCTTATTCCAGCCCTGCTTTGCCTGTTTATCTTTCTGCGGCCCACGCTCTATACGTTTCTTGACCGCGAATCGGCAACCGTGTTGGGTGTGAAACCGGCGCGATGGGAACTCTTGTTTTTTCTTGTGCTCGGCATCGTAGTGGCAGCGGCATCCAAGGTGGCGGGAGCTTTGCTTGTTTTTTGCTACCTTATTGCTCCGGCCATGGCCGCGTTACTGCTTTCCAGAAGGCTGGCATTCGTATTGTTGATCGCATGTTTGTTGGGAATAATTGAAACGCTTCTCGGTCTCGCCGTATCCTTTGCCGCGGATATTCCGACCAATCAGACAATTTGCCTGGTAGCCTGCGTATTTCTTTTATTGGCACTGCCGATTGCCGGCCTTAAACGTTTTATTGCGAGATAAAACTTGAACTGAATATTTATAAATAAAACATGGCTTGATTAGCGTAAGATTGGCTGTATATTAAGCGAAAAAATGACTATTCAATTGACGGAATTAATTGTCGGGCAACAAGCGCGCATCGTTGAAATAGCAGGCGGTCACCATATGCTTGCGCGCCTGGCGCGGATGGGAATTCACAAGGGAATCAAACTCTCAATGGTCAGCACGCCCATCATCAGACGCGGGCCGGTTGTCGTGTCAGTATCCGGATCTCAGGTGGCCATCGGCCATGGAATGGCCATAAAAATCATGGTGGAGCATTTAAGCTGATGAATATTCTCCTTGTAGGACACCCGAACGTAGGCAAGAGCGTAATATTCACTCAGTTGACCGGCGTTAATGTTATTGCCTCAAATTATCCCGGAACCACGGTGGGATTTACCGAAGGGGAAATGCGGTTCGGTGAACAGACCACAAAAGTTATTGACGTGCCCGGCACCTATTCGCTTTCAACGCCCACATCCAAAGCCGAAGAAATCGCGTTCAAAATGCTTGAAGAAGGCGATTTGATAATCAACGTCATTGATGCCACGCGGCTGGAAAGAAATTTACATCTGACCCTTGAGCTTCTTGAGCACCGTAAACCCGTGGTGGTGGCGCTCAATATGTGGGATGACGCCCAGCATAAGGGTGTAATAATTGACGTTCAAAAACTTCAACATCTTCTCGGCGTTCCTGTGATTCCAACAGTGGCAATAACAGGAGAGGGACTTAAAGCCCTCAAGGAAAGCCTTGCCAATGCCGCAGCGCCTTTCCATGCCCCGACTGCTGAAGAACAGCGTTGGGTTGAAATCGGTCGCATCGTCGAATCTGTCCAGAGTCTCCATCATCGCCATCATACCTTCTGGGAATGGTTCGGCGATTGTTGTGTCCGGCGGTCAAGCGGTATCCCAATTGCCGTAATTGTTTTGTTGTCATCTTTCTATGGCATACGTTTTATCGGCGAGAGTATTACAATCTATCTGGCCGAGCCCGTTTTTGATTATTTATGGAAACCGCTGGTAAAAATAATCAGCGCGGCTTTGGGCGGCGGTGGTTTTATTCACAACATTCTGGTCGGAAAACTCATTGCAGGAGATATAGATTTTGTGCAATCGTTCGGGTTGCTGACCACAGGCTTATTTGTTCCCTTGGCCATGGTTTTTCCGTTTGTGTTTGCCTTCTATCTTTGGCTGGGGATTCTTGAGGACATCGGCTATTTACCCCGGCTGGCCGTGCTGCTGGACCGGCTTATGCACAAACTTGGGTTGCACGGCTGGGCTATTATTCCTAACCTGCTTGGTCTGGGATGTAATGTGCCTGCGATTTTGGCGACACGCATTTTGGAAGACAGGCGCGAACGGCTGATTGCCTGCACGCTGGTCAGCGTTGCCTTGCCGTGCGCCGCGCTCCAGGCAATGATCTGGGCGCTTGTAGGGAATCCGGCGAAAGGAGGCGGAATTGGGCATGTCCTGATAGTTTATGGCGTGCTGTTTGCCTCCTGGCTGTTGATTGGCTGGATTCTCGCCAAGATACTTCCGGGAACGAGTCCGGAACTTCTCATGGAAATTCCACCTTATCGGCGTCCGTATTGGCCGACTGTGCTGAAAAATCTCCGCTTGCGGGTTGCAGGATTTTTGCGGGAAGCCATACCAATAGTCTTAATTGGAGTCCTGGTCGTAAATATTCTTTACTGGTTTAAAGTTTTTGATGCACTCGCTTCGGTTACAGCGCCGGTAATGACCAAGTTTTTAGGATTGCCCAAGGAGGCCATCGTTGCCGTTGCCGTGGGTTTTTTCCGAAAAGACATGGCGATGGGACTGCTTGCCACCATGGATTTAACGATTAAACAACTGGTTGTGGCCAGCACTGTCCTGGCAATGTTCTTTCCCTGTATCGCAACCTTTATCGTGCTGATCAAGGAAATCGGCTGGCGCGGCATGGCTTTCTCCGTCATGGTCATGATCGTTTTTTCAATGCTTGCCGGTGGCATATTGAACGCGGCCCTTTAAATGGTTCAATTTTTTTTGTAAAATTTTTATTGACAGATCACATGCTTACGCTACAGTGCCAATAGTTCTTTGGAATAAAAAATTTATTTGTGAAGAGAGGACGGAAGTCCGTGAAAATCGGACGCGGTCGCGCCACTGTGATCGGCTACGAAACTTCAACAGCCACTGTGAGCATCAGGCAAACGGGAAGGCGAAGGAGTAGGATTGAAGCCGGAAGTCAGAAGACGTTTCTTTTCACACTCGTTGCAGGCAACGGTTAAAAACCGTTCCGGCTCCTTCGCTTCAAAGGAGAATGAGGGGTTCGTGCTGTATTCAAAGCCTTCAGATTCTTTTGGCGGGAGTCTGGAGGCTTTTTTGTTTTTACGGCGCGACAGCCTGTCGCGCCCTACCTAAGAAAACGACCAAAAAGAAAGGAAAAAACATGAGCGCAAGCAGAAGAATAATAACGGCAGTGATTGGCATTGGATTGGTATTGGTAATTCTGAAAAACAACAAAGCGCAAGAATCTGACGCAGAGGAAGCGATGGTTGAAGCCTCCGCGCCGGCCGTAACGCAAACGGTTTCCGAAGCCACCGAGGCTGATACCGTGGTTGTGTCTGCGACGCGTATTCCCCAGGCAGTCCGGGATGTGGGAGTGAGCGTTTCAGTGGTTTCGAGGGAAAGGATCGAGGAGTTGAACGCGCAAAACGTCGGGGAAGTTTTGGAAGAAGTCGTCGACGCGCGGGTAAACAGTTACGGTTCCATGGGCGCGGGAAGCGGCATAACCCTGCGCGGTTCCTCCGCAAATCAGGTGCTGGTCATGGTGGACGGCCGGCCGGTTAATGTCGCCTCCGTAGGCATGGCTGATCTTTCCATGTATCCAGTTGACCAGATCGAAAGGATAGAGGTAATCCGCGGGCCGGGCTCGGTCCTTTACGGCGCCGGTGCCATGGCCGGTGTAGTCAATATTGTCACCAAGGACCCACCGAAACAGCTTCAGACGGATTTATCGGCTTCGTATGGCACAAAAAACACTCGCATTCTCCAATTGGATAACGGGGCGAAGATCGGCGACGTCGGCTATCTGATCACGGCCAGTCAGAATGCGTCCGACGGCTGGCGGGAAAACAGCGCTTGCGACGGATACAATATTGCCGGGAAACTGGATTATGACATGACCCAAGAATCGCGGCTGGTCTTGAATTCCGGATTTTCGCGGCAGAACAAGGGCGTACCCGGTTCAACCAGCTGGCAGACGCCCGATGCCAAGCAGTATGACCAGCAGTATTGGTTCGATCTCACCCATAAGTACGAGTTTGAAACAAATACCTGCCTCACCAGCAAGGCTTTCCTAAATCAAAACTGGCAGGAATATAAGGACCCGGACAGTTTTACCGATGACATCAGCCGGAACCAGAAAACGGGGTTGGATGTTCAGCAGACATTGCCGGTGGGTGAAAAACAATTGCTCCTGGGCGGCATTTACCTGGAGAACGATTATGTGAACATCAAGGACGCCGGGGGCGTCTCCCGCATCGGCGGCAACCGCGATTTGTTCACCGGCGCGGGCTTTTTGCAGGACGAAATCTCGTTTCTTGAAAAATTCGTTGTCACGCCCGGACTGCGCTACGATATTCAATCAAAGTGGGGGGCCGAACTCAGCCCGAAGATCAGCGGCCTCTACAAGATTATCGAAGGAACCAGGCTGAAAGCATCAATCGGCCGCGGCTTCAGGGCGCCCACGGTTGACGAGCTATACTGGCGGGATGACTATTCCGAGGGGAATCCGGATTTGAAACCGGAAGATTCTCTCAGCTACGACGCCGGAATTCAACAGCAGCTTGGGGAGAAAAGCATGTTTCAGGTTTCCCTGTTCCAGAGCCATGTGAAAAACATGATCGCGTGGTTTGATGACGGCAAAGGAATATACAAGGCGGAAAATGTTAATGATGCCTTCCTACAAGGCGTGGAAACGGAATTGAGAGCGCAGCTCACCAAAGAAATTTCAGGCGCTCTGAATTACACGTTGCTGGGCGCGCAGGACACCAGCGGTCAATATGACGGCGAGACCCTGACTTACCGGCCGAAGAACAAAGTGGGAGGCCGTCTGGGATATCAGAGCAAATGGGGGCTGAAATTGAGCGTGAACGCCGAGTACACCGATTCGGTTTATATTGACCGAACCAATACGAAAGAATTGGGGGGCTTTGTGACCCTCGGTGCTTATGCTTCGCAGGCCATTGTCAAGGGCGTGGAAATTTATGTCCGCGGAGACAACATTCTGGACAAGCAATATCAGTTGGTTAACGGCTATCCCATGCCCGGCTTCAGTGTTATGGGCGGCGTGAAAGCAACGTTTTAAATAAGAAAAGGACAACATATGTTTAAGGCCATTAAAAAAAGAACAAAAATCTTCATGAGCTCGATCTCCTTTCAAAATGCTTATTTCCTGAATCCGTGACAGGATTTCATATCACGGATTCAGAGAATAGCCATATCGTTTTGCCAAAACAGCGTAGAAACCGTTTTTGTTCACATGGCGGATGATTGCCAACCCAGCGTCGGTAAACAGCGAGCGCATAGCCGCTTCATCTGGCATGCAGTCATGTTTGACCGCCGTGTGAGAACTCGCATGATGATGGTTCAAAGCTTCCGGCGAATCAAAATGCGCCAGCAGTAGCCAGCCGCCCGTTTTCAGGACGGTTGCCAGGGCACGCAAGGCGCGGGCTTTATCGTGAAAATGCGGGAAACAGGAAAAACAGAATATTCCGTCACAGGATTTGTTTTTTAGAGGCAGGTCATTCACGTTTGCCACGTAAAACTTGATGCGCGGATCGGTATGCAAGCGACGGTTGACCTCTATCATTTTGTCGGCATAATCAACTTCATGTAATCTGCCCTTCGTCCCCAGCTGCCGGAGAATATATGGAACAAGCACACCGTTTCCGCATCCGACATCCAGAATAACGTCATTTTTTCTTATAGGCGAGAGCGCGAACAGGCGCTTAAATTCACGCCTAAAACGACTGCGATTGCGGGCTTTTGGATTTTTATACCATATGTCCATCCATTTTTCGGCGTGCTTGTTGAAAAACGCTTTTTGTCGTTTAACCATGGTATGTTGATTCATTATTTTTTATCTCCTTCTTTCGGTTGTGCCGTTTAGGCGACATTAAAAATGCCAGCAGATACATGCCGGAAGAAATCAAAACGACACTGCCGCCGGTGGGAATATCCCAAACGTAAGAAAGCAACAAGCCTGCAAAACAAGCGCTAATACCAAACAGGGCTGCCAGTATCAGAATAACCGGCAGACGGAAAGACAACTGACAGGCGGTATTGGCCGGATTTACCAGCAAGGCAAATATCAGCAATCCTCCGATCATATCCAACGTAGCGCCAATCGTCATGCCGCCCATCATAATTATGCCGTAATAAATCAACGATTCCGGAATACCGCTTGCCGCCGCAAGTTCGCGGTTGAAAAGGACGGCGACAATCTCCTTGTAAAATAGCCTTAAAAAAAACATCAGCCCCAGAAATACTGCTCCAAGTATCCAAACCTGTCCTTGTGCTACCGTCAGCAAACTGCCCCACATCAGGTTCAATGCTTCTGTTTTCGGTCCGGGAATCATCGCCATCAATATGAGCGAAAGCCCCATGGTGGCGGAAAAAATAATGCTTAATACCACGTTGGATGATGCCTGCGCTTTTTCCGCAACCGGGCCCACGATTAAGCCGGCCACGGCGCATGCAATCATTGCCCAACCAAACGGGGATTGCCCGAGCAACAACCCTATGATTGCTCCCAAAAATGCCGCATGAGACATACAAATCCCCAGAAATGGAATCTGCATTAAAGTCAGAAACACCCCGATAATCGCTATGCTTCCGCCGCCGAATACACAGGCGGCCAGCGCATTGCGGAAATATTCCTCGTGCAGAAGTTCAATCATGGCATATTGCCTTTAGATACGGATTGCCGTTCCTTCAGAACGCCGTCGAATTGTTTTTGACCTCCGGCCAAAATGATTGCGCGTCGGCAATTAACCGGTATAGCGGAAACATTATGCGTAACCATCAGAATCGTGAAGCGGTTTTGGAGATGCAGGCGTTCAAGCAATTGCAGGCAATCTTGTTGAGCCATCGATGAAAGATGAGAGGAAAATTCATCCAGCAGAAGCAATTCCGGCTGTTGGCACAATGCGCGGGCAATTTGAACCTTCTGTCTTTCGCCGCCGGAAAGCTGGCCGACAGGCCTGTCCAGAAGTTGCTTCACTCCGGCAACATTAGCGGCCTGTTCGACGATCTCCCAATCTTTTGCCCTCAACCGGCGTCCCAGACCGGCTTTTGCACAACGGCCAATTGCAATGACGTCACGCACACTGACAGGCATTGTTTCATCGAACGGAAGAACCTGGGGGACATATCCGATCCGTTGTCTTAAAGCATTCCGGTTCTGCCACGAAGTCTGTTGCCCAAACAGGCAGATAATTCCGGAGGTTTTTGGCGCCAGACCAAGGATGGAACGCAATAATGTGGTTTTGCCCGCGCCGTTATCACCCAATACAGCCACAAATTCGCCGCAGGCAATATCCAGCGACACATTATGCAATATGCACCGCCCCTGAAGATGAACCGTGAGATTGGAAATATTCAAGATCATCTGCTGTTACTCAGCGCCAGGACATTCTTTTTCAGAGTAACTTCATAACTGAAATGCCCGCCCGAATCAGGTTCGGGAAAGTTGCTGAGCATTACCAGCGGTAAATCCAATTGACGCGCCAAGGTCTGTCCCGCCTTGCCGCTGCTCTGGCGATTGTCAACAACAATGCGCGCTCCGGCATTTCGCGCTTTTTGAATAACGTCCTGTAGATTGCGTAATGACAAATCATTGTCGCGTTGGAATTCAGCGGTCACAATAAGCCCCATCCAGGCAACGTATTCAGCGCTCATTGTCGAACAAATTACTGGTATATTTTTTATTCTTTTCAAGTGCGGCTGTAATTCGTTTTCCAGCGCGGCAATCCGCTTTTGATAAGCCGATAAGTTAGCGTGGATAATTTCCGCGTTTTGCGGGAATTTTTCTGCCAGAATTGCTGCCACCCGTTCCGCCGCTCGCTTTTGGACTGTGGGAATCATCCAGTTGCCGGCCACGGAAACAGCGGCTATGGGCACATAGGATTTATTGCCTTCAAATGCGGACAAGAATTTTTCCGTTCCATGCCCAAGGATAAGGCCGGCTTCCCAGATTTTTTCTATATCACCGCGCTTCAGCTCAAAATGGCCGGGACACATACCCCACGGCACGATCGTTTCAGCCTGGAACAAGTCGCCTGCCAGCGTTTCAACCAAACCGCTTAAATGCGTCGTAGTGCATACGATAACGGGGGACGGCGCATTGGTTTGTCCCTTGGCCCCAAGCGCCGCCAGGGAAACAGCCGCCGCAATGAGAAATAGCCCAATATTATATACGCACGCGCAAGCCCGCATAACCTGTTATACCCGGCATGGGGTAGCCGGGAACCTGTTCATAGTTTTTATCAAAAAGATTGTCAATTCCGGCGAATATTTCCGCATATTGAACGACGGGATAAGCCGCCTTGATATTCACAACGTAATAATCGGCCACTTTTCCAATGGCGCCGCCCGAAAGTATATCGCTGTCATATAAACCGGCAATATACTGGACTTCCGCCGAAAGGCGAAGTTTTTTTACGGTGTATTCCGCCAAGAAGCTCAACTCATTTTCCGGAACGCCTTGGCGGTTTGTGTATGGATTGCCGGTCTTGGCGTTGTCAATATCCGTGTAGGTATAGGAGACATTCAGCCGGCAGGGTTTTATCGGTCGCAACTCCAACGCAAGCTCCACACCCCTCATATCAAAGGCGCCGGAATTCTGATTGATGGTTTGGGGCGGCGGAGTCGGGTTCGGAACGGTCTGAATCATGTTGTGTACCTGCTGATAAAATGGAGTGACCTCCACGCTTGCAATAGAACCGATTTCCTGGATCAAGCCGACGTCGTATCCCCATACGTCTTCCGGTTTCAAATCTGTATTATGAGCCGGATAAAGATATAACTCGCTGAAACGTGGCTGACGGAATCCGCGCGCGGCCTTAGCGCGGAGTGTAGTTGATTCGGTCAAATGACGCAGCAAGCCGACATGCGGCAATGGTTCAACACTGTTGCCGATATTATCAACATGTCCGCGCACACCAAGTGTGTTCACCCAGCGTCCCCAAGTCAATTCATTAAAGACATACACGTCGTTATTTTGCTGAATGTAACTGCCGAAGTTCATGTATTTTGCGGGCATGTTCTTTTTTGCCCATGCCACCCAGTCGTCCTGCGGCCTGGCCCACAAATACTGGTATTCATAACCGACCGTCGGAACGCATTTCAAATCCTCGCCTTCAAAAACCGTCTGCGAATACTCCAGTTTGGCCCCATAGGTCTCATCCTTTGAATGCCAATAGTCCGCTATGGTCGGCATATTGAACTTATGATCGCCGAAAGTATTGTAGGTCATGAGAGAAAAACGCGACTCGTCCCATTTGCCGATAAGATTGGCGTCCCAGGAACCGCGCTTGTATTGCCGGCAGTCATTATTAACATAGAGATTCGTAACCGGGCCCGGGTCATGGCCAAGGTCCGCGAAATACTGTCCACCCGCCTCCAGCCGCCAGATGTCGTCTAAATCTTGTCCCAAGCGGAGCGAACCGAAATCAGCGCCGTATTGGCCGTTCGGACGGTAGCCGTCCGTTTGCTTATGATCATAGGTTGCATAATAATCAAAACCTTCTATTTTGCCGCCGTGGCGCGCGATACCGCGTAATGAGCCATAACTGCCGTATTGGATTTCACCATCCGTCTCAAAACCGGGATCATGCCGGCGGCGTGTAATGATATTGATCACGCCGCCCATGGCATCCGAGCCGTAAAGCACCGATTCAGGACCGCGCAGCACTTCGATTCTTTCAACGTTCGCAAGCGGCAGAGTTTGCGCAACGGTACATCCGAAAAGCGACATTTTTTCGGGACGGCCGTCAATCAGCGTCTGGATCCGGCGCATGTTTGAACCCAGTCCACGAATGCTGACGTCCTGCCGACCGTAGATGTTGTCCTTGCGGACATAGACGCTTGGCTCCGTGCCGATGGCATCCATAACATAATCGGCATTTAAAGCGTCAATTTGATCCTGGTCAACCACGCTGACGGCCGAAGTAATATTTTTTACTTTGTTTTGAACGCGCGTGCCCAAGACCACAATTTCATCTACGCGCAAATATGTGTTGGTCTCCGCCTGTTCTGCCTGAGCAGGAGGCGTATTGGTTTGCGCCTGTCCTGTCTGCGATTGACCGGCAAGCGGCAACACGCCTAATAGAGCAACAAAAATAATTTTCTTGTGAACTGTCCGTAAATCATTCATTCGGAATCCTCCTTTTTTGTTTGACGTTACAAAATTGATAATACGATTTCATAAATCGTAATACGACACAAGCAAAAAAACAAAAAAAAGAAGGTGATGATTATGAAGGACTGAAACGTTGGAAACCGGACTTCAGGCAAGGCCCTTCGGCTCTGCTCAGGACAAGCGTTTGCCGGTGGTGGCAGCGGCAAACGAAACGTGCTTTAATCCTTTGATTGCTTTAAGACGTTTGATGGTTCCGTCAATTTCACGCGGTTTCCCCAGCACGGCGATAATCTCAAGGCAGTTGTCATGGTCAAGATGAATATGTTGCGTTGAAATGATCACATCGTGGCTCTCGTGCTGGAGGTTTGTCAGCTTGCGGAGCAAATCCGGTTTATGATGATCGTACACCATCACAATGGCTCCGGCCACTTCCCCACCCTGAAGCCATTCTTCCTCGACAAAAGTTTTGCGGATGAGGTCGCCGACAGCCTTTGAACGGGTCGGGCAACGCTCGTCGCGAATCTTCCGGTCAAATTTTTCCACCAATGCCTGATCAAGCGATACGCTGAAACGGACTAATGACATTGCCTGCCTTTCTGGTTTTCTATGAACTTTATCACCGTTATATTTGAACTACAAGATGATTTTTTCATCCTGATATCGAACAGATGAAATAGGTTAGTAGATAATTTTATCTTACCCGCATAAGGAAAACTATTAAAATAACAACTGCAAGAGCAATGCGATACCATACGAAAATCTTGAAGTCGTGCTTGGATACATACCGGAGCAGATATCTGATGGATAAAAAACCAAAGACCGCTGAGGACAAGAAGCCAACCGCTAGTGCCGCAAGATCCGCATCTCCGCTGAGATATCTGATCTTAACCAACCCGGCTCCGAAAATGATCGGCATGGACATCAGAAAACTAAAACGCGCCGCTTCCTCACGATGGAAGCCCAGACCAAGCCCGGCCGCTATGGTACTGCCGCTGCGGGAGACACCGGGAATAATAGCCAGAGCCTGACTGAAACCAATTAGTAGAGCTTCCCACCATCGGATGCCGTCCAGTTTTCTATGCTTGCGACCGAATTGGTCGGCAACCAACAGAATCAATCCAAAACCGCCGATTGCCGCCGCGATTAGCATCGGATTCCTAAAAGTGCTCTCTGCTTGCTCTTCAAAGAGTTTACCGATGATAGCTCCTGGAACACTTGCGATCACCAGCAACCAAGCCATTCGTTGGTAAAGGTTATTCTGCAGATCGCGGGTTGATCGGAACAGGGAATGCCAGAAGCCCCGAATCAACAGACGCCAATCATGCCGGAAATATACCAGGACAGCAGCAAGTGTGCCCCAGTGGAGCATAACATCAAAGCCGAGTCCCGGGTCTTGCCATCCAAACAACCAGGGCACAAGGATTAAATGTGCAGAGGAAGAAACAGGGAGAAATTCAGTCGCTCCCTGAACTATTCCCAGAACTAATGCCTGAAAAATATTCACTTAAAAGCGTGCATTGAGGCCGATGCCAAAACTGATCGTATTCATTGCAATATCTTCGTCGTGGCCGTTGATACTTGCCGTGCCGTTCACCAAGGAAGTATCACCGGAAATATTGATTGTGACGGAAAAATTATCGGCGAAAAAATAACCGACGCCTGCTTCAGCAATCAGGTTGCAAGCCCCCTTCACATTACCGGCCCCGCTCAAAGACAAGTCATAATAATCCAATGCCCCTCCGATAAATGGAACAAGACTGCCTTCGACAGGCATCCATATCCGGAGCCCTCCACCGATGCCAAAAACATCAAGGGTTGAGTTGCCATCGCTGACGGAAAAATACTTGACGTTCAGCCGCGGCGCAAACACCTGATCAATGATATACGAAATACCTATTTCAGGCGATAAAGCCGTGCCATTGTGGGATGTCCAATGGACCCGACTAAAATTAAGATTCGCATCAACAGATATATTGGACAGATCACTGGTCCACATATTGGTCTCCAGTTCCGGACTTTGCCTGATCGCATTTGTCTTATTGTCCTGATCAACACCAGCACAAAATCCACTAATTGCCGTCAAAAAACAAAGCGAAAGAATAACAAATAATCTTAAAATCATGAAAAACCCTCCTCGGAATAATATTTTAACTGAATAATGAAAACTGAACGTTAGGAACGCTCGGATGGAGGGGCTCGAACGGGAGGCAGCCCAAGTAAAGCAGGGGCCATGATAACTGTTGAAGAAACGGTACAAGCCAGAATGTGAAATGTTCCAATTACAGGTATAAGCAATGGCGTCGGCGAGGCAAAATGGGTGCTTGCAAGACGACACATTAAACATGTCGCCGGATTATGTTCAGATCGAACCGGTTTCTTCTCAGTATCTTTCTTTATCGGTTTAGCATGGGAAGCATGCCGCCATGGAGAGAAAGTACTAATATTAGCCTTATGCAAAGTCGGCAACACAATGACGCCGATTACAAAGAAGAGTAAAAGCAAAAAACTCCATGCCTTATTCTTTTGCATATTCACTTATGGATAATTTTAATAAGAATTCAAGTTAAAATAATGTCACGTCCAGTTAAACAATCGCTCATATCGTTTGGCAGTATAGCTTCTTAAATGCTCGTTGCTTTATTCAGGGGAAACTAACCTTTTTATATATAGTCTAGTCCTAATTGATATACTTCCACCTGTTATTCTAAAAATCAAGAATAATAAACCACTATTCAAGTTCCCGGCCTCTTTCCGAGAATTGGATGCCTTGATTCACGGTAAGGCAATTTGCATTGAAGGTGGCACACTTTCCGAATGCCGCCTACGTCCGTTGTCAATCACCGGTCTCCAGCAATTTCATAAGCCGTGCCTTATCCTTCTTCCAGGTCTTCGGGGTCATGCGTCCGATGATCTCCCGCAACTGTTCATCCCGGCTCTTTGCCCCGTTCATCAGCATCCGGGGCATGGCCTTCTCAAACTCCCGGCGAAATTCTTCGCGCCCTGGTTTGAAGTAGTGTTTCCGTACAATATCAACCGCCGTATGGCCGGTCACGCGCCGAACAAGTTCCTCCGGCATCCCGCCGGCCAGTGCCCGCGTGACAAAGCTCGTGCGGAAGGAATGCCATCCGCGGATGCTGCCACGATGCAATCGTTGCCCCTTGCCGTTCTCCGCGTGGATGGTTCCCCTGATCACGGACGGGATAGGTTGCGGGGTCGGGCGGCGTAGGACCGCCGCGCCGAGAATACCTTCAAGCTCGTGCAGGTGCAGAGATACCGTACTCTTGCTCACGACAAGCTCACGGGCAATTGTCGGCAGGCCCTTTCCGCCTATGTAGGCCGTGAATATCGCTATCATTCTCTTCCGCTTCGCCTCCATCATCTCGCCGGCGGCAATCGCTTCCAGTCCTCGGCGCCGGAGTTCATCCGGCGGCAGTTCAGGCAACGCCGGTCTCGGGTCCGACTGCTCCTGCGCCTTGGCCTTGATCCGTTCCGCCATCTCTGCGTCCACAAAGCCCGCCTTGGCGAGAATTTCATGTAAGCGCCAATTCAGTCCATTCGGGTTCTTCCGATACATAGCCGACGCCTCGGGGAAGACGTACTCGCCCGCGCCGCGTGGCGTATGGCTCAACTCCTCGCGCAACGCTGGCAGGATAGGGATCTCCGCCGTCTCGCCGGTCTTGCTCGTGCGGACCTCTATGAAGCCCGCGTCCAGATCCACGCTCGACCATTTTAGCAGGGCACAATCACCGCGCCGCATTGCCGTACAGAGGGCGGTCACAATCGGCCCGCGCATGAGTTCATCATCCCGCGCCGCCGCCAGGATTGCTTCGATTTCGTCATCTTTGAACGGTTCTCTGTGAATCGTGTCTTCGTCCTTCTCGCTCACGTCCTTCAGGAAGTTCCGGTAAGCATCCGCGTTCGGTTCCAGCCGCCGAAAAATGGTCTTCAGCAACTTCAAGGTGATGTTCCATGTTCGGGGCGAAATGCCGCGCTTTGCCTCACCATCCAGAAATACCCTGACGTGCTCGGACCGGACAGCGGCCAGGTCTTCCGCCTCGGGGTAGTGCTGACGGATGAAGTCCGCGAATTGACGTAACTTTGCCTTTGCCGCTTCAGTGTGCTGCGGGCAGGGTTGCCGCTTGCGCGGGAATGTGGTCCAGGCTTCAGGGATCGCTGCCACCTTCACGAAGTCAAGCCGGGTCCCCGTCTTCGCCTCGATTATCCGTTGCGAGAGTTCCTCGACGTGCTTCTTCGATAGCTCACGCTTCAGCAAGGTGTCATGGGATTCCTTTGCCCGGCCATAGGACCGCTGAAAGGCCGCGTTCTGCCAGTTCGCAACGTTCGTCAAACTCGGTGGGCGCTTTCCCTCGATCTCAATATCGAGGTTAAACCGCCGCAACTTTCCGTTGACCATGAATCGCGCATACCACCAGCGAGACGACTTTTTAATTTCCAACGCCATGAGTTAATCTCCCAAGAAGTTAAAAAGGGGAAACCCTTCTCTTAAGCTATGGCGGAAGTTATCGGGCAATACGGGGCTACAGTCAAGGAGAAAGTTTCCCCTTTTTGTACCCTAAAGGGGGAAAGCAAGAAGACGATCGGTCGTATAAATCAGTAAATATGTCGTATTTACCGGGAAAAAGTGGAGCGGGAGACGGGAGTCGAACCCGCGACGTTCAGCTTGGGAAGCTGACATTCTGCCACTGAATTACTCCCGCTTGAGAAGTGAGAAAAGAGTATCCTATAATCCTTGCTCCGTCCAGACTGTTTCTTTATCACGTTGTAAAGCGTGATTTTCAAAACTTTCCCCTGTTTTTTTTATGATCAATCTTTAAGTAAGAAATGCAAATGATTTTTGCTGTTAAGACCAGACCCTGGAAACGATTAGAATCAGTCCCCATATAGACTTTAACATTGCGTTGGTCTTGACGAAACGGCATGGTATATGGGTTCCTGAATCTGGTGGACGACCTGAGTAGCAGCAAACCGAATGGAGGATAATGATCATGCAGATTGGAGTTCAATATTATCGACCGCCGTTCCCGAATGAGCATTATTGGAAGGACGATTTAAAAAATATACGCGCCGCCGGTTTCAATACGCTGCAATTGTGGGTTCTGTGGTCGTGGGTAGAGTCCACTCCGGGCCGCTATGACTTTGCCGACTATGACCGGCTCATTGGGCTGGCGAACGAAACCGGACTAAAAGTTGTGTTGAGCGCAATTGCTGAAGTTCAGCCCCTTTGGATTCACCGCGAGATTCCAGGCTCGGAAATGTTGAATCATCTGGGACAGAAAATTGTCTCAACCAACCGGGTTGAATGTCATTTCGGCATCACTCCCGGCGGCTGTTTTGATCATCCTGTTGTTTTGGAACGAATGCAGGTTTTTTTCCGGGCGGTGGTTGAACATTACAAGGATGCCCCGAATTTGTACGGCTGGGATGCATGGAATGAATTGCGATGGAACGTGCATGCGCAGGGGATGGTATGCTTTTGCGGGCATACTTTGAAATATTTTCGGGAATGGTTGGAAAACCGGTATGGCGGACTTGAGGAATTAAACCGGGCCTGGCAAAGGCGTTACGTCAGTTGGGAGGACGTGTCGCCGGGATGGGCGGCAAACAGGCCGTTTACGGAATCAATGGCTTTTCAGCATTTCCTTACCGCACGGGCAACTGCGCATGGCCGTAAACGGTATGAAACGATAAAGGCAATAGATACCGTTCATCCGATTACCATGCACGGCGACTCTCCCAGCCCGTATTATTGCGGAGCCGACTGGGAAGGACAAATTACTACCCCTTTGGACCGCGGCAACGATTGGAATATGGCTTCCTATCTGGATGGTATCGGTTGCTCAAGCTTTCCGAAATGGGGCCGGCAGGATTGGGCCGACTATGCGGTGCGGATGAATATAATCCGGTCAGTGGCCGGGAAAAAACGCCTTTGGCTGAGCGAGCTGCAAGGTGGACGCGCCGCAAGCAGTTTTACTCAACAACTGCCGGTTGGTGCGGTTGAACAGCAACATTGGCTCTGGAATGGAATAGCCGTGGGGGCAGAAACAATCCTGTTCTGGTGTTGGAAGGACGAGGTGTTTACCCATGAGGCGGGAGGATTCGGCATCTCCGGATTGGACGGCCATGCCGCAGACCGGATAGCGGCCTTTAAAACCACATCCGGTATTTTGGCAAAACACAAGGAGACGCTGGATGCGTATCAATCCCGGCAACCGGATATAGGGATCTTCTTCAGTCCGCAAACGTTTTACCTGCACTGGTGCAGCAACAAATGCTCGAGAACTTATTTAAACGCATTGCTTGGATACGGCAAAGCATTGGTCAGGTCCAATATTCCATTTGAAATGATTGAAGAAGAACATTTGAACGAATTGAAACGATTAAAAGTCCTATTCATGCCGCGGGCCATGGTGACGGATGAAAAGACGGAGAAAAAGCTGATTGATTATGTTTCCGGCGGGGGGACGTTGGTCGTGGAATCGGAATGCGGGGCATTTGATTCGCGCGGCATTTATCGTTATCCGGATACCCGGTTTTTGGGCAAATTGGGCATTCGCGAAGTCGGACGCCGGACCATAGACAAGGAAACCATCAAATTTCAGGCCGTGATTGACAAACGGCGTTTTGATTTAACAGGGTCGCAATGGGTGACGCCGTGGCTGTTTGCCCGCGGGCAAACATGGGCCAAATACGGAAAGGAAATCATGGCCGGCGAAGCAACAATAGGAAAAGGTCGGATTATTCTACTCGGAACGTATTTGGGCGAGACATATTTCAAGGAACGCAATCGCGGATTAGAAAATTTATTAAAAATGATTTGCGCGCGGTCCGGATTTTGCCGCGGGGTGGAAGTTGTCGCTGACCGCAAAGGAGACGCTTATCTGAGCGAAGGAACAAGCGGAGATAAACGCGTGTTTTTTGTGTTTTGTGAATCAAAATGTGAAACAGTGACGGTTAAAATATCCAGGAACTCTTTGCGGTCTCAAATGTTGACGGATTTGATCTCGGGCAAGACGGCCAAGGGGATAAAACATAAAAACGACACGCTCTCGTTCAATTTCAATGTTCCCAAAGAACGCATGCTGGCGCTGATGGAAGTTGAAGAAACTTAAAACCGCAATTTTACACGAACATCAGGTAAAAACATTTTTTTACCCGAAATTTATGCCTGAATATCGTGTTTTTTCAACACGATGTTTTCCCCTTTTCTGAGGAGCCACGGCGGGCATGAAGGTCTTGGCTGTAATTGGCGCTATCGTTCAGCGTTGCACGGGTCGGAAACCGAGGCCGCCCCAGTCGGAATCGTCGTGACCTTCGTAGTTGTCACGAGAGCACCACATGCGCCACATCGTAGTATCGGGCCAGGATACGCCATAATCCGCACGGTAATCACCGTCATAATCACCAGGCGCCGGATTGGCATTGTTAGGCTTGCAATCCTCCCGGCCTAATTGATAGACAGGCTCAATCTGGCGGTAATTCTGGGAGGAATAGAGCAGGTGAAAGGCAAACACATAATACTTGTTTAGATGAGAGGGAGCGGAATAGGCATACATCGCCGGGTCGGTTTTGCGGTCACCGTCATAATCCGCCGGCACTGGGACGAGCGGACCATCGCCCATGGTGTTCACATAATATGTGGCAAGTTTATAACCCTGCGAGGATAATGAAATCAGCCATTTCCCGTCCGCTTGCCGGTAGACGCCCGGATCACTCAGGCCGTCCCCGTCATAATCCCCCGACACGGCGATGCAACCCGGTCCGCCAAAAAAGCATGAGATCACTTGATAATTGAATTTAGACAACTTTGTGCGCCACTCGCCGGTAGCCTCACAGTAAATTGCAGGATCGGTTAAAAAATCGCCGTCGTAATCGCCCGTTACCGGCGTCCAGCCCGCGCCGCCGAAGGTAATGATGAACATCTGATAACCGTTGCTTGAAAGAGAAACTCCCCATTCGCCGGTAGAGCGATTGTAAAGCACAAAGTCTGCTCGTCCATCGCCATCGTAGTCCGACTGTATGGCAGTCCAGCCCGGCCCACCCCAGTAGAAGTTGTGAAGGTCGTAATGGCTGTTGCTCTGTAAAATGCGCCATTCGCCGGTGGCCTCGCAGTAGACGGTGGGGTCCATTATTTCGTCACCGTCAAAATCACCATTGTGATTGAGGTTCCGGGCCCATCCCGTTGAAACCAGCAACGCGCCAAGCACAATGATTGCAAGTCTGATTTTGCATTGCGTTTCCGACGATGTCTTGATGATCTTAATGGGCATCAGGTCCTCCTTGTTTGATTTATGACGATTTGTTTACCAGAATAAATGCTTGGGTATCAATAAGAAACTGCAACTAATTTCATTTTGCTGAAATGAAATCAATGACTTCGTCCCACCAGTGTTCGTTCGCGTCCGCGGGCCAGGAGTTGTGACCTGATGCTGGAAACAGCCAGAGGCGTTTGCGGGATTTGATGCCGTCAAACAATCGTTGGCCGTGTTTCCGGGGCACGACTTCGTCATTTTCGGCCAGAAGGACTGCGACAGCTCCGGCGTAGTCGGAAATATTGCGGATATTATCGTAACGGTCACGCACGAACCAGCGCGCCGGCAGATACCAGAATTTAGATTGGGCAAGTGTCGGTAGGTCGGCCCAGGGAGTAATCAGGACAACGCCGCCAACCCAGGGGCATTCCTTGGCGACAGCCGCTGCCGTGCCGCAACCCAACGACTCGCCAACGAGGTAAACCGGATTTCCAAATTCATGGCGGGCGTGGTTGACGGCTGATAAGGCATCGGCAATAAAAGAACGTTCCGATAGTTTGCCCGGCCGGCCGCAGTAACCGGGATATTCCATCAGGATTACGCGGTACCCGCGGCGCTCAAGCGCTTCGGTGTAATAGATCCTGTGCAGCGCCGAGCCGGCGTTGCCATGCCAGACCAGGAACGTGCCCTTTGAATTCTCCAGCGGTTTGCCGGAGATAAATCCATAAAATTTTCCATTGGCCGGCCATGGGCGCAGGCCGAAACTTTCCGCTAAATCAGCCGTGGAAGCATCCGGAAAATATAAAAGACGTTCCTGGAACAGATAAACCAATACCATCAGCGCCAGGTAGCCAATCACCAGCAATGCTATGGACAACCAGGGACTATAAGGAAGAAGAGCTATTCGCATTTCAATGTCCGGTTTTTTCGGTCAGTTTCCAAAAAATGTCACGGTGGCTGGAGAATAACTGCTGGCGGATTGCAGGATCATCCACCGGCCGGAAGAATATTGATATATGGCCGGGTCGGCTTTGAGGTCGCCGTCGTAGTCACCTGCGGCCGGCTGATCGCCGGGGGCGCCGAACGGAAAAATAGTCGGCTGGTAGCCCTGGGCCGACATCATCACGTTCCAGTAGCCGGAAGCATATTGATAAACGGCAGGGTCGCCAAGACCATCGCCGTCAAAATCACCGGCCACCGGTCGGCAGCCGGGACCGCCGGTTGTCAGGGAATTCAAAGCATAGTTGCTTTTGGAAAGCAGTATCAGCCACGTGCCGGTGCTTTCCTGGAACAGGGCCGGGTCGGCTTTGCCGTCGCCGTCAAAATCTGCCGCCGCGGGATGAGAACCCGGGTTACCGAAGGAAAACATCAGTGTGACATATCCGGAACCGGAAAGTTTTAAGGCCCACAGGCCGAGCCCATCATGATATAAACCCGAATCAGCCTTGTGGTCGCCGTCAAAATCAGCCATGACCGCCTGGCATCCTTCTGTACCAAACGATAAGTTGTTGATGGCTCCGGATACTTTGATATACCAGGTTGCCAAATCATCGCGATAGAGGGCCAGCTCGGAAAAACCGTTGCCGTCATAATCGCCCATGACCGGATAAACGACAGGTTCGGAGGCATAAACGCCGGAGCCGACAAAATCAACACCCGCCTGATTGCCGGCAACGTTGTTATAAAGTGTTGAAACACCAGTGGCCACGGACCGCGCAGTAAAGCTAAACCCTCCTTTGGCAACGGTCAACGTGTAGCCGGAAGAAGACGGCACGCCGGCCAGGGCATAAATGCCACGGCGGTTGGAGGATGCCTGGTATTGGCCGCCGCCCTGAAGATAGGCAATGACGGTTGCCCCGGAGATTGGATTGCCGTAGGCGTCGCTGATTCGGCCGCTGATGATTTCGCCTGAACCGGCAGGAAAAATATTGTAGAGACAGGCGTTCACGCAGTCGAACGAAAGCGTAGCGTCAATATTTGGCAGCGCGTACCAGACATTGTCAGTGGCGTAGTAAGCACCCCAGCCCATGTTAAGGTGATGATACATGGTACCGTTGTTGTAGCCGTATCCGTCGCAGACAATCGCATGACCACCACCAGTGCCATAAATTCCCAAAAGCACCGGGTATCCGGCATCAAGATTGGGATTAACCATGCCGATCAGGCCGGCGCCGATGTATTCAGAACCATTATATCCGGCGATGATATTGACATAGTAAAACACATTGTGAATCGAATCCTTGGCAACGAACATATCCGCTGAGGATCCGATGGGACCGTAGCGCATGTTGACCGATATTCCGGCATCAAGACACAGAGCGCCGATTGCCTGGCGTTGCGCTTCAGTCGTGCTTGCATCCGGGTCCAAAGTCATCATATCCCAGTTATAAGGCCCTCCCGCACCGTCACCGCCCAACATTGTCATTGTCCAATATGGATTGGGATCATTCTCCACGGTGACTTCAAACTGACGCGGCCCCACCGCGGCGGTCGGGTAACGATGATAGCGCATCAATTGGGCCATGGCCGTGGCCACGCAACCGCAGGGATAATGATTGGGCGTGTAATAATCATAGCAGTAATCGTAGGCGCCGCCTTCCGATTCCTGGTCCCACGCGCTTTGCACCAGGGCCGGCACGCGCAAATCAGAAACGCCGCTTTGGCGCGCGTTTTGTATTCTCGTGCAGTTTTTAAGATATTGCCATTTATTTTTGGCGCGCCCCGTTTCCCCGGCCTGGTCGGTAGCTTTGACCGTTTCAAGGAAACGCATGCGCGCTTCCAAATCTTCAAGGACTAAAACAGTCAGGGAATGATCCATGGCAGGGTCAAATATTCCCTTCCCGGCAAAGGCCAGAATGGGCTCTATCCGGTCATCGGCCGGAACGATCACGACGCCGGCCGGGTTCAGATAGACGGCATAGCCCAAACCGAAGAAAGGTTTTATCTCCTTGATTTCATTCCCAATGGAAACATCCAGGGGAACACTATCGGAGTTCAGCCAGCCGGCAACCATTTGCCGGACCTGATCCTGATTTACCGGCTCGGCCAGGCAGACGGCCGTGAATATGAAACTTAAAACCCCGCACCATCCGATAATCAAGGCACCTATTTTTGTTTTCATGTATAGATTGCTCCTTAATTAATTTTAATCTCTGGACAAAGATAAATCTTTCATCTTTACCGTCAAGAAAAATAAAATGATTTTACCCGTGCCGAATTCAGCTTAATTTCAATTCTTTTCCGATGCCGACATAAGTGAAAGCACGTAAGGGGCGATGTGCCCGGCTTTTTGCCGTTCGCCGGCCGGATTCAGGTGGCAGTGGTCAACCCAGTTGGACGGGGTAATAACCTCGGCCGGGAACGGCGCGAAACCCACCTGATATTTTTTGGCAAAATCTTTAAAAATCTGTTCATTACGGAGAATCTGGCCCAATTCAAAATCTTTGCCCTGATGCTCATAGACACCGGGGGCTGTGCGGAACGGCACCAACAGTACCCGTGCGCCGTCGAACAGGATTTCCTGAATGAGTGTTTCCATGTTATGGGCGAATGAAAGCTGGTCATAGGGAATTACAACCGAATCATCCAAGAGCCGTCCTTTCGGCTTGAACCATGGCGCCGGAGGGATTGCGCCATCCCGGATACAAAATTCTCCGCCGGTAAGTTGATCAATATAAAACACATGGAGTATGATGTAGCTCAGGAAACGGGAGTTGGCCAGCCAGCGCGCGTGTTTCGGCAGGGGCCGAAGATTGATCATGGCCTGACGCCAATTGCTGTTGTCCGGATGGTAATAAGGCATTGTGTAGCCCTGCGCATCATTGCCGCCTTCATTGATGATGACAATATCAGGCCGGTAATAATGATACTTGAAATGGTAATGCGTCAGTATTTCCGCCGAAGTACCATAGGGCAAGCCGCCGTTAATTACTTCCACAGCGGTATAACCCGCGGGCAACTTTGTTCGCAAGAGCTCTTCCAACACTGCGGGGTAAGTCTGATTGGGATAGGGAACCGTCCAACCGTAGGTCGTTGAGCCGCCCAGGCAGAGCACGCGTAAAACTCCCGGTCGGCGTTCCAGAGTTACGGCTTTTCCGCGATAACCGTCGGCGTTGTGCTGAGGCCCATTTACCGGATGGGCATAATTCGGCGCGCAGATATAAAGCAGATAGGGTTGGCCGATTGTATTCTGCATGCCGACCAGTTGCACATTTTCGCGCCCCAGCAGAATGCGCCGGCCGATTTCACAGGAGGGCGTCATTAACTTTGCGCCAATCAACTCAACGGCCAAAAGGACCAGTGCGACCAGGATCAATCCGAATATCCATCTTTTTAATCGTGGGAACATTTTATCCTTTCATAGTCGGAATTTTATCGGGCTGAAATAGCCAAGATAGCGGAGTGTCCTTGCTTCAGCCGTTCCATTCAATTTTTCTGCTTCCTTTGATTTCGCGGTTCTCAATAATAAATTCCCTTCCCTGCCGGATAAGTTGGCCGCGCGGGTCTTTGGATTCAACGACGGTCTTAATAATCCACTCGCTCCCGACAAGGCGGGCGGTATCCCATTTGACGACCCTCGGATCATGCGCCGAAGTTGAAAACGTCTCAATATATTTTACTATGATCGGATAAGAACCATCCAGTTTTCTCTGCGGCCGGCAGTTGGCCGCCGGCTTAATCCGCAGGTTGGCGAGTATTTTCTCCCATCGCGAGAAATCAGCCCTGACGGTTATTATTTTGGGGAGTTGGCCGGTTTCATGGCATTTCGGACATGGTATTTTTCCTTTTCCCTGGCATTGCGCGCATTGCCGGCGGGGGGACTTCTTGCCGGTTCCACTGCAGTTCGTGCAGATCGGTTTTGACTGACTAATAGATTTTTTTGCCGCCTGTGATTTGAAATTCCATTCGCCTTTTCCCGAGCCGTTGCATTTTGGGCATGTTGCCGATGTTTCCACCGACCCGGTTCCACCGCACTTGGAACAATTAGACGCGCTTTTCCCCTGGCAAACCGGGCAGACTTTTTCAATGACGATGATTGGCTGTGACTGGCCGACAAACCACAGCCCGGCCAATGCAATTATAAATAGGATTATCAGAAAGTATTTAATAATTTATCCCTTTCCTTTTGCGCGTTGCTGCAGTCTGGTTATTCACCCGGTCCCGCTCTTCGCGTTTTTAACAACGGATTCACGTGCTGTCCGGATGCGCTTGTTCATTTTGCGGTATCGCAGGATGCCAAAAATTCCTGTTGCAAGGCCGAGGGGCACGCAAATAATCCCGATGTAAAGTAGCATGCCATTATTAAAAAAATGGAGAAAAGTCACGCCGGCAATGACAAGCGTCAACGCCGCGCGAAGATACGCCAAAATGGTCCGTTCGTTCGCCAAGATAGTCCGGTCAATCGCGAGTTCATCGCGAAGGATAAGTTCCGCGCGCTGGAACCGTTCATAGGGATTTTCTGTCATGTGCTTTTCTTTCCAAGGTCAAAAGCCGGTTCTCGGGCAACCGATTTTAAAACGGCTTCGGCGGCTTTCATTTGCTTCTGTGTTCCGCTGACGGCAATCCAGACACTGCCTTCCGCCCCGCAGACCCCGCCGCCGGCGATAAGTTCCGCAGTCGCGCCGCTGAGTAAAGTGATGGCGTCAAGCTCGGTGAGAACTTCGCCTGGCACAGGCAATAGGCGCGCGCCGCTGGCGCCCGGCCGGTTCAGTTTCTTCGCCAGGGCTTCCAAATCACCGGTAATCCGTTTCTCCAGTCCGACCGGCAGGATAAGGCGAACCCGGCGACCTGTCACAGCCTGCAGGGCCGCCCCGATCGTTCCCGCTTTCGGATGGCCTATGAGGATGGCCGCCCGAGAGTGAACCAGGTCAAGCGCATTCGCGCCTTTCAGGATAACGTCGCCTTCCCGCAACTCATCAACGACGTCAAAGATAGTTTTGCCCTTTTGCCAGGCGCCCTTGATGATGACAACATCGCCGGGAAAACCGCTTTCATCCGGGAGTCTTCCGGTTTTCGTGGTTGGTCTGGATGGGGGCAAGGTAATTCCGCGAAAGAACCGTGTTCGGACAAATCCATCTGCCTGGCCGATATGCGCGAGCACTTCCTCCGCCACATATCCATTGGTGGTGCCGGCCACAATTACAACCCGGCCACGTTTAAGGGCATCCCGTATTGCAGGGTGCGCGGCTACGGCTTTGCCAATCAGTCGCTTGCCGCATGAGGGCGTGATCACAAACTGCTTCATTACTTTTTTCCTTTCATCAAATGTTAGATTTGAGGCCCACTGATTGAAATATTCAAGACCAATTTGACCGTATGATAGAGATCAAAGATAAGAAGTCAATAATTCTTGAGCCGGCATTACAATAGAAAAACGACTTGTATTCAGGCCGGGGACTGATATGTTTTTCAGCAATGATTTGGATGTTTATCGGGTTTTGAAGTTTGGGCTTGACCTTAAAAATCATAATTCCTGATAATTAATCTAATAGAATGCGAACGAAGCGTAAAATCGGTCTAGCCGTGGGCAAGAATGACGGCATGGTGGCGCAAGCGCCTGCCGGCATTCCGGACCGCTGGATGAAGCGTTGGGTGAACCCTTCCGCTGAGGATCGGCCGCTTCAGATCATTCACGGCATTGATCCCAAGGGACGCGGTCCGGTAGGCACGGCCCAATTGATGCAAGGTTCGGGGACCGACGAATTTCCCGAGAATGGGATGTTGTTCTACAAGAACTTGGGTTTGGGCGGCGTTGTGTGTAACGTCATGTTCCAGGACTACATGCGGTCCGAGCCGGCCTGGAAGGCGCTAGTCGCCGGTGTTGAGGATTGTCGTCGTCTGGGCATGATTGTCTGGATCTACGACGAGGCCGGATATCCCAGCGGTGCGGCCGGCGGCCTCGTACTGAAGGAGCATCCCGAGTATGAGGCGCAGGAGATGGCTTATGATGTTTCGCAACCGGATCCGTTCGTTCTGCGCGCGGCCTACGAGTTTACCCACGCGAGCAATAACTATTACGCCGCCCGGCGGTATATCAACCTGATTGACGATCGTGCGGTGCGTTCCTTCGTCGAAAAGACCCACCAGGCCTATCGCGACTGGCTGGGCACCGGCATTGGAACAGTAGTGAAGGCGTTCTTCACCGACGAGCCTTCACTTATCACGGTTAATCTCGGACAGATCCCGGAATCGGCGCGCAAAAACGTGCCGGTCGAGGATCCCATCAATCCGAACGTGAAGGCGCTTCCCGCCGTGCCATGGGTCTACGACTTGCCGCAGCGGTTCCATGAGCGCTATGGTGAGGATCTCCTGGCCGTGCGCCGCAGTCTGTTCACGGGCGAGACCGAGGCCGATCGCAAGACGCGCCGGCAGTACTGGAGCCTCATCGCGGAACTGCTGGCGGATCGTTACTACGGGACGATTCGGAAGTGGTGTGCCGGCGCCGACGTCTTATCGTCCGGGCACAATCTCTGGGAAGAGGCGCTTATGCATCACCCGACTCTCTACGGCAACGGCCTGAAGGCCTTGAGTTGCATGGACATTCCCGGCCTCGACGAGCTGTCGTCAAATCCCGAGGCCGTTGTCAAATCTGCTTGGATGGCAGCGGCATTGCCGGCATCGGCGGCCATCCTGACGGGCGGGCGGCGGATTTTCACCGAGGTAAGCGACTTTTCAGAGAAGCAGAGTGGCACGGGGCCCGCATCCGTGGCCGATATGCAGGCCACGGCCGCCTGGCATGCGGCGTTCGGCGTTACTGAGTTCACACTCTACTACAACATCGCTGACCGATCTGCCGGGGACTACCGCGCCTATTGTGCGTACGTTGGAAGGCTAAACGCCGTACTGAAGCCCGCCAAGCTGGATCCCGATGTGCTCCTTTACTACCCGGTCAACGACCTCTGGTCGGAGTATAAGCCCGTGGCGGAGCCGCTTAATGTCGGGACACAGACGCCGCGGGCGCAGCGTATCGTTGGCTCCTTTATGCGCCTTGGCCAGACGCTCACCCAGACGCAGATCCCGTTTGCGCTCATAGATCACGACTTCCTGGCCGGTGCGTCAGTGCGTTCCGATGGCAGCTTAATGGTGAAGGGGCACGCTTTCCGCGCACTTGTGTTGCCCGAGGATGTCGAGCTTCCGGCTGCCTCGGCCAAGGTAATGGAGCGGTTCACAGCCAAGGGCGGACGCGTAATGCACGATATGCCTTCAATCCGGCTTACGCCGGTCGTTTTACAGGAAAGAATTCAGCCACGCTATCGTCTGACAGCGGGTTCCGAGCGGGTCGTGCTGGGGTGCTTTATACGCGACGGTCGGCCAGTGCTCGTGGCAGTGAACGTCGGCCTGACCGCCTACACCGGGGCGTTAACCGTCGGCAAGCCGGGCGCGTGGATCCGCATGGAGCCTTCAACCGGCATGGTGAAACCCGTTGCGGCCGGCGCCGATGGCTGTCTGGAGCTTGTGCTCGGACCAGGTCAGGCGGTGGTGCTGGTGGGCGGGAAATAACGCCGCATATCCCACGTCGAATCGCGTCACGATGGTTTCATTCCATGCTTTACATGCTGTCTGGAAACATTGACAATCTCAAAATGATTCACAGATATAGGGGAAGATAAGAAGCCGTCATGACCAGCAAAAAAATCATTGTTGCCGGGGACGGGCATTTTCATCTGTATCCCTGCCATGAGCCGGCAAGCGCAATCAGTAATCTGATTCGCAACCTTGACCTGATGGCAAGATCAGCGCGCGGACTTGAGCCGGGGCAGGATATTTATAAAATCGCTTTCCTGGCAGAGAGTAAACAACACGACTATTTCCGTAAAATATTGAAGAATGAAATGGACTTCAGGACAGTTGACCTTGAAGTGTTGGCTGGGCCGGAGGAGCATTGCGTTTCTTTTAACAAACAAGGAAAGCAAGAACTATGCCTCGTTGCCGGAAGACAAATTGTCACCAGGGAAAGACTTGAAATCCTCGGACTCGGAATGGAAAAAACTGTGCCGGATGGCCTTTCGGCCGAAGAAGCAGTTGAAAAAGTTATCGCGGCCGGCGGCCTGCCCGCGCTTGCCTTTTCGCCCGGAAAATGGCTTTTTAAAAGGGGATGCCTGGCAATGGCGCTTATTGAAAAACACAAGCAAAACTTTCTTGTTGGCGACAGCGCTCTGCGTCCCCTGGGTTGGGGCGAGCCGGAGATTATGCGTCGTGCAAGGGAAAACAATATTGCCGTTCTGCCGGGCTCGGATCCATTGCCTTTGCCCGGAGATGAAAAATATGCCGGTTGTTATGGATTTATTTATGAAGGTTCTTTTGATCCGGCCAAGCCATTAACTTCAATGAAGGAAATCATTGCGGCAATGCCGCAAACCATTTTACCGGCGGGCAGGCGTTGCTCGTTGATAACCACAACCAGCAAATTGTATCGGTTATGGCGATCGAGATAAGTAATCAAACCAGAACAATCTTGCACTCGCTTGCTTTCTGTCATTTCCGCGAAAATGGTCCGCCAGTGGCGGATGGATTCCCGATTAGATCGGGAATGACAGACATGCGAAGCGGGCGATGAAATATCATAGAAAATGGCCTTACCAATAGCCCATAGCATGATCGGTCTTGCCCTCGGAATCTGGCGTTTTGTGCCGGAATGCGCCGGTCTGAACGAAGCGTTTCGGTTGGCGTGGGCCAGGCGCGTTGAGATGCTCATCTGCATCCTAATTGCCAACGCGCCCGACATTGACCTGTTGTTCGGCCTGTTCACCGGCAGTCTGAACCGCTGGCATCATCTTGGAACCCACACTTTGGGCTGGACACTGTTGACTGCATTCTGCATCTGGCTTTACAGCAAGTTTGCGTTGAAAAATCACCCTGTTTTCGCGTTCTGGTTTGTCTTTCTTCTTATTGCCAGTCACCTGGGTATTGATATTTTTACGTCCGACACAAAAAGACCGATCGGTATAATGCTGGCCTGGCCGTTTTCGGAAGAGTATTGGCATTCGGCTGTGAGCGTATTTCCCGCCCCGGCAAAGAAAACCGTCATGGAAATATTTTCACTGCATAACCTCAAAAACGCCGGGTGGGAATTTATAATTTCTTTGCCGTTCGTGGCGGCGGCGTTGCTATCAAAAGTTTGGAAATGGCCGGGAAGCAAGCGCGCGAATCTCAGCGGAAAAAATTAAGGAAAGAATACACGTTTTACAATTAGAGTCGTATTGGTTCAAAACTTGTCCCGCCATCTTGTCATCTTGGCGACGGCGGAAGCCGCCCCCTGCTCTGCTAGAGCGCTACGTGCGGGCAAGTTGGCGACGGATTGTTCGTTGTCAATTTGTCGTTCTCGCCAGCTGTCATCCGCCGGATCAATTTAACAACTTCCATCGCCCAGAGCGGGAACGAGGAAAGCAAAATAATCAGCCCCCAGTCCTGCCACCCGAGATCGGTTGTCTTGAAGACCGCATGGCTGAAAGGCAACTCGGTGATGATAATCTGTAAAACCAGCGAAACACCGACCGCCAGAATAAGTTTGGGATTTGAAAAGAAGCCCAGCTTGAAAATAGACTCGGTATTGCTCCTGCAATTAAACGCATGGAAAAGCTGGGAACAGGCCAGCACCATGAAAGCCGCCGTGCGCGCTTCCGCAAGCGACGCGTTTTCATAAAACAGCACAACGGCAAAAGCAACGAGCGTGCAGAGCGCGATAAACAGGCCCTGCAAAACCATGATTAATCCGTTTTTCCGGCCGACAACCGGCTCAGCCGGTTCGCGCGGGCCTTTGCGCATGATGTTCCGGTCAACCGGGTCCATGCCGAGCGCAATCGCCGGTAACCCGTCGGTCACCAGGTTCACCCAGAGAATATGAATGGGCAGGAGTGGCGGAAGCATTCCCACCAGTGAGGAGAGAAACATTACAAAAATTTCCCCGGCGTTGCAGGAAAGGAGGTAATGGACAAACTTTAAAATATTATCGTATATCCCCCGCCCCTCTTCCACCGCCGAAACTATTGAGGCAAAATTGTCGTCAGTAACAATCATATCAGAAACTTCCTTGGTAACATCCGTGCCGGTAATGCCCATCGCCACGCCGATGTCGGCCTCCCTGATTGCCGGGGCGTCGTTGACGCCGTCGCCGGTCATGGCCACGATTTCGCCGCGCTTGCGCCATGCCCTGACAATTCGCAATTTATCTTCCGGTGCCACCCGCGCATAGACCGAAACTTTTTCAACATTTTGCCCAAGATCATCATCGCTCATTTTGGACAATTCTTCACCGGACAATGCCAAGGTTCCTTCGCCGAACAAACCGATTTCGCGCGCGATTGCCCCGGCGGTGTTTTTATGGTCGCCGGTAATCATCACCACCCTGATACCGGCCGATTTGCATTTCAAAAGCGCTTCGCGCGCTTCCTCGCGCGGCGGATCAATCATTGCCGTCAACCCGGCAAAGGTCAGGCCACTTTCAACCATGTCGGCCGAAATATTTTCGGGGACATCGTGCAATTCACGGAACGCCACGGCCAGGACCCGCATGGCTTTTGCGGCCATTTCCGAGTTGATGTTTAAAACATCCGCTTCATCCTGCGGCATAATATTTTTTATCCCGTCCGGCGTGAGCCATTGGGAACAGCGCGCAAGAAGAATATCCGGGGCGCCCTTGACAAACGCAAAGGTTTTGCCCTCCGGCGTCTTCCGGATCATGGTCATCATCTTACGCTTTGAATCAAACGGCAATTCTTCAACCAGCGGGCAGGATTTTTCCAGCGCTTCCTTTTGCAGCCCGGCCTTGCCGGCGCACGTTAGAAGGGCGCCCTCGGTCGGATCGCCGATGATTTTCCATTGCCCCTTTTCCTCCCTCAAACCGGATGCATTGCACAGAACTCCGCATTCCAATGTTTTGATAAGCTCCGGAAAAGCCAAAGGATTAAGAACTGTAGCCGGCCGCGCTGAGGCCGGACAAGCGGGGTCAACGACCCCGCCTACAATTTCGGATTTCCCATCCATTAAAATAAATACGCCTTCCGGCTGGTAGCCGATGCCGCTCACCTGGAACAATTTTCCACCGGCATAAACCTGGCGCACGGTCATTTCATTTTTTGTCAGCGTGCCGGTTTTATCGGAGCAGATCACGGTGGCGCAACCGAGGGTTTCCACCGAGGGCAATTTGCGGATAAGGACATGGCGCTTGACCATGCGCTGGACGCCGAGCGCCAGCGCCACCGTCACCACCGCCGGCAAACCTTCGGGGATGGCCGCCACGGCCAGGCTCACCGCCGTCAGGAAAGAATCAAATAAATTGCCGCCGCGCAGCCATTGCAGGAGGAAAACGAGCGTTACCAGGACAATGCAAACCTTGACGATGAATCTACCGAACTCCGCGAGTTTTCTTTGCAGGGGCGTCAGCTCGGTTTTCGGCTCCTGCAACATGCCGGCGATTTTACCGAGTTCAGTTGCCATGCCCGTGCCAGTAATTAGCGCCCTGCCCCGGCCGCTTACGATGGACGTGCCCATGAAAAGCATATTTTTGCGCTCGCCAAGAGGCAGTTCAGCGTCCGGCAAGAAATCAGTTATTTTTGTGACCGGCATGGATTCGCCGGTGAGACTCGCCTCCTCCACACCGAAATTAGCCGTCTGCGACACAACCCGGCAATCCGCCGGAATATGATCGCCGGCTTCAATTTCAACAATATCACCGGGGACAATCTGGGCGGAGGGAATAATTTGCAGGGCGCCGCCGCGCAACGCTTTTGACGATGGACTTGCCATACGGCGCAAGGCGGCCAGGGCTTTTTCGGCCCGGTATTCCTGGATAAATCCCAAGACAGCGTTCAAGATGACAATGCCGACAATCGCCAGCGTATCCACCAGCTCGCCCATCAGGCCGGAAACGACGCCGGCCGCAATCAGGACCCAGATGATAAAATTATTAAATTGGGCAAAAAACAGCGCCCACGGTCCTTCCTTTTTGCCTTCCTGCAATTGGTTTTTTCCGTACTTAACCAGACGCCGTTCAACTTCCGCCGTCGTCAGCCCCCGCACCGAATCGCAGTCCAGTTCGCGTAAAAGCTCTGATATATCTTTTTGCCAGATTTGTTGCATGAAATTAGGCCCGTCAATTGACGGGCAACTAAAAACTGTAACCGGCTTCGTTGAAGCCGGTCTTTTACGGGGTCACCGCCCCCGACTACAATTCTTAAAATTCCCATTCATAGACGTAGAATATATGTCCCATGAAATATTGGCAAGCAAGACCGGTTAAAAATCGCAAATCGCCCGGCAATTCACTTCGATAAAAACTCGGTTCTCAACCGGCGGGGAGTCTTGCCGGTCACGGATTTGAATGCAACGTAGAAACGACTCATGGTCGCGAAGCCGCATTCCATGGAAATTTGAATAATGGGCGTATCCGACTGGCAAAGCAGCCGTTGCGCGGCGCGAATTCGAACGCGCGTGACATAATCAATCAGAGTACAGCCGGCTACTGACCGAAACACGGCATGGAAATGACTCCGGCTCATACCGGCTATTTTGATTATGCTGCCGACGGTAATTGTTTCCATGAAATGTCCATCAATAAAACGAAGCACATGCGCCATCCGCTCCTCGTAATAGGTCTTCCAAATTCTTGGGCTAACTTCAATCCCCACGCCCGGATCGCGCATGATGTGGAGAACTATGTTTTGAAAAAGCAACCGGGATGCAACCTGGTAACCGGGATGCTTTTCATCAGATTCCTTCACCATTTCCCCGGCCAGCGACAATACGCGGCAGGCCGTCTCCCTTCGGAGCGGCAAAGGATTTTGCCCCTGCTTGACAAGAGTGATTATTTTCTGCAGGACAAGATAAGTCTCGCGGTCCCCGTAAGCATCCGGAGCAAACATGGAATCAGGAACCATGATTACATGCAATTCAGCCGCTTTACCTGGTTTACCGGAGCAGTAATGCGGCATTCCGGATGGGAAACAGAACACGTCGCCGCGGCGTTGGGGAATGCCGACACGTCCGGCAAATTGCGTGCCATTACCGTCAAGGCAGACAACGAACTCATGAATATCGTGGACATGCTCCGCCCTGACGGCCTGCTCCGGCACACTCGCCCGGAAACAATGAAACGGTGTAAAGCTGATTTCCATATGGATTATATAGTAAATAACGATCTGTAATTACAATGAAATTGCATATTATTAGCATGCTATGCCAAGACAATACAGGAAAAAAATTGGATGTCGCAGGAAGACAATGAAAATGAAATATGCCAGGATAAGGGCGATATTTATTTTAAGCAAGCGATCCATGCCCAAAAAAAGGAAATAACACCATGAACGCTATACGCGTTGTTCATATTGGCTGTGGTGGTATCAGCAATGCCTGGCTCGACTATGTCAAGAACCGCAAGGATATTGAACTGGTCGGTTTAGTAGACTTGAATAAAGAAGTGGCGGACAAACGCGCGGTTGAGCACGGCTTAACCGGAGTAGAAATCGGGACCGACTTGAAGGCCGTTCTAAGGAGAACCAAGCCGGATGTTGTCTTTGATTGCACCGTTCCGGAAGCGCACGTTACCGTAACCACAACAGCCCTGCAGCATGGTTGTCATGTGCTTGGCGAAAAGCCGCTGGCCGATACCATGCCGCATGCGCAGAAGATGGTGGCTGCGGCAAAGGCCTCCGGAAAAATTTACGCCGTTATGCAGAACCGGCGTTACGCGGCTAATATTCAGGCCTTGCGCAGGTTTCTGAAAGGCGGATCTATCGGCCGGATCACGACCGTTCACTGTGATTTCATTATGGGTGTCCATTTCGGCGGATTTCGGGATCACATGAAACACGTGCTCCTGCTTGACATGGCCATCCACACCTTCGACCAAGCCCGTTTTCTCACCGGAGAAGATGCCTTGACGACGCTCGCTCATGAATGGAACCCGCCGGGTTCATGGTACGATAATGATGCTTCCGCGGTCGCGATATTTGAGATGACAAACAACGTTGTTTATACTTACCGCGGCAGCTGGTGTGCAGAGGGGCTCCCCACTCCATGGGAGGCCAGTTGGCGGATCATTGAAGAACAAGGAACGGTCACTTGGGATGGGGCGTACGCCTTTCAGGCGCAAGTTGTAACACCCGGCGCGACCGGCTTCCAGCGCGAGACACGAGACGTGGAGGTACCTTATGATCGTACCGCCAAAATCGTGGCGGGTCACGCCGGCTGTATTGATGAATTTATCCGTTGTCTGCGGAGCGGCGAACTTCCTCAAACTGTTTGCACGGACAACATCAAAAGCCTGGCGATGGTGCATGCGGCGATAGAAAGCGCAGGCAAAGGCCAACGAATCGCGTGCTGCTCTGTGTAAAATTAATTAAATCAAGGAGGCAAACATGATTAACAAAAACACCGGTCATCTACCGGACATCCGGATTGGAACACTTGTCGGCGCAGGAATGAAAGCGCCGGAATATATCCGTCAGATTCTGCCCCATGGTTTTGAGTCATTCAGTCTTACTTTTTGGCAGACGACACGGGGTATTGACTGGAAAAAACTGGCCGCCGGGGTAAAAGAAGTCCTTGCCGGGAGCGGCGCGGCAATTTCGTCATTGGCTGTGTTCGGCAACCCGCTTGAAACCGGGCCGAAGGATAAGGAGACGGTACAAGGCTGGAAAGAAGCCATAGACCATGCGCGCATGTTTGACTGCGACATTGTGGCCGGTTTTACGGGCCGCTTGCGCAACCGCCCGATTGACGAAAGTATTCCGCGTTTCAAGCAGGTCTGGACACAGCTCGCAAAACGGGCGAAGGACAAGGGCGTAAGGATCGCCTTTGAAAACTGCGACATGGGCGGAAGCTGGCAGACAGGCGACTGGAATATTGCGCATAATCCCGTGGCCTGGGAAATGATGTTTCACGCCGTGCCGTTTGATAATCTTGGCCTGGAATGGGAGCCCTGTCATCAGCTGGTAAATTTAATTGATCCTATGCCGCAACTCAGGGAATGGATCAAAAAGATTTTCCACTTGCACGGCAAGGATGCTACCATTTACTGGGATCGGGTACGGAAGTATGGCATCCGCACTTCCGTTCATGATGATGTTGCCCGAAAGAGCGGGTCGCAGGGGACAAAGCCATTTGCCTATCATCGTACGCCGGGCTTTGGTGACAGCGACTGGACAGCCATCATATCAGAATTGCGGCTGGGTGGTTTCAAAGGTTCCATTGATATTGAAGGTTGGCATGACCCGGTCATGAGGGGGGAATTGGAAATGACCGGACAGGTGGCGGCGCTCAAGCACCTGAAACAGTGTCGCGGTGAATTCATCCCGAATCCGACGGTTTGATCCAATTTCTCTCTCTGCCGCGCAAAACAAACGCGAATTATCTTAATAGTCGCATGACCTGTTGTTTGAGTGATGAAATGAATTCAAAAGAAAGAATTGTCGCAGCTCTGAAAGGAAAAGAAACAGATCACGTTCCGTTCTGTCATTCTTGCGGCTACTTTGGAATTCCTAAGCATTGAGATACCGGCCGATAAGCCCGTACCGGACATTAATTTCTTCTTTGACGCTTTGCGGCGCATATGTGTCGGCAAACAGCGTCTTCGTCCGCCGGCGTGATTTTTTAAGCGCGCAAATCAAACGCTTTTTTTCACGGGAGAGGGATTTTGTTAAAACCGCCAACGCCAGCCGCGCCGGTAAACCATCCACGGCAATGCCTTCAAGCCAAAAGTCAATGTTACCGGCATTGCGCCGCGCCTGTTTCTGAAAATGCTTAAACATGACCACGGCTTTTTCATAATCATCCAAGATGCTTTCAAGATAAAGCCGGGTTTTATCTTTCCCCCCTTTTTCCTTTGTCAGACCGGCAAGATGTTTTACCAGGGCTTTATGGCTTTCCGGGCGCATTTTTGCGTAGTCCTGAAGAACATGCGCCTGGAGAAAAGAAATCCCCTTCCCTTTTTCCGCCAAGGCAACGGCCTCGCCAAAGCCGGGCAATTCCACGCCGTACATATCGGCGGTATATGACTTCCAAAATTCAGCCTGGTCAAAAGGCCCTTTTCTTTTCAATCCCCACGCTGCCGCATAAGTTGCCGGCAAGTCAACTTCGGGATGATTATGCCGCACGGCCCAAGAAGTGACCAATGTGCCCGCTCCAGCATGTATTCCCTTCCGCGCAAAATGATAACAATTGGGGACATGCCGGCTTGATAGCGGAATTCCAACCAAATCATCCATGCAACGATTAGCCGGGGCAGTCATAACCGTAAAGCCATTATCAAGCAAGGCATCGGTGCAATAAAAGGCCCGGAAGGAGCCGTCCCGGCCGGTTTGTTTATCCACCGCATATTTCATTAAATTCCGGCGAAAAGGATGATCAGCCTCCTTGCGCAATTCATCCCAATTCAGGAAGCGATTGCCTTGGCCGAATCCACCCCAGACAAGAATACTGTCCGGACGTTCATTTATTGACCAATAGTCCCAATCCATTAACACGACATATTTCGGAATTCCGGCAATAATTTCCGGATGAGTCAGGGCCATGTCCGCCCAGATGATCGGGACCAAACCGCGTTGATGAATGTGTTCCCAAAGCGGCCGCATGTGCCGTAAATAAAGTCCGCCCCGCCCCTGTTTCCTCATGAACGGCCCGCATCGCTTGCTGTTCCCAAGTTCCCAGGTCTCGTCGCCGCCCAGGTGAAAATACCGGGGCGGCTTCATGACATCAATAATTTCATCGCACAATTTTATCAGGAACGGGATTGACGCGGGATTTGTAACGTCAATATGCCCGGTCAATTCCGGCGCTTCCCGTAAATGCGCATATTCTTCCTTCCCCACGATAAACTCCAGATGTCCAAGCGTCTGCATCAGGGGAATGACCTGGATTCCAATTCTGCGGCACTTTTCCGCCAAGGCGGACAGCTCTTCATGCCGCCATGCTTCTGCATGGTTTATGGCCGGGTGTCCGGAAAAACTGAATTTGTCCTCCATCTCGCAAACGATGGCATTGTATCCCCATTTTTTTAATCGTTCCATGAAACCATCCAGGTACTTCCGTTTCCACATCGCCCGTTTGAAATCAAGATGGTATGCAATAATTTTCATCGTTTTTACCTCAATCAGACATTAATTATGGTAACCTATTTTTACATTATTCAACCAGGACCATGACCGGGTAAAGGTGGGGGTTCATATATCCGCCCGTCCCCGGCTCGGATGTCGTTGAGAGCCCGCCCTTGACGCATTTACCGTCATGGTCGGCTAGATATATTGCAAAACCGGAAACTCCTCCCGCCTTTAACTGTAACGGCGCAATGAGGCGTTTCGGGAAGGCAATTTCATAGATATAACCTTTTTCCGTCTTCCGGAATGTCCCTTTAACCTCCGGTTCCACCATGTTCGGCATCGGCGCGAAAAGCCCGCCGGCTTGCTGCTGTTCCGGCGCATAGCGTCTGAATGCCGTCAGTGTGCCATCAGACTCAAACGTTGATTCTTTGACCATATTCGGGAAGAAGTCATAATTATAATCATTCCCGTCAAATCCGCGCGTTGCCTTGCTCCGGGCGTCGCAAAGCGTGTCAATATAGACCTGCAGGCAATCATTGTACCATCCTCCGCCGACGTTCTTCTTTTTCTCATGGAAGAATTTATCGTCGGTGACGTTGACGCGCAGATAAAGATTGTCATCATCCCACGCCATCTGATACTCGGCCTCAAAATCTCCCGGATAGCCGACTTTTTCATCAATGGGTTTGGTCGTGGTGCCGGTGCCCGTAGATTTATAGATACCCCTGTTCGTTATCACTATGGCCGGAACGTCCTTCCAGTCCCCGGCGTTTCCGGTAACCGTTATTTTCCCTTTCAGCTTCTGCACGGCAAACGCGTTGAACGAAAGGTCAACGGCCAGCGGCTTGCCCCCTTCTTCCTTCAACGTGACCGGCAGTTTGATTTTCGCGATCCGGTCAAACGGTATCTTTTCCGGCATGGGGATCATGACGTTTTCCGCACCTTTTTCCTTCAGCCGGATTTGTTTCTCAATCACTTTATCCTGGAGTTTTATATCCGCCTGTCCCTGGAATTCGCGCGTGACAAGATTCCGGAATTCAACCGCAATCTCCGCGGCATTGGATGGTTTGGCTGAGATCTGGACCACGGCTTTGTCGGAATCAATTATTCGGCCGGCCTGGATCGTCTTGCAGAGACTTTCCAGTTCACCCGCCTTGCCCCGGATGAAAACCGGGAAGGGCGTGACGGGAATATCCGTAAATCCCTTTGCATCGCTCCTGACCGAACGCTTGTTTTCCATCAAATCAATGATCTCAAAGGTTTTCCCTTCAAAATTGAGACGCGCCACCGGGCTTTCCTCATAGCCCCGGTCAACCTTGGGATTATGGGACCACAAGGCCGCGACCGGCCTTTGCTTTTCATCCTCAAACACATAACACCTTGTCTCCGGCGCAAAGCGGATGTCTTTTTTAAAAACCGCGTTGCCGAGAATAATCCCCAGTGTGTTGGGTATTTTCTGGAGGGCCAGCGGGGTAGAGTAGGCGTCCATGTCCATCCAGGAGCACCAGCCGTTAAACGCCTTGACCCGGTCCTGGTATTTCAGCGCCACCAGCCAGCTCCGGGCAAAATAGGCAGCCGAAATTCGCTCTCCCCAGCCCATGTGATAACTCGGGCACCCGGCGCGATAATGGTCGGTTGAACAGCCTTTATGCGGGTCAAGACCCCAGGCCGGAATATTGTAATACGTGTAATAAATCCCTTCTTCCCAGAAGGCGGGGACATCTTTATACCCGTTCTTGTCCAGGGCAGCGAAGAACACGGCCGCGTCATCGTCCAAGTCGGGATTTTCCGGCGTGGTCCGGTAGGGATGAATGGTAACGCCATCAAATTTGATTTTGCCGTCTACCTCGTTTGCTGCTTCGAGGTACTGACCAACATAACGAGTCCCATTCTGCGGCTGCATGTTGCACGAGCCGCCAAGATACGTTTTTTTATTCGGATCAAAGCGTTTGACGCCCTTGTAAAATGCTATCTCCAGTTTGGCAAAATCCTTG